>JACCDS010534733.1_pt1 | contig 15685 bp, 17 predicted proteins | sample 7446441 | NCBI WGS metagenome assembly JACCDS01 (sample SAMN15323445, study PRJNA562643) | freshwater metagenome | isolation source: river surface water | place: USA:Blue River Watershed | collected 2017-08-17
AGTTGTAGCGGTACTTGTGCTCGAACACCGTGCGGTCGCAGAAGCTGCAGGTGAAGGGGCAGCCGCGCGCGAAGTTGGGAATGGCCACGCGCACGCCCATGGGGATGTAGATGTACTGGTCCCACTCCAGGATGCCCCAGTCCGGCGTGATGCGGTCCAGATCCTGTATGGGCGGCTCGGCGGCCGTGGCCACCACCTCGCCTTCCGGCGTGGCGAAGGCGATGCCGTTGACGCTGCGGTGGTCGCGCGCCCAGCGGCCATCGTCCACGGCGCGCACGAAGTTCAGGAACACCTGCTCGCCCTCGCCACGCACCACGGCGTCGATCCAAGGCGCTTCCTTCAGCACCTGCGGGTACATGAAGGTGCCGTGGATGCCGCCCAGCACCGTCACGCAGGCGGGGTTCACTTCCTTGGCAATCTGCAGCAGCCGCTCGGCCTTGTAGATGGCCGGGGTGATGGCGGTGCAGCCCACGATGTCGGGCTGCAGTTCCTGGATGCGCGCGCGCACCGCGTCGTCGTCCAGGTGGTGGGTCATGGCGTCCACGAAGGTGACGTCGGTGTAGCCGCCCGCCTTCAGGTAGCCGGTGAGGTAGGCCACCCAGGCCGGCGGCCAGTTGCCCGCGATCTCGGCGCCGCCCGAGTGGTAGTTGGGGTGCATGAGAAGGATGCGCATGACAGGCCTCGCAGGGCTGGGTGGGCAGGCACCGTAAGCCCGGCCAGCGGCCGCCGGTTTGCGTTGTGTCAAGTTATCTTGACGCCTAAGGTGTATCCATGATCTGACGACATCCGCCCGACCACCCGCCGACGGAACGGGTCTTGCTATAACCCCCGCACCCCAACCCAACACAACACAGGAGCGCCCCATGTCCCTGCACCGCCGCACCGCCTTGGCCACTCTGGTGGCCCTTGCCGCCGCCGCATCCACCCCCGCCTTCGCCCAGACCAAGCTGAAGGTTGCCGCCATCTACACCGTCCCGGTGGAGCAGCAGTGGGTCAGCCGCATCGACAAGGCCCTGAAGGCCGCCGTCGCGCGTGGCGAGATCGAATACGTGTTCAGCGAAAACGTGGCCAACGCCGACTACGAGCGCGTGATGCGCCAGTACGCCGAGAAGGGCCACACCTTCATCGTGGGCGAGTCCTTCGCCGTGGAAGCTGCGGCCCGCAAGGTGGCCAAGGACTACCCGAAGGTCAGCTTCCTGATGGGCAGCAGCGGCAAGCCGCAGGAACCCAACTTCAGCGTCTTCGACAACTACATCCAGGAGCCGGCGTACCTGTCCGGCCTGGTGGCCGGCGCCATGAGCAAGAGCGGCAAGATCGGCATGGTGGGCGGCTTCCCCATCCCGGAAGTGAACCGCCTGATGAACGCCTTCATGGCCGGCGCCAAGGAAAGCAACCCCAAGGTGGAGTTCTCGGTGAGCTTCATCAACAGCTGGTTCGACCCGCCCAAGGCCAAGGAAGCCGCCTTCGCGATGATCGACAAGGGCGCCGACGTGATGTACGCGGAACGCTTCGGCGTCAGCGACGCGGCCAAGGAGCGCAAGGTGCTGGCCATCGGCAACGTGATCAACACGCAAGCGCAGTACCCCGACACCGTGGTGGCCAGCGCGCTGTGGAACATGGAGCCGACGATTGACGCCGCCCTTGCCGCCGTGAAGGCCGGCAAGTTCAAGGCCGAGGACTACGGCAAGTACTCGCAGATGAAGGCCAAGGGCAGCGAGCTGAGCCCGCTGGGCACCTTCGCCAGCAAGGTGCCCAAGGCCACGCTGGACCTGGTGGCCAAGCGCCAGAAGGAGATCCTGGCCGGCACCTTCACGGTGAAGGTGGACGACTCGCAGCCCAAGGGCAGCGCCAAGTGAAGCCCGCGCTCGAAGGTGTGAAGGCCCTGTGCTTTGACATCTTCGGCACGGTGGTGGACTGGCGCACGTCCATCACCCGCGAAGGCCAGCTGCTTGAGCAGCGGCTGGGCCTGCCGCCGCAAGACTGGGCAACCTTCGCGGACGATTGGCGCGCCGGCTACCAGCCCGCCATGCACGAGGTGCGCACCGGCGCGCTGCCGTGGACGGACATCGATGGGCTGCACCGGCGCATCCTCGACCGCATCCTCAGCAGCCGCGGCCTGCAGCTGGCCGAGGCCGACGCGGCGGACTTCAACCGCGTCTGGCACCGGCTCATCCCCTGGCCCGACAGCGTGGCGGGTCTGTACCGGCTGAAGCAGCGCTTCACCATCACCAGCTTGAGCAACGGCAACGTGGCCCTGCTGGTGAACATGGCCAAGCATGCCGGACTGCCCTGGGACACGGTGCTGAGCGCCGAACTGTTCCAGCACTACAAGCCCGACCCGGAGGTCTACCTGGGCGCGGCGCGCCTGCTGGGCCTGCAGCCCGCGCAGGTGATGATGGTGGCCGCCCACCCCAGCGACCTGCGCGCCGCCGCCGCCTGCGGCCTGCGCACCGGCTACGTGGCGCGCCCGCTGGAGCGCGGCGTGGGCGGCTGGGTGGAGCCGTGGACCGAAGGCGAGTTCGACATCGCCTGCACCAGCTTCACGGAACTGGCGGGCTTGCTGCGGGCCTGAGTCTTCAGGCGTCTTCCGCAGGCGGCCCGCCGCGCTGCGGCAGCTTCTTCGCCACGCGCGCCGCGGCCTTGGCCTTGCGGGCCTCTTCCTTCACCGCCGCGTCGGCCTGCCATTGCGCCAGGTCCTGCGGCGTCTCCAGCGTGATGCGGCCCCAGGCGCCGGTGCGGAAGTCGGTGAGGGCCAGCTCGGCCGCCTTGTGCAGGTGGACCCGCCCGCCCGGCAGCAGCGCACTGCGCTTGCGGCCCACCTCGGTCAGCAGTTCCTCGTCCGTGAGGCCTTCCACAGCCGCCAGCTTGTAACGCTCCTGCAGCCGGGTGGCATAGGGCCCGCGCACGCTGGCCAGCAGGTGCAGGGCCACTTCCACCTCGTCATACGCGTTCTTGCCCACCGCACCGCTGGCCGCCAGGTGCCAGCCGCTCTGCTCCACGGTGATGCGCGGCCACAGCATGCCGGGCGTGTCGTAGAGGTCGAAGTCCTTGGCCAGCGCGATGCGCTGCTCCACCTTGGTGATGCCGGCCTCGTCGCTGGCCTTGGCCATGCGCCGGCCCACCAGCGTGTTGATGAGCGTGGACTTGCCCACGTTGGGAATGCCGCAGATCAGCACGCGCAGCGGCTTGACCATGCCGCCGCGCAGCGGCGCCAGCGCACGGCAGGCCGGCACCAGCTTGGCGGCGGGCGCGCGGTCCGACGCATCCAGCGCCAGCGCGTTCGTGCCCGGCTGGGCCTGGTAGTGCGCCAGCCAGAGCGCGGTGCGCTCGGCGTCCGCCAGGTCCTGCTTGTTCAGCACTTTCAGCGTGGGCTTGGTGCCGATCAACTCCGCCAGCAGCGGGTTGGCGCTGGAGCCGGGCAGGCGCGCGTCCAGCAACTCAAGGACGACGTCGATGTCGGGCAGGCGCTTGGCCAACGCCTGCCGCGTGGCATGCATGTGGCCGGGGAACCATTGGATGGGCATGGCGCGGGCGGGCAGGCAGACAGGCAAGGAGCGGGCGCCGCGGCGCCTCAGGCCTTCTCTGCCAGGAAACCCTTCATGAACAGCCGCGTCATGCGGTCGCACAGCTCCTGCGGCTTCATCTCGCCGCCGGGGCGGTACCAGATGTCGGACCAGTTGAGCATGCCGATGAGCATCATCGTGTAGGGCTTGTAGACGGCGTCCGGCAGGCCCGGATTCAGTTCGCGCAGCAGGCTGGCGACACGGTCGGTGACGGTGCGCTGCAGGGCATTCACCGGCGCCTGCTTGGGCTTGGGCAGGTACTTCACGTCCTGCATGGCCACCATGTGGCGGCGGCGCGATTGCGCGGACTTCTGCGTGTAGGCCTGCACCAGGGCCGCCAGCCGGTCCTTGGGCGTGCCGGGCGTGGCCAGGGCTTCGTCGATGCCGGCGATGACCCGCTCCAGGTGTTCCTTCAGCATGGCGCTGAGCAGGTCGTCCTTGGTCGGGAAGTAGTGGTACAGCATGGACTTGGTGGCGCCGCAGGCCTTGGCCACGTCCTGCAGCTTGGCCGACGGGTAGCCTTCCTTCGCAAACAGCGCCGCCGCGCAGTCCATGATGGCCTGGCTCTTGGTCTCGTAGTCGTCTGAGCGTACGCGTGGCATGTGCGGTCCCTTCACGTCCCGGTGAAGCGCGGCGAGTGTAGCAACGGGCCTGCGGCACCCCGGGTTCCCACGGATCCGCCTGCATGCTTAAAATAAACCGACGCGCCGGTCTATGATCGGCGCACATTCCGGCCCCGGCCTTGACCCGGCTCAAAGTCCTGCACCGCCCCCCGCACTGACCATGACCGAATTCGAATTCAAGGAACCCGCGCTGCTGAGCGAGGAACTGAAGATGGTGCGCCAGCAGGTGCGCCGTTATGTGCAGGAGGTCATCGTCCCGCAGGGCGATGCCTGGGAAGCCCAGGGCGAGATCCCGCGCCAGGTCTTCCGCGACCTGGGCGGCATGGGCTTCCTGGGCATGCGCCACCCGGTGGACTACGGCGGCGGCGGCCTGGGGGCGCTGGCCTCCGTGGTGCTGGGCGAGGAACTGTCGCGCAGCGGCTTTGGCGGCGTGGCCTCGGCGCTCACGGTGCACAGCGACATGTCCATCTCGCACATCGCGCACCGCGGCACGCACGAGCAGAAGCAGAAGTACCTGCCCGCCGCCTGCGCGGGCGAGAAGGTGGGCGCGGTCTGCGTGACCGAGCCGCACGCCGGCTCCGACGTGGCCGGCCTGAAGACCCGCGCGCAGAAAAACGCCCAGGGCTGGCTGCTCAATGGCGGCAAGACCTTCATCACCAACGGCGTGCTGGGCGACATCTACATCGTCGCCGCGCGCACCGACCCCGAGGCCAAGGGCAGCCGCGGCATCAGCCTGTTCATCGTCGACAAGGGCTTGCCGGGCTTCACCGTGGCGCGCAAGTTCGAGAAGCACGGCTGGCGCTCGTCCGACACCGCCGAGCTGTTCTTCGACAACCTGCAGTTGCCGCCCGACGCGCTGCTGGGCCAAGAAGGCAAGGGCTTCTACTACATCATGTCCACCTTCCAGAACGAGCGCCTGGTGATCGGCGCACTGGCCTCGGGGACGAGTTCCAAGGCCATCGAGCTGACCGTGGACTACGCCAAGAACCGCAAGGCCTTCGGCAAGTCGCTGTGGGACCAACCGGTGGTGCGCAACAAGCTGGCCATGGTGGCGGCCAAGGCCGCGGCCGTGCGGGCGCTGACCTACCAGTGCGCGCAGATGATCGACGAAGGCCAGGACACGGTGCGCGAGGTGTCCATGCTCAAGGCCTTTGGCGCCGAAACGCTGCAGGAGGTGGTGCACACCTGCCTGCAGCTGCACGGTGGCACGGGCTACATCATCGGCACCGCCGTGGAGCGCATGGCGCGCGACTCGCGCATCCTCACCATCGGTGGCGGCGCCACCGAGGTGATGCTGGAAGAAGTCGCCAAGCGCATGTGAGCCGGACGCAGCACGCACCATGGCCGGCCCCCTTGCCCACCTGACCGTCATCGAACTCGCGGGCATAGGCCCGGGCCCCTTCGCCTGCATGCTGCTGGCCGACCTGGGCGCGCGCGTGATCCGCATCGACCGCCCGCCGCCCGCCAAGCCTGACAAGCTGATGCGCAACGACGGCGTGGTGGACCGCGGGCGAGAGTCGCTGTCACTCAACATGAAAGACCCGCGCGCCGTGCAGGCCGTGCTGGCGCTGGTGGAGCAGGCCGACGTGCTGGTGGAAGGCTTCCGCCCCGGCGTGGCCGAGAAGCTGGGCCTGGGCCCCGACGTGTGCCTGGCGCGCAACCCGCGCCTGGTCTACGGCCGCATGACGGGCTGGGGGCAGACCGGGCCGCTGGCGCAGACCGCCGGCCACGACATCAACTACATCGCGCTCACCGGTGCGCTGCACGCCATCGGCCCGCCGGACCAACCGCTGCCGCCGCTGAACCTGGTGGGCGACTACGGCGGTGGCGGCATGCTGCTGGCGCTGGGCGTGCTGGCGGCGCAGGCCCAGGCGCAGCGTTCCGGCCAGGGCCAGGTGGTGGACGCCGCCATGACCGACGGCGCCGCGCTGCTGATGGCGCCACTGTTTGGCATGCTGGCCAAGGGCAACTGGCAGGACCGGCGCGGCGCCAACTTCCTGGACGGCGCTGCGCACTTCTACGGCACCTACGCCTGCGCCGACGGGCGGCACGTGGCCATTGGCGCCATCGAGCCGCAGTTCTACAAGGAGCTGCTGGACCGCTGCGGCGTCAGCGACCCGCAGTTCCAGCGCCAGTGGGACCGCGGCGAATGGCCCGCGCTGCGCGACAAGCTGGCCGCACTGTTCCGCACACGCACACGTGCCGAGTGGTGCGCCCTGCTGGAAGGCAGCGACGCCTGCTTCGCCCCCGTGCTGTCCATGACCGAGGCCGTGGACCACCCGCACAACGCCGCGCGCGGCACCTTCGTGCGGCCGGGCGGCGTGCTGCAGCCCGCACCCGCACCGCGCTTCAGCCACACGCCGGCGCAGCTGCCGCCACGGGCACCGCGCACAGGCCAGCACACGCGTGCGCTGCTGGCCGAGGCTGGCCTGGCGGCGTCGGACATCGACACCCTCCTGTCTGCTGGCGTGGCCGCGGAGAGCACCGCATGAGCACCGAACCTGTCCTCTTCGCAGTGAACGACGGCGTGGCCGTGGCCACGCTCAACGAAGGCGCGCGGCTGAACCCGCTCACCGAAGGCCTGCAGCAAGGCCTGCTGGACGCGCTGCAGCGTGTGCGTGACGACAAGGCCGTCCGCGCCCTGCTGCTCACCGCCACCGGCCGCGGCTTCTGCGTGGGCGCCGACCTGCCGGACTTCCAGCGCCGCGCCCGCGAGCTGCCCGCCGGCGGCAGCCTGGGCGCCTACGTGGCGCAGATGATGGACGACACCGGCAACCCCATCATCGCCGGCCTGCGCGAGCTGCCCGTGCCCGTGGTCTGCGCCATCAACGGCGCGGCGGCCGGCGGCGGCGTGGGTCTGGCGCTGGCGGGCGACCTGGTCGTCGCCGCGCGCTCGGCCTACTTCTACCTGCCCTTTGTGCCGGCGCTGGGCATCGTGCCGGACATGGGCAGCACCTGGGTGCTGCCCCGCGCCGTGGGCTGTGCCCGCGCGCTGGGGCTGGCGCTCACGGGCCACAAGCTGCCGGCGCAGAAGGCGGCAGACTGGGGCCTGATCTGGGACTGCGTGGGCGACGACGAGCTGCCCACCGCCGCCCTGCAACTGGCGCGTCAGCTGGCCCAGCTGCCGGGGCATGCGGTGGCCGAAGCGCGTGCGCTCTTTGCCGCCGCCGAAGGCCACACGCTGCCGCAGCAGCTCGCGCTGGAGCGCGACCGCCAGCGCGAGCTGATCGACGGCGAAAGCTTTGCCGAAGGCGTGGCGGCGTTCGTGGAGAAACGCAAGCCGCGCTTCAAGGGCCGCTGAAGCAGCAGCCCGTGCCGCACGGCATCAGACCAGGAAGGCCATGGTCGTCAACGGTCCTTCGTTGTTGACCAGGGCCACCTTCTTGAAAGCCATGCGCCAGCCCGCTTCTTCGCGGCGCAGCAGGTATTCATTGCGCGCAGCCCACATGATCTGCCCACGGCGGTGCGACTCGTACAGCAGCATGTTGGCCGTGACACGTGTGCCGCCGGGCTCGTCGCCCAGCACCTCCACGTTGCCGATGACCCGCCGCAGCCGCGACACGGGCAGCTGCGCATAGCGCTTGCCGGTGAGGAACTGGCGTATGCGCAGGCCTATGCGCGAGCGGTTGTCGTAGATGATGGACATCTCGCGCTCGGGGTCGATGCTCTCGCCGTTGGCCGGCACCCAATACAAGGCGTCGTCGGTCCACAGCGCCTCCCACTCGGGGAAGCGGTGCTCGTCCTGCAGCCGCGCCTCGCGGTACAGGAACTGCGTGATCTCGTGGAAACGCAGCAGGCCGGCCAGGTCGGTGGTGGTTTCGGTGGCCAGCTGGGCCGTGAGCGAGCGGTCGGGCGCGCCCATCACGCAGCCTCCATCGCGCGTGCCGGGGCGGCACCCGCTGGCGGTGCCGTGCCCGCTTCCATCAACGACCGGTAGTGCTGCCACATGCCGCGCGAGCACAGGTCGTCGGTGGCGTGGCCGGTGCGGAAGCCCTGCGCGTCCACCTGCTCGCGGTGGTTGCCGCGCGAGAGGTGGATCCATTCCGGGTTCTTCTCCTGCACGCCGCGGTGCGAGCGCTCGTACATCTCGGCGTCGTCGGCCAGCAGGAAGCCGGCCGGGCCCACGGAGCCCATGGTCTGCTGGCGCAGGCGGCGGTTGAAGTCCGGCGCGCCCTTGAACTGCAGCGCGGTCACGTGCTGCACCGTTTCGCCCACGTTCAGCGGCTGGATCACGAACATCTGGATCTCCGCGATGAACAGGTTGGGGAAGATCATGATGTGCGGCGTGCCGTCGATCATGATCTTGCGCGCCTCTTCTTCGCCGTAGGCCGCGTTCATCTGCGCCACGTAGTCGGGCAGCTTCTCGGGCGTGGTGCCAAACCAGGACAGCGGCTGGTCGCGCTTCCTGAATTCCGGGCGCAGGTCCAGCTCGCTGTGGCCCATGCCGAAGTAGCGCGTCACGGCGGTAGACGTGTCGCCGTAGAGCGTGCCGATCTGGCTGTCGGCCACGTCAAAGATGGACGCGTGCGTGAAGGCCGGGTGGTAGCCGTCGGTCTCGTTTTCCACCACGAACTTCCAGTTCGCCAGTACCTTGTGCTGCAGGAAGCCGGCGGTGATTTCCACTTCGCCCGTGGGCGAGTTGCGGCACAGCGTGTCGATGGCCGACTTCGCGCCGCCCAGGTGCTCTTCCAGGCTGATGCCCTCGGCCGCCATGCTGCCGAAGACAAAGCCCTTGTAGATGGCCACACGCGCCACCGGCGCCAGGCCCATGGTCTTGCGCTTGTCGTCCGCGTAGCCGCTGGGGAAGGGGTAGCCGCGCAGGCTGCCGTCGTTGCCAAAAGTCCAGCCATGGTAGTTGCAGGTGAAGGTGCGCGAGTTGCCGCGGTGCTTCTCGCAGACCTGGTTGCCACGGTGCGGGCAGCGGTTGTGCAGCAGGTGCACCTGGCCGTCCTTGTCGCGGGTCATCAGCACGGGGTCGGGGCCGATGGACTTCATGACGAAGTCGTGCGGGTTGGGCACCTCGCTGGTGTGGCCCACGTAGACCCAGCCGCGCTGCCAGATCGCCTTCAGCTCTTCGTCAAAGATGGCGGGGTCGGTGTAGAGGGAGCCGTGCACCTGGTCGGGCTGGATCAGGTGCGGCCATGGACGCCGGCTGGCGGGGAGCGCGATGGTGGCTTCGGTCATGGGGTGCCTTGCGGTAGCTGCGGGTCCAGGCCGGACCAGATGGTTCAAGCCCCGGTTGGCTTGAAACTTAGTCCGACGCGTCGGTATGACAATGGTCCCGGCGACGGCGTTACAAAACACTGACCTGGGTCAAACTCCCGGCACGCGGCCGGTCTTTCCAAGGGCTAACCCTGATGGGGCTGGACCCGCTGCCCGTTGACGAAGATCTGGCCCTGGATCACTTCGATCAGCATGGGCCCGTAGCGGCTTTCCCACAGCCAGCGCTGCACGCCAGGCGTGGCCAGCGGCAGCGCCGCCTGGCCGTCGTCCTGGCGGCGCAGCAGCACGTCGGTGGGCACGGCGGCATTCATGGCGGCTTTCTCCTCAGGCCCTCAGAACCAGGCCCACACGCGGTGCAGCCAGCGCGGCAGGCGGTCTGCGGCCTGCAGGCTGCCGTGCTGGCGGAAATCCTGGCGGGCCTGGCGGCCGGCCTGCGGGCTGGGCCGCGGGCCCAGTGCCAGCGGGGCGGTGGGGTGCAGGGCGGGGCTGGGCATGTCAGGTTCCTCTTGAAGCAGCGGAAGGGAGGAGAACTGTATATGCATCCAGTATTCACTGCAACGCCCCCGCACGTGGCCACAATGCCGCCGCCATGAGCAACCCTTCCCCACCCGCCCGCGCCCTGTCGCAGATGCCCCGCGGCGTGTGGGTGCTGGGCTTTGTGAGCCTGCTGATGGACATCTCCTCCGAGATGGTCCACAGCCTGTTGCCCCTGTTCATGGTGACCCTGGGCGCCAGCGCGCTGGCCATCGGCCTCATCGAAGGTGCGGCCGAGGCCACGGCGCTCATCGTCAAGGTCTTCAGCGGGGTGCTGAGCGACGCCCTGGGGCGGCGCAAGGGCCTGGCGCTGTTCGGCTACGCGCTGGGCGCGGCCAGCAAGCCGCTGTTCGCCCTGGCCCCCGGCATGGGCCTGGTGTGGACGGCTCGCCTGCTGGACCGCGTGGGCAAGGGCGTGCGCGGCGCGCCGCGCGACGCACTGGTGGCCGACATCGCCCCGCCGCAGCTGCGCGGCGCGGCCTTTGGCCTGCGTCAGTCGCTGGACACCGTGGGCGCCTTCCTGGGGCCGCTGCTGGCCGTGGCCTTGATGCTGCTGTGGGCGGGCGACTTCCGCGCCGTGTTCTGGGTGGCGGTCATCCCCGGCGCCTTGGCCGTGCTGCTGCTGTTCTTCGGCGTGCAGGAGCCCGACCGGCCCGCTGGCACACCGCGCACCAACCCCATCACCCGCGCCAACCTGGCACGCCTGCCGCGTGCCTACTGGGCCGTGGTGGGCCTGGGCGCGGTCTTCACACTGGCGCGCTTCAGCGAAGCCTTCCTGGTGCTGCGCGCGCAGCAGAGTGGCATGGCCCTGGCCTGGGTGCCGCTGGTGATGGTGGCCATGAACATCGTCTACGCCGCCAGCGCCTACCCCTTTGGCCAGCTGTCCGACCGGATGAGCCACCGCGCGCTGCTGGCCTGGGGCCTGGTGGTGCTGGTGCTGGCCGACCTCGTGCTGGCCAGCAGCACGGCCTGGCCCGTGTTGCTGCTGGGCGTGGCCTTGTGGGGCGTGCACATGGGCATGACCCAGGGCCTGCTGGCCGCCATGGTGGCCGACACCGCACCGGCCGACCTGCGCGGCACGGCCTTCGGCTTCTTCAACCTGGTCAGCGGCCTGGCCCTGCTGGTGGCCAGTGGCGTGGCGGGTTGGCTGTGGGACACGCTGGGCGCGGCAGCCACCTTCCACGCCGGTGCGGCCTTCAGCCTGCTGGCGCTGGTGGCGCTGGGCTGGCAGGCCCTGCGCCAGCCCCGCTGAAGTCAGAACACCGCGTGCTCGCCACGGTCCAGCGTGGCGTCGCCGCGCAGCAGCCGGGCCTGGTAGTCGAACAGCGTGTCGCGGCCCCAGGATGGTGTGGCGTCGGCGTCATAACGGCCACGTTCAGCGTCCCAGACCAACATGGACTCGGTGGCGTAGTAGCGGCCGATGCGCGCCAGCTCGGCCTTGTCGGCCAGCCGGAGCGACACACGGCCCAGCAGCGACAGCCCGCCGACGATGGCGTCCATCAAGGCCACCGGCACCTGCTTGAAGCGCGGCTCGCGGCCCAGCAGCGCAAAGAGGCGCTCGCCCATCTCGCGCGGCGTGAGCGCCGGGCCGGGGCCGCCGATGGGCAGCACGCGGTTCAGCCGCTCGGGCTCGTGCAGGCAACCGGCGATGAAGTCCGCCAGGTCCGCGTCGCTGATGGGCTTGCAGGCCGTGAGCCGCCCATCGCCAAACAGCAGGTAGGGCTTGCCGGCCTGCACACGCGCCACCTGGCCCGACAGGCTCTTGAAGAAGGCCGTGGGCCGCACGATGGAGTAGTTCAGCCCCGAGTCCACCAAGGCCTTCTCGAACGCCAGCTTGGCCTGCTGGAAGCCCAGCTGCGGCTTCTGCACGCAGATGGCCGACAGCAGCACCAGGTGCCGCACGCCCGCGGCGCGCGCCGCCTGCAGCGCGTGCAGGTGCGCCTGGTGGTCCACCGCCCAGGCGTCGCGCGGGGCGCCGGTGCGCGAGGCCATGCAGGACACCAGCGCGTCGAAGGGCTCGCCGCAGAAGCCGTCGCGGGCCAGGCTGTCGGGCGTGACTTCGCCGTGGCGCAGCGTGGCGCCGGCGGGCAAGTCGGCGAGTGGGGTACGCGAGCCGCGGCGCACGAAGCACACCACCTCGTGGCCCCGGGCCGCCAGGGCCTGCGCCGTGGCGCGGCCTATGGTGCCGGTGGCACCCAGAAGCAGGACACGCAGCGGGCCGCTGCTCAAGGCCGTCAAGGCGGTCAAGGCGCCCAGGGCGCGTCGCTGCGGGCGGTGGCTTGAAAGCGGTACATGGCGGCTCCTGCAGTGCAGGCCGCCATTGTCGCGCCGCGCCGCCTGCTCAGCCTCTGGCGTCGAACTGCGTGATGGCGGCCGGGATGTTGTCCAGCGGCATCACCTGATCCACCGCGCCCACCTTGATGGCTTCCTTGGGCATGCCGAAGACCACGCAGCTGGCCTCGTCCTGCGCGATGGTGCGCACGCCCAGGTCATGCAGCTGCTTCATGCCGCGTGCGCCGTCGTCGCCCATGCCGGTGAGCATGATGGCCAGCGCGTCGCCGTTGGTGGCCTCGGCCAGCGACTTGAACAGCACGTCCACGCTGGGCTTGTGGCGGTTCACCGGCGGGCCGTCGGCCACGGCGGCGTAGTACTGGCCGCCGTTCTTGCGCAGCTGCATGTGCTTGCCGCCGGGGGCGATGAGCACCACGCCGCGCTCCAGCCGGTCGCCGTCGCGGGCTTCCTTGATGCGCATGGCGCAGATGCCGTCCAGCCGCTGCGCGTACATGGCGGTGAACTTCTCCGGCATGTGCTGCACGATGGCGATGCCCGGCGCGTCGCTGGGCAGGGACAGCAGGATCTGCTCGATGGCCTGCGTGCCCCCCGTGGAGCTGCCGATGACCACCGGCTTGTTCACCGACAGGGCATGCAAGCCCGGCACCACAGCCTGCCGTGCACCCGCAGCCGGCACGGCCGGGCGCGGCGCGCTGCCCAGGCGCGGCTTGGAGCGGGCGGCGGACTTCAACGCGCCCACCAGCTCGCGCCGGGACTCTTCCAGGAACTGCTTCAGGCCCAGCCGCGGCTTGGCCACCACAGCCACCGCGCCGGCCGCCAGCGCGTCCAGCGCCACGCGGCTGCCCTCGGTGCTGAGCGAGGAGCAGATCACCGTGGGAATGGGGCACTCGGCCATCTGCTGGCGCAGGAAGGTCAGGCCGTCCATGCCGGGCATCTCGATGTCCAGCAGCAGCACGTCGGGCTTGCTCTTGCGCAGCATGGGCGCGGCAATCAGCGGGTTGGGCGCGGCACCGGCGAATTCCACCTCCGGGTCGCCCTGCAGCAGCATCTGCAGCGTCTGCCGCACCACGGCGGAGTCGTCCACCACAAAGACCTTGATCATGAAAACTCTCCTGCCGCGGCCTGCGGAGCGTCGGTGGCCACGGCGGTCAATTCGGGTTCGGCGGGGCCTACGGTCCAGCGCAGCTTGCGGTAGGCGTTGCCGCCCAGCTCGCCGCCCAGCACGTGGATGCCGGCGTCGGCCATGGCCTGCACAGCCCAGCTGGCGTTGGCCGCGCCCACGTTGCCCTGCGCCGCAGCCGGGCCCACGCGGCCGGGAAACATGTTGCCGCCGCCGAAGATCCACGCATGGCACAGCCGCGGCTCTATGCCCTTGGCGCGCAGCATGCCAAACAGGCGCAGCAGCGCGCCTTCACCGTGCGCCGTGTTCTTGAGGCTGCCGCTCAACGGCGGCCGCGCATGCACCACATGGCACATGGCGCCCACCGTGCGCCGGGGGTCGGTGAGGATGATGGACACGCAGGACCCCAGCAGCGTCTCCATGCGCTCGTCGCGGTCCACGCACGCCACGTCTCCCGGGTGCAGCGTGTGCACCCGCGCGGTGGCGGGGGCCGGCAACGGCAGGAGCATCAGCCGCCGGCCTTGCGGAAGGCGCCGGGGGCCAGCACCGACAGCGGCGTCTGGCAGGGCACGCGGCCTTCGGCGGTGCCGATGAAGAACAACCCGCCGGGCTTCAACTGGGCCAGCACACGGTCCACCACGGCGCTCTTGGTGGGCGGGTCGAAGTAGATCAGCACATTGCGCAGGAAGACCACGTCAAAGGTGCCCAGGCCGCTGATGGGTGCACACAGGTTGAGCTGGCCGAACTTCACGCGCTCGCGCAGCTTGTCCTGGATCTGCACCAGGCCTTCGCTGTCACCCTCGCCGCGCAGGCAGTAGCGCTTCAGGCGCTCCGGCGACACCTCGCGCAGCCGGTCCGCCGGGTAGACGGCCTGCGTCGCGCTCTGCAGCACGCGGTCGCTGATGTCGGTGCCCAGGATGGACCAGTCCGGCCCCACGCGGCCCACGGTCTGCAGGTCGGCCAGCAGCATGGCGGTGCTGTAGGCCTCGTCGCCGAAGGACGACGCGGCGCTCCACACCGCCAGCCGCTGCGGGCGTGTGCGCGCCAGCTCCTGCTCCAGCAGCTGGTAATGCGCCGGCTCGCGGAAGAAGTAGGTCTCGTTGGTGGTCAGCAGGTCCACGGCCATCTGGAACTCGCCGCCGTCGTCGGGGCTGTCCAGCAGGTCCGCGTAGGCCTCGAAGCTGTCCAGGCCCAGGCGCTGCACACGCGAGCTCAGGCGCGACGAGACCAGCGACTTCTTGCTGTCGGAAAAGGACAGGCCCACGGCGTGGTGCATCAGCGCGGTGATGCGCCGGAACGCCGGGTCCCGCATCTGCAGGCTGCTCATCGTCAGGCGGCCATCGCCAGTTGGCGGGCTTCGCACAGCTGGGCCATCTCGCCCACGTCGAAGGCGCGGTCGGCGTCCAGGATGATGACGAAGCGCTCGCCCACCTTGCCCATGCCGCTGATGAACTCGCGCTTCACCGCGGCGCCGAAATTGGGCGGCGGCTCGATGTGCGTGGCCGCGATGTCGATGACCTCGCTCACCGCGTCCACCATCAGGCCCAGCTCCACGCGCTCGCCGTCACGCAGCGAGTCGAAGATGACGATGCAGGTCTTCTTGCCCACCCGCGCGGCCGGGCGGCCGAAGCGGGCGTGCAGGTCGATCACCGGCACCACGGCGCCACGCAGGTTGATGACGCCGCGCACGAAGTCGGGCATCAGCGGCACGGCCGTCATGGCGCCGTGCTGGATGATTTCTCGCACCGTGCGGATGTCCATCGCAAACACCTCGTCGCCCAAGGCGAAGGTGAGGAACTGCGATGCGGCACCGCCCTTGCCAGCCGCGTCGGCGCCCGCGGCCTTGTCTTGCTTGCTGGTCATGCGGAGGCTCCGTTGCTCAGTACGGGCGGAAGGTGCCGTTGGTGCCCGTGGCCTTCAGCGCCGTGCCGGCCGGGCGCGTGGCCGCCGGCTTGGCGCTGCGCAGCGGCGAATTCGGTGCGCGGCGCTCCACGAAACCGGCATCGGCCTTGGGCTTGCGGCCGGCATCGGTGTTGAAGAAGGCCACCGACTGCTGCAACTGCTCGGCCTGGCCGGACAGTTCTTCCGACGTGGCGGCCAGCTCTTCGGACGCCGACGCGTTCTGCTGCGTGGCCTTGCTCAGCTGGCCCATGGCGCCGCCGATCTGCGTGACGCTCTGGCTCTGCTCCTGCGAGGCAGCGGCAATCTCCTGCACCAGCTCGCTGGTCTTCTGGATGCTGGGCACGATCTCGTCCAGCAGCTTGCCCGCACGCTCGGCGGTGCTCACGCTGCTGCTGGCCAGGTCGCCGATCTCCTGTGCCGCTTCCTGG
>JACCDS010510832.1_pt1 | contig 15682 bp, 11 predicted proteins | sample 7446441 | NCBI WGS metagenome assembly JACCDS01 (sample SAMN15323445, study PRJNA562643) | freshwater metagenome | isolation source: river surface water | place: USA:Blue River Watershed | collected 2017-08-17
CAGGGCCTCGTCGGTGAAGGCACTGCGATGCAGCCGGTAGTCACCGTTCTGCTTGTCTTCGATGAGCAGCTCATCGACGTTCGGGGCTGGTCGGGCCCCGGCGGGAATGATGGGAATCATGGCGCTCCTGATTATGCTTTTCTGACCCATACACCGGGCCGCAGGGCCGACAGGTATATAGTTCGCGTTGTTTTTGGTATTCGCAGCTTAGATATGCGGACCTTGAGCGTCCAACACCGATTGGGTATGTGCCGAATACTTGCGGAGTATTGAGATGGAGCTACGCCACCTGCGCTATTTCCTTGCCGTGGCCGAGGAGCGCAACATCACGCGCGCCGCCGAAAAGCTGCATATTGCTCAACCCCCATTGAGCCGTCAGATTCAGCAACTCGAAGATCTGCTGGGCGTGCCCCTATTCGTGCGCGGCTCGCGCCCGCTGGAACTGACCGAGGCCGGCCAGCATTTCCGCAAGCATGCCGAGCAGCTGGTCACGCTGAGCAAGAACCTGATTGCCACCACGCGGCAGATTGGCAAGGTCGAGGCCAAGTTCACGATGGCCTTCGTTGGCTCGACGCTGTACGGTCTGCTGCCGGAAGTGGTGCGGCGCTTCAAGCTGGCGCATCCGCATGTGGATTTATCGCTGATTGAAATGACCACGAGCGAGCAGATGCGCGCGCTGAAAGATGGCGAGATCGATGTCGGCATCGGCCGCATCCGCTATGAAGATCCGAACATTCGCCGCATCCTGCTGAGGGACGAGCCGCTGGTGGCGGCGGTGCCGTTCGGGCATGCGCTGGCGGCGCTGGAAGAATTGTCGCTGCAAGACCTCGTTGGCGAAACCCTGATCCTGTTTCCGCAGGGGCAGCGGCCGAATTTCGCCGATCTGATTCTGGAGGCATTCCATGACCGTGGCCTGACGCCGGAGCGCACGATGGAGGCACGCGAGATCCAGATCAGCCTGGGTCTGGTCGCGGCCGGGATGGGCGTGACGATCGCGCCGAAAAGCGTGCTGGGCCTGCAGCGGCGCGACGTGGTGTTCAAGCACTTCAGCGATGCGCGGCTGTCGGCGCCGATTCTGATGAACGTGCGTGCCGATGAGGAATCGGTCTATATACGCTCGCTGCTGGAACAGATCTACGAGTTGTATCGATCCGAGGGAATTGCGCATTACGAGGAGCGTTGGTAGGCACCGAGACGCTGCCGTTCGACGCGTCGCATGGAATCCGAGCATCGCGGCATGGCTGGTCTACGTTGTCGCAATGGCGACGCTGGCGCTTCCCTGCCGATGTGCTCGCGCCACCGGCAGATCCTTCAGGACTCGTGCTGCAGCCGCGACTTGAACTGGGCGAATCCGCGTTCGCTGGCAATGATGGCCATCATGGTCAGCGGCATGTTGGCGCAGGCCTCGAGATCCAGGTCGCGCGCGGCTTCGAACGCTTCGTCGACAACCAGGAAGCCGATTTTTTTCAGGCGCGCGAGTTCAGTCAACAAAGAGGAAAGCAGTGTCTGCTGGTCGATTGTCTCGATTGTCTCCATGGCCTCTTCTCCTCGTTCGGTTAATCAGGTGGCCGGATCTTACTGAGCGATTGTGTCGGATTGGTGACGCCACCGGAAGATTCGCCCATGACGTTGTAAACGAGTGTTACCCGGCTCACCCTGACAGTCGCGCACGCAGTGCGTTCACTGAATTTCGCGTGATGACTACCTTGGCCATCGTTGTCTTTATCCGCTTTGACGGCCACGGCGCTGATGCGAAAACCATCTGTTTCAGGTTTCGAAAGGGGGCCTTGATGACGCCGCGTGTAAGATCGCGCGCTCAGGCCGCGTCATCATGACGCTGGCCTGACAAGAAAAACATGATGGAGACACAGATGACCAGTATTTACGGCAATGCGCACCGCGATTTGCAAGATGACTTCGGTACGCGTCCACTCGCCGATCGCCTCGAAGCGGTGATCGTGAAGAACGAATTCGATGAAGAGTCGAAAGGCTTCATCGAATCACGCAATATGTTCTTTCTCTCGACCATCGACCATACCGGGCGGCCGACGGTGTCGTACAAGGGCGGCGAGGCGGGCTTCGTGAAAGTGATCGATGCGACCACGCTGGCCTTTCCCAGCTATGACGGCAATGGCATGTTCTTCTCGGTGGGGAACATCGCGGCGAACAACAAGGTCGGCATGCTGTTCATTGCCTTTGACAAGCCGCACCGCATTCGTGTGCATGGCGAGGCAACGATCGATCGTCAGGATCCGCTGCTGGCCGAATACAAGGAAGCCGAGCTGATCGTGCGTGTGAAGCTCACCGACCTGTGGCAGAACTGCCCGCGCTACATTCATCGCCAGAATCAGGAAACGACGTCGCGCTATGTGCCGCAAGCTGACCGCGAGACGCCGCTGGCCGGCTGGAAGCAGACGGATCTGGTGCAGGATGTGATCTCGGCCAAAGATGCAGAGCGGGCCCGTGAAATGGGCGTGATCGGCATTGGCGACTGGCTGGACAAGGTGAAGGTCGGCGATCCGACGGCTTGAGTCACTGATGACCGGCGGCGTCACTAGATTGTCGCTGGTCTGGCATCACGATGGCGCCTGCGGGCGCCATTCTTTTTGGAAGAACGATGCGCGCTGCGACCTGTGCCGGGGCGCTGGCCGTCGTGCTGGCCGTCGTGCTAGTCGTCACGCTAATGCTGCGCAGGGACAGCATGCGCGGCGCGCACTAGCTGCGCGACGCTTTCATTGCTCTCACCTGAAAATGGATTTCGTCCATCACATCGCCCTGCTCATTCTCCAGCCGCAGGCGATGGCGCCCGGGCTGCGGCAGCCACAACAATCGCTGGCCTGCCTTGCCCTGCACCGTCTGGTCGACCCGCCAGCGCCACCCCTCCCCGGCCGGCGCCGACAAGCGAAACGGCACGCGCTGGCGATGCGGTGGAATGTCCGGATCGAGCGCCAGGATGCTGCCGTCAGACGGATAGGCAATACGGGCCAGCTTCGCCGCGCTGGCGCCGCGCACGACCGCCATCGCTGTGCCAGCGATGAACCACTCGGAGCGTGCCGGCTCGTGCGCCGGCTCGAAACGGATGCGCCGCTGCTGCAGACCGGCCGGTGCTGCCGGCGCGATGCTGGCAAGCTGGCGGCGACCGGCAGTGGCTTGCCCGCGATGGAGCCAGTCCATCGTCTCGCGCCAGATGGGCGCCGCACCGGAAACACCGGAGACATCATGCATCGGGCTGCCGTCGGCATTGCCGACCCAGACCGCCACGGTGTACCGGCGCGAGAAGCCGATGCACCAGTTGTCGCGCATGTCCTTGCTGGTGCCGGTCTTGACAGCGCTCCAGTAAGGCGTGGACAACCAGGACTCCAGTCCAAACGTGCCGGCGCGTGCCGAGCGATCGGCCAGAATGTCGGCCACCATGAACGCGCTGGCGGGTGTGAACGCGGGACGGGCCTTGCCGGTGAAGACGTCCTGGCATCCGTCGCGCTGACAGGGCACGGCTGGCGTCGCTTCTCCCGGTCGGGTCACCTGTACCCGCAGCGGCGTCCAGCGGCCCCCATTGGCGAGTGCGCGGTAGGCATTGGCCAGCATCAGCAAGGACACGTCGGCCGAGCCCAGCGCGAGGCTAAAGCCATACCAGTCGCCGCTCTCCTTCAGGCTGGCAAAGCCGCTTTGCTGCAGTCGCTGCTGGAAGAGATCCGGCCCGACACGCACCAGCGTCTTGACCGCCGGCACATTCAGCGATCCGCCGAGGGCCATGCGTGCGGACACCCAGCCGCGGTAATGAGGTTCATAGTTTTGCGGTGCGTAGGCGCCATTGCCCGTATCGAGCGTCAGCGGTGCGTCTTCAATCAGGGAGGCCGGGGTGAGGGTCTTGCGCTCGAAAGCCAGCGCGTACAGGAAAGGCTTCAGGGTGGAGCCAGCCTGCCTCAGCGCGGTCACGCCGTCGACCTGCGATGCGTCGGACAGACTGCCGCTGGAACCCACCCAGGCAAGCATCTCGCCGCTGGCATTGTCGAGGACGAGGATGGCGCCATCATTGACATGGCGCCGCTGCAAGGCAAGCAGGTGCTGACGCAATGCATGGGCGGCGAAACGCTGCAGGTCGGCATCGAGACTGGTGCGCACTGACTGGCCGGGCCGGCTCAGCAGCTTGCGGGCGAGATGCCAGGCGCTGCCCTCGTCTGCACGGTGCGCGGCGCCGCCGCCCCAGCCGCTGAGTGCGCCGGCCGCAAAGATGTCGAGATCGACGCAATCGCTGGCGCGCCCCAGCTCTTTGAGCAGGCTGCAGGCACGCTGGGCCACGCGCGCGCTGGCCGCATTCGGCGCGCGCAGCAATGCAGCGGCCAGTGCGGACTCGCGCTCATCGAGACCATGCGGCCATTTGCCAAACAGCTTGCGGCTCATGGCGCCCACGCCTTGCAACTCGCCACGAAAACTCACCAGGTTCAAATAGGCTTCGAGAATCTGTTGCTTGCTCCAGCGAGCTTCGAGGCTCAGCGCGGCGGCCGTCTGCGTGATTTTTTCAAAGAGGCTGCGGCGTCCGCGCCGACGGAGGTCCTCGTCGATCAGGCCGGTGAGTTGCATGGTGAGCGTGCTGGCACCTCGCAGGCGCTTGCCGCTGAGGTTGTTGAGGAGCGCATTCGCCGAAGCGCGCCAGTCGACGCCGCTGTGCTCAAAAAAACGGCGGTCTTCCGACGCGACAACGGCCCTGACCAGTGCCGGCGAAATATCCGCCAGTGGCGTCCAGGCCAGGCGATAGCCCGTCGGATCCAGTCGCACGCTTTGCAGCAGCTGGCCATCGCGAGCGAGCAAGCGGGCCTCGGAGGGTACGTAAGCTGCCTTGACCTCGGCAAACGATGGCATCGCCACGGCCACCCCGGGCAGCGAGCCGAGCAGGATGAGCAGGATGACCATGAAGAACAGCAGGTGCCACCGCAGCGATCTGGTCGGCAGGGTCGACGTGTTGACTAGCTGCGAACGAACACGCGCAATGCAGAGCCATCGCAACCAGCCCATGCGGTCCCGCTGCCTGAGGCTTTCCGGCAAGGTCGGGCCGGTTGCACAGGACCGGGGCCCGCGCTTAATTGCCGATGACCACGCGATCATTCGGCAGCTCGCCAAACACATCCGGTGCATACAGCGCTTCGACGCGTGTCGGCGGCATGGCGAAACTGCCGGCGTTGTTCAGCCGCACGGTGTACTCCATGCTGAAACGGCCGCGCGGCAGCATCGCATAGTAGGCACGGTACGCAGTAAAGCTGCGCTCGATGAAGGCGGGTTGCGGTCCTGCGGCTGGCTGCGCCTCGCCTTGTGTGGCGATGCTGGAATCGCGACCATCGCCATCACCGAGAATGCGCGCGCCCGCAGGGATCGGATCCGTCAGCGCAACCCAGGTCATGTCATTGTCGGCCTCGACAGTCAACCGCACCCGCCAGAGATCGCCGCGGCTGACCTTGCCAGCGACTTTCTCCTGCACTGGCGTGATGATACGACTGATCCGGTAACCCGCACTGCGGGCGGGACCGCCCGGCATCGCCGCCAGCAGTTGCACGGTGGCCCAGGGTTTGCTGCTGCCCGCATGGCTGATGCTGAGCTTGTCATCCTTGCCCGGCGAGGCTGGCCACGGCAGGGTCAGCGGTGCGGGCGCGCTGGTGATCGCGGTGCTGGCTTGGGTGCTCGAACTGGTGCCCGCCTTGCTCCAGTCACGCTCTGCGGTGGCCTTGCCGAACCTGACGATGGTTTTTCCCGTCACGGATTCGTGCTCGAATTGCCGCGCAAAGCGATCGATGGTGACGCGCGCCCACGCATTGGCCGTGGTCGTTGACCAGCGTCCGAGGACTTGACGTTCCATCGCGCCTTGCATCAGCCGCGGTCTTTCGGTGGCCCAGTCGGCATCGTCGAGCGTGGCTTCGATCAGCCGGAAGGCGTTGGTGTCGCCATTGACCATCATCCACCACCAGTAGTCCGACCGCTCAGTGGCGAAGGCCAGCCGCGATCCGGCAAAGTTCAAACGGTTGCGCAGTTCACGACGCGCCGAGGTCAATGCTTGTTCGCGCTGCGGCAATTCCGCCAGCTGCTTCACGACCAGATACCAGTCGATCAGTGCATGCGTTGGCAGCGCGGCAAGATCGGGTCGGAGTGCGGCGGCAGTGCGCACCGGCTGCTGGCCCTGTCGAACCAATGACTGCAAGGCATGGAGGCGACCGACCAGCGTGCTGTCGCTCGGCGCCCAGTCGGCGCTCTTGAGGCTGCCATCGGCAAAGGCCGTCAGCCCCTTCAGCATGCGTTCGCGACTATCCTCCGGCAGCGCGAAGCCGGACAGCGCTGACATGTCGAGCAGATAGGCCGTCAGCGTGTGGCTGCCCGGCTGGTTGCCCGGGAAGTAGCGCGCCAGCCCATGGCGATCCAGATAGCTGGGCAAGGTCGCCATCAACTGCTGCCAGCGCTTTGCATCGTGCAAGCCCACGGCGATGGACGCTTGTTGTTCGAGGCAGCCGAACGGATAGTCTTCAAAAAAACGCGTGAGCCCGGAAGGGAGCGTGGCCAGCCGCGGCGACAGGCTGATCTCCAGCCCGCCCTTGCCTGGCAGCGCACCGGCCGGCTGCATGACCGCGACTTCATAGTTGCCATCGATGCGCGCAAACGTGGCCTGCTGCACCGTCACTGGCGTGGCTGGCGCAATCTGCTGCACGATGCGCAGGTTGTCGCGCAGGCTGCCGCCCTCCTCGGCAGCGTTGAATTCCCAGGTCTGGCTGCGCAGGCCGTCGGCTGCCTTCAGGTTCCAGCTGGCTTCCGCCACGCTCTCGGGCTCCAGCGTCAGCTTGCGCGGCTCAAGCGCGGTCGTGCCGCCTTTGCCCGTAACGGTGACGGTCATTCTTCGTGCCGTGCCATTGCGCAGCGTGACCGTCGCCTGGAAGGTATCGCCTTCGCGCACCTGCGGCGGCAGTCCGGAAATGAGTTGCAGGTCCTGCCTGGTTCGCACGCTGGCGCTGCCGGTACCGAAGCGGCCTGCTCCGGCTGTGGCAACGGCAACCAGCCTGAACTCGGTCAGCGAGTCGTTCATGGTGACGTTCAGTGTCGCCATGCCATTCACATCGAGCTTCACGCGCGGCTGCCAGCTGAGCAAGGTATCGAACAGCTCGCGCGCCGGAGCGCGCCCGCCACCGCCGCCCGGCGGCAGCGCCTTCGTGCCGAAATGGCGCTTGCCAACCACCATCGATTGCGCGGTCGCTGTGCCCACGTGATACGCGCGCCTTTGCATGAAGGCATCGAGTACCTTCCAGCTGTCATTCGGGCGCAGTTCCAGCAAGGCCTGATCAACGGCGGCAAAGGCCACCTCGGTATGGGCGGGCGCAGGCTTGCCATCGGGCGTGGTGACCTTGATCGTGACTTTGGCAGTGTCGCGAGGCCGGTAATTGGGCTTGTCGGCAGCCACATCGACCTTGAGCTGGAAGGCCTCGGTGCTGACGTCGATCTTCGCAATGCCAAAGCGATGCGCGGGCTTGGCAAGATCGACCATGGCCGTTGGCTGCTCGGGATGCCACCATGACTTGAACCAGTTGACCGGCTCGCGCCAGCCCCAGTCAAAGAAGGAATACCAGCGCAACGGCTGCACGCGCCCCCGAACCACCAGCACGGACACATAGACGTTCGGCCCCCATTCCGGCTTGACCGGAATGGCAACGGTCGGATCGTATCGGGACAGAGGCTGAACGAAGGTATCCAGAATACCGCCGGCTTCGACGGCAACCAGCGCGGTCGCCTCGCGGAAAGGCGTACGTACCTGGAAGCGCGCCGTCTCGCCGGGCTTGTATTCCTTTTTCTCGGGGATCACATCGATACGGTCCTGGTTACCCGCGGCAAACCAGTGATCGGAGGCGCCAGCAATCCAGTAATTGCTGCTCGCCAGTGCGGCATGGCCGTTGCTGTCCCGCGCCTCGGCGAGCAGATAGATCGACCCCGGCTCGGTGATCCGCAATTCGCAGGTCAGCAGGCCGCGGCTATCCGTGCTGCCCTGGCAGACTTCGCCGATATCCTGAAAAACCGTGGTGTTTTCATACGCATAAAAGCCGCCAACGATGCGCCGGCGGTGGCTGTAATCGATGCGTCGTTTGGCGAGCAGCCTGACCTTCTGGCCGCTCAAAGCCTTGCCCTCGTTGTCGACCACCAGCAGCTGCGCACGGTTTGTGCCGGTGCTGAAACCGGCATCACTGAGCTTGATGCCAACGGAAACAGCGGCTGGCCAGATCGGCACCGTGCCACGAATGGTCTGCACCTCGCCATTCGGATCGGAGAACGTCATTTCCGCATACAGTGCCTCCGGCTCACGTGATTTTTCCGGCAGCGATACGGCGAGCTGCCCGGCGCCGTTCTTGTCGAGCTTGATCGACTGCTTGTCGAGCACCAGCCGTTCTTCCTGCGGCGAGCCGGCCAGGCCGAACGCACGCCGGGCCTCATCTTCCAGTTCTACGTTGAATTGATAACCGTCATGCTGCGAGAAGACCCGCGGCCGCGGTTGCAGGGTGGCCGATACCTCAACATCGGCATTGCGCGCCGGGCCGCCGTTGAGAAACGACAGCGACAGCGCGAGAGGCACTTTGGCGGGGGCCACTTGCTGCGCCGGTACGCCCTGCAGCACGCCGGAAAAAACCGGCACCCGGAAATCGCTGACACGAAACTCGCCGGTGGACTGCTCATGCGTCTTGCCACCACTGAGGGCAATGTCATAGGTGCCAAGCTTTGACGATTCCGGGATCTTCCAGCTGCTGATGGCGATGCCCTGCGCATCCCAGCTCAGCGGCTGCACAAACTCGGTACCGGTTTCATTGTGACGCACGACCAGCTTCGTCGGCAGGCTCGCCGGCTCCGGGATTGCGAAGCCTTTGCTGCTGCGGTGACGTGCGATGTGCTTCATTGATACGGTCTGCCCGAGCCGAAACAGGCTGCGGTCGAGAACGGTATGAATCTTGAAGTTATCCGGGTCGTACCAGCTCTCGACACCAAAGCGCCAGGGCTCAATGCCTTCATTCCAGTCCGAACGGGCAAAGCTGTAATCGCCATTGAAACGCGCGCTGGCAAACAGGAAGGCTGGCCCCTTCAGTGCCTTGTCGATGAGGGCACGGCCCTTGGCATCTGTCTTGCCTCTCCAGAGCGACTGACCGTTATCGTCCGAGATCTGCACGTCGGCACCGGCGACTGGCTTGCCGGTATCGAGCGCCGTAACCCATACCAGCGCATTGTCCGCGCCCACCTTGAAATGCACCGCCATGTTGGTGACCAGCGCCGCCGTGCGCACGTACATGGGCTTGGGCGTGGCCAGCAAGGCCTTGCCGAGCAGCTGGCTTTCGATCTCGACGATGTGATACCCCGGCTTGGCCAGCGGTATGCCCATTACCTCGAATTCGCCGCTGCCGCCGGGCTTCGGCAGCTCCTGCCGGATCACACCCGGACGATTGGCAAGGAACGACAATTCGCGCGCATAAAACGTATCGACCACGACGCGCTTTTCGCCATCGACAACCACCTCGATCTCGCGCGTTTGCGCTTCGAATTTTTCCAGCGCGCGCATCGCGGCAATGACGTCGCCATCCTCCGTCAGCCGCTGTTCGCTGAAGCGATGACTGCCCGGCAGCACCAGCCGCGCGGTCTTCAGCGTGGACTCGACATTACGCACCGTCACCGGCAGCACGCCACCCTCTTTCAGCTCGACGATGCCGAAATTCCCGGGGAATTTCACCAGGGGCGGCAGCTGGCCAATGCGGACCTTCAGCGGAAAGCTGGACGCATTGCTCAATACACGACCAGCTTCATCTTTCATCGCTTCAGGAATATCGATCGCGAGCTCGGCCCCCGGAGGAAAGGGCCCCTCGAAGCTCACTGACTGCAAGATGCTTTCCTGCGTCGATTCACGACGGGCTTGGCGCACGCCCTGCGGCAGGCGCAGACGGAAGCTGCCCGCCAGCTTTGCATCGAAGGGCGCATTGAAATTCAGCACCAGCGGCGACAATGGTGAGCATGGGGCGCTCGCGTTCTCGCGTTCGCAATTCAAGGTGGCCTTGAACGGTTCACGCACCTTATAGATGAAGCTGTATTCCTTGTCGGTACGGGTAACGTTCTGTGATTGAATCTCCCTGCCCCAGACCAGCTTCATCTTGCTGCCGGCCGGAAGTCGTTCCGCACAGGTCACCACCACGGCGACCTCGCTCATGCCTCCCGCGGTCTTCAGCACTGCCTCCCGGATCTCTTTGCTGACCTGACGGGCAGGAATCCGGTGCCCAACGCCCTCGGCCTCGCACCAAAGGTGTTGATCGACCGAAGCAGGATTGAGCGGACCACCGGGGTTGATGACGAAGGCCTGCTCTTCCTCGATATTCGCGCCCGCCCTGGGCAACACATTCAGCGGACGTGGTGGGATGCCGACGAACTCGAAACGGCGTTTGCCCATTAGCGGCGTTCCGGCGAGATCGGTCAATTCGTCGCGCAAGCTGAAAACGCAGCGTTCACCGGGCTTGAGCGGGCGCGCCATCTGCCATGTCCAGGTACTGGCGTCGACCCAGCGCCCCTCGCCCTGCAGCCCGCCACAATCGATCACGAAGGGCGCGTTGGCGGACGTATCGCCCAGCCTGACCATGTCGCTGCTGAAAATCGCGATGGCACGAACCGGATCGGCCACGACGCCCTGCGGGATGAATTGATTGATGCTCGCGGCCAAGGCCGTCGTAGCATTCAGGGCCAGGACCAGGAAGGACAACAGAGCAAGGCGAATTGAATTCATGAGCGCGTGGACCTGATCAAAGCTTGCCCTGCCCGGACTGGCATCTTCATGGCGCCGGGGAATGGCCTTGTTGATTGATGCGACAGCCGACCGGGATGCGCAAGCTTGGCGATCACGACCTCAATGATCTTTATCCTGATTTCAGGATGAGCTTCTTCCCCGGCCGAGTGCTCAGCCAATGAATCTGTAATGCGGGAGCGCTGACCGGGCAAGGCACGGATCGGCGCCGACATCGATGCTGATGGATAGTGAAACGATATGAAATCAGCGTCAATGTTTTCAATGTTGAAAGCCCAGGAGCGGGTCGGGCGGATGAATCACTATTGAATCGGGCGGTCTGTTTCGCACGACCGGGGAGCTTCCGTCCCTTCTGGCAAGTCGCGGAGGCGCTGGTTGCGCACCGTTGGAGATCAGGAGGTTGTGTTCGAAGGAAAAGAGCGTTTCCGGCTCGGGAGGTGATCCATGAAAATTAGTGACGACATGGTTGCCTCATTGGAAAAATACCTTGAGGGCGACATAGACGGGAAACTAAGGCAGCAAATCGTTACTACCCTGGTAGCTTTAGAACAGCAGTTAACCGTGGAAGCGCGGAGGCTTCAATCTCCACAGAATTTCAATACGATTGAAGTGACCAAGCTAGCGGTAAAAAATGCGATTTTAGTAATGATGATGATCGAGCAGTAAAACTGTTAGATCAACTCGATAAGGACTGACATGGCAGATTTGCGTAATAGTGGATTGAACGCCGTTTATCAGAGCGTTGAGACGCCAATGGAAACGGCAGATCTGGCTTTGCGGCAATCATTAGGGGCAATTCCAGAAGGTGGAGAGGTCACTAGCTCGCAGTTGCTTAAGCTTCAATATCAACTGGCTCGGTACACAGTTACTGCGACAGTTTTCTCTGCGATCATTAAAGAACTCTCGGATTCTCTAAAAGGCATGGCTAATAAGATTGGATGATATGTGGTCGATTAGATGACCCAATACCCAAGCTAGGGCCATTCTTCAATAATAGTTCTTGCCAGTATCGAGTTACGGTGGAGTAGCGATCAGGCTTTCGGTCCAATCGCTACTTGTATCGTTCGATAAAATCAGCTTAATTGCTCAAGCCGGATTCTGTTGACCTTACCCGAGACGGTAGGTAGTGACTCGATAGCAGCAATCGCTGCATCCACGTTTTTCTCTTTGGTCTCGTGAGTGAGGATGATGAGATCAGTTTGCGTTTCACCCTCGCCTGCTTCCCTCTGCAGCATCGCATCAATTGATATCGATGCGTCCGCAAGAATCCGGGTAACGTCAGCAAGAACACCTGGCTTGTCGGCAACCCGAAGACGCAGGTAATAGCTAGTCGTCACCTCTGCCATCGGCAAAATCGGCGTATCGGCCATCTGGTTCGGCTGGAACGCGAGATAGGGCACACGGTGTTCGGGATCAGCGGTGGCGAGGCGGGTTACGTCAACTAGGTCTGCAATAACTGCCGAGGCTGTTGGCTCCGCCCCTGCACCTTTCCCGTAATACAGTGTTGCCCCTACTGCGTCGCCTTGCACTAACACAGCGTTCATTGCCCCTTCAACATTTGCAATCAACCGGTTTGCAGGAATCAAGGTCGGATGTACCCGCAATTCGATACCTGCAGCCACCCTTCGTGCAATGCCAAGAAGTTTGATGCGATACCCCAATTTCTCTGCGTAGCGAATATCCGTCGCCGACAGTTTGGTTATGCCCTCTACGTAAGCCTTGTCGAACTGCACTGGCACACCAAACGCGATTGCAGACATGATCGTTGCCTTGTGCGCAGCGTCGATGCCCTCGATATCAAAAGTCGGATCAGCCTCGGCGTAGCCCAACGCTTGTGCCTGCTTGAGTACCACCTCGAAATCGAGCCCCTTGTCACGCATTTCAGACAAGATAAAGTTGGTCGTCCCGTTGATAATTCCGGCGATCCATTGAATACGATTCGCTGTCAGCCCTTCCCGCAAAGCTTTGATGATTGGAATACCCCCCGCCACGGCTGCCTCAAACGCGACCACGACGCCTTTTTCCTGCGCGGCCTGAAAAATCTCGGTGCCGTACGTGGCGAGTAATGCCTTGTTCGCAGTGACGACATGCTTACCATTTGCGATCGCTTTCATCACCAAATCGCGGGCTATTCCGTAACCACCGATTAACTCAACCACAATATCGATCTCGGGATGGTTCACAACCTGGTTTGCATCAGCAACAACCTCAATGCTGCCGCCGGTGATCCGCCGTGCGCGCTCGGTATCAAGGTCGGCGACCATGGTGATTTCAATGCCACGCCCCGCGCGACGGCGGATTTCCTCTTGGTTTCGCTGCAATACAGTAAATGTGCCTGCACCAACGGTGCCAATACCCAAAAGCCCAACTTTGATCGATTTCATCATCTAAATTTGATTCAGTAATTCTGTATTCCGCTCAGCGGGCATGGCGACGGCGGTAGCCGTCGAGGAAATGCGCGATACGGCCGAAGGCAACCTCCAGATCATCCACATTTGGCAGGAAAACTACTCGAAAATGGTCTGGCGTCGGCCAGTTAAAACCTGTTCCCTGGACGATGAGTACTCTCTCCTCTGCCAAAAGCTCGTAAGCGAACTGCTGATCATCCTCGATAGGATACATCTGTGGATCAAGCCGCGGAAACATATAGAGTGCCGACTTAGGTTTCACGCAAGAGACACCGGGAATATCAGTCAGCAATTTGTGGGCGAGATCGCGTTGGCGAGTTAGCCGACCACCCGGAGCAACCAGGTCGTTGATGCTCTGGTAGCCGCCAAGCGCCGTTTGGATGGCGAATTGACCGGGAACGTTAGCGCACAGACGCATCGATGCCAGCATGTTCAAGCCCTCGATATAGTCCTTCGCGTGGCGCTTTTCTCCAGAGACGATCATCCAGCCCGCTCGATAACCACAGGAGCGGTAATTTTTTGACAGGCCGTTCAGCGTGATGAAGAGCACGTCGTCCGCCAGGGAGGCGATCGAGGTGTGGACGTTGCCGTCATAGAGCACTTTGTCGTAAATCTCATCGGCAAATACGATCAACTGATGCTGACGAGCTAACTCAACAATTTGTTCGAGCAGTTCACGTGGATATAGCGCACCTGTTGGATTATTCGGATTGATGACGACAATCGCTCGCGTGTTTGACGTGATTTTCTTGCGAATATCATCGATATCCGGATACCAATCGGCCTGCTCATCGCACATGTAATGGACCGGCCGCCCGCCAGACAAACTCACAGCCGCTGTCCACAGCGGATAATCCGGCGCTGGCACGAGTACCTCGTCCCCACTGTTCAGAAGCGCATTCATGCTCATCACAATCAACTCGGAGGCACCGTTACCCAAGTAGATGTCATCGATTGTCACGCCAGCGATTTTCTTTTCCTGGCTGTAGTGCATGATTGCTTTACGAGGCGCGAACAAGCCTTTGGAATCAGTGTAGCCCGCAGCATTGCTCATGTTGCGGATCATGTCCTGCACAATTTCGTCAGGCGCATCAAAGCCGAACGGCGCGAGATTGCCGATGTTCAATTTGATGATCTTGTGACCATCCTCCTCCATTTGCCGGGCCTTTTCGAGGACGGGACCGCGTATGTCGTAGCAGACGTCTGCTAGCTTGTTGGATTTAAGGATATTTTTCACAGCAAGATCCCGCAAAGAGAGGTGACCGCTGACGCCCATAGTGTTGCGCCGCGAAAAAGCGATCATTTTGCCGCAAATTCAGCGGCTTTTCCAATCGGCGTCCGCGGATCGAGATAGAATTGCCACCTTATGAAGCTTCACTCTACACCGACGCAGCAATACCAGACGGTGACTGGCTATGAGGACGACTGGATCGAGATCAATGCATTGCGGTTCAGTCATAGCTTGATCGTCATGCCCGAAGTTGCCCCCCTGCCATGGTCCGCTTCGTCCTTTGACGCCTTACAGCCAGATGACTTCGAGCAGATCGCAGCGATGGCACCCGATCTGCTGATTCTTGGAACCGGAAAGCGACAGCGCTTTCCAAAAGCAAGCTTGCTCGCCGACCTGCTTTCTCGACGAATTGGCGTGGAGTGTATGGATAATCAGGCAGCGTGCCGGACTTATAACATCCTGATGGCAGAAGGCAGAAGGGTCGCGCTTGCTGTCATACTTCCAGAAAAATAAACCAGCCAACAGGGAGATTTAATTGGGTGATCGTCCTTCCATCGTAAACATTGCCGTACCGGACTTCAGTGCAGAGATGACCGGAGCTCGTCCGTTCAAGCTCTCGGACTATCGCGGCAAGAAACTGGTGATTTATTTTTATCCGAAAGACAACACGCCCGGATGCACCACTGAAGCAATGCAATTCCGAGATCTGCACGCGCGCTTTCAGCAAGCCGGCGCGGAAATTTTTGGCGTCAGCCGGGATAGCATGAGATCGCACGATAGTTTCAAGGCCAAGCTGGGACTTCCTTTCGAATTGATCTCCGATCCCGATGAGTTGGTCTGTACGATGTTTGACGTCATCGCTATGAAATCGATGTACGGCAAAAAGGTGCGAGGCATCGAGCGTTCAACATTCGTAATTGACGCTGAAGGCAAAATAGTGAAAGAATGGCGCGGAGTGAAAGTCCCAGGCCATGTCGATGAAGTGCTCGAGCTGATCGAGGGCCTTGGCTGACATAAACGAAGCCATTGAATCCGAAAAAATTCTTCACCAAAAGGCTGTTCAAGGAAAAGACCCCAGGTCTTTGCTCTGAACAGCCTTTTGCTTTTTGGGGGCCGCCTCGCATGGTCCTCTCAAATCTCACTTCCCAATTTTCTCGATAGAGGTTCTGATGCCCCTGCCAAAAATGCCCAGTAAACCCGCGACCGTACTTTCTCCGGTAGATTATCCGAGGGCAGACAAAGGCAAGAAGGTTA
>JACCDS010632321.1_pt1 | contig 15679 bp, 11 predicted proteins | sample 7446441 | NCBI WGS metagenome assembly JACCDS01 (sample SAMN15323445, study PRJNA562643) | freshwater metagenome | isolation source: river surface water | place: USA:Blue River Watershed | collected 2017-08-17
CCTGGCGGAACTGGAACTGGTAGGTGTCGTGGCTGAACTCGACGGCCAGGTCCACCGGCCCGGCGGCCAGCGGCACCGGGGCGGCGGGCCCGGCGATCTGGCCGTCGCGGTTGACCGTGAGATAGACGACGCGGCGGCCGCTGTCGGGTTCACACGTGACGTGCAGGTAGGCATGGTTGCGCGTGTTGTAGTAGGCCACCAGGCCGGCCATCTGGTGGAAGCTGTCGGGCGCGAAGTCGACGCGGGTCTCGACGCGGCAATTGAAGTGCTGCTGGCGGCGCGCGACGAGGCTTTGGTCGAACAGGCTCATCAGCGACTCGCGGCCCGTCAGCCGCAGGTGGCCGGGCCGCGCCGTCAGCGACGCCCAGCGCTCGTCGAATGGGCGGCGCAGCGAGTTCAGGTGGCCGTTGAACACCGGGCTGTCGAAGTCGTCGCGCGCGGGCTCGGCCGGGAAGGGGTGGGGCGGCAGGTCGGGCGCGGCGGCCTGCATGCAGGGCTGCTGTCGGGCCTGGCCGCCGGGGGCGACGATTTCGGGCCAGTCGTCGTCGCGCCAGCGCAGGCGCTGCAGCGCCGTTTCGCGGCCCAGCGGGCAGTGCAGGCCGGCGTAGCCGTTCTCGGGCTTGTTGTTGGCGGCGTTGGGGCCGCTCCACTCCAGCGGGCGGCCGCACAGATGGGCCATGAACCACTCGCCGCTGGCTGTCTCGACCAGGCTGGCGTGGCCGCTGCGCTGCAGGCCGTCGGTGGGCTTTTGCCAGGCGGTCAGCAGCGGATTGCCGGGCAGCGTCTCGTAAGGGCCGTCGAGTTGGCGCGAGCGCGCCAGCGTCACGGCGTGTTCGTAGAAGGTGCCGCCCTCGGCCGTCAGCAGGTAGTACCAGCCGTTGCGCCGGTACAGGTGCGGGCCCTCCACGACACCCAGCTCGGTGCCGCGGTAGATGTTCTTCACCGGGCCGACCAGCCGCTTCGCCGCGTGGTCGTACTGCTGCAGCAGGATGCCGTTGAAGTGGTGTTTGCCGGGCCAGTGCGTCCACTGCTGGTTGAGCAGCCAGTGGCGGCCGTTGTCGTCGTGGAAGAGGCTGGGGTCGAAGCCGGAGCTGTTCAGGTAGACGGGTTCGCTCCAGGGGCCGTCGATGCTGGGTGCCGTGATGAGGTAGTTGTGCGTGTCCTTGAAGGCGCCGATGGTGGAGCGGACATCGGTGTAGATGAGCCAGAACAGCCCTTGCGAGTAGCTCAGGCAGGGCGCCCAGACGCCGGCGGAATCGGGGTGGCCGGTCAGGTCGAGCTGGCTGGTGCGCGTGACGGCATAGCTGTGGTGGCGCCAGTGGACGAGGTCGCGCGAGTGGTGGATGCGCACGCCCGGCCACCACTCGAAGGTGGAGGTGGCGATGTAGTAGTCGTCACCGCCGTCACCGGGCACGCGGCAGATGGAGGGGTCGGCGTGGAAGCCCGGCAGGATGGGGTTGGCAATCATCGTGAGGTGGAGCGGTCAGGCGTCGCGTGGGCGTGCAGTGCTGGGGCGGGGGGGCAGAGGAGGTGCGTCGGCCGCGGGCGGCGCGTCAGTCTGGTAGCGCTAGCGGCGTTGCCCGGCGCACGCGCGCCGCCGCCGGTGGGGCGTCGAGGGTGTTCCATGAGGGGGTCGATTCAAGGCCGGGTCTGCGGGGAAAAGCCGTCACGACCTGCGTGGCGGGCGTCTTGTGTGAATTTAATGTAGCGCTACCATTTGGCTTCGCGCAAGCCGGGAAATCGCCCATGCAGGCGGGCCGGGCGCCAGGAGACGGCATGAACGACAGGTTTCGATCGCTGGTGCTGGCCCTGTGCCTGGCGCTGCTGCCGGCGTGGGCGCTGGCCGAGGACGGCCATGAACTCTGGCTGCGCTACCGGCCGCTGACCGGCGCGGCGCAGGCCCGCCTGCTCGCCGAGGCGCGCGAGGTCGTGCCGCTCGCGGCACCGTCGCCGACGTTGCAGGCGGCCGTGCAGGAATTGCGGCGTGGCATTGCCGGGCTGGCGGGCCGCGAGCCGGCGCTCACGTCACGCCTGCGCGCGGGTGCCTTGGTGTTGGTGACGCGCAGCCAGGCGCCCCCCGGGCTGGCGCTGCCCTGGGCCGAACTGGGGGCGGAGGGCTATGTGCTGCGCCGCGTGCGCCTGCGGGGCCAGGTGGTGACGGTCATCGCCGCCAATGGCGATCTGGGCCTGCTGTACGGCAGCTTCGCGTGGCTGCGGGCGGTGCAGACGGGAGCGCACCCCGCGCACGTCGACACCCAGTCGGCGCCTCGCATCGGCCTGCGCCTCTTGAACCATTGGGACAACCTGGACCGCCATGTCGAGCGCGGCTACGCGGGCGCGTCGCTGTGGGACTGGTGGAAGCTGCCGGACATCCTGGACCCGCGCTACGTGGACTACGCGCGCGCCAACGCGTCGCTGGGGCTGAACGGCGCGGTGTTGAACAACGTCAACGCCAAGGCCGACTCGCTGACCGCACTGTTCATCGCCAAGGCGGCGGCGCTTGCGGCCGTGTTCCGCCCGTATGGCGTGCGCGTCTATCTGTCGGCGCGGTTCTCGGCGCCGGTGGAGCTGGGCGGCCTGCCGACGGCCGACCCACTGGCCCCCGCCGTGCAGGCCTGGTGGCAGGCCAAGGCGGACGAGCTCTACCGCGCGATCCCGGACTTCGGCGGCTTTCTCGTCAAGGCCAACTCCGAGGGCCAGCCCGGCCCGCAGGACTACGGCCGCAGCCACGCCGATGGCGCCAACATGCTGGCGCAAGCCCTGGCACCGCATGGCGGCGTCGTGCTGTGGCGCGCGTTCGTGTATGCCGCCGACGCGAGCGACCGCGCCGGGCAGGCGTTCGCGGAGTTCCAGCCGCTGGACGGTCGCTTCGCGCCCAACGTCATCGTGCAGGTGAAGAACGGCCCCATCGACTTCCAGCCGCGCGAGCCCTTTCACCCGCTGTTCGGTGCCATGCCGCGTACGCCCCTGGCGCTGGAGCTGCAGATCACCAAGGAGTACCTCGGCTTCTCCACGCATCTGGTGCACCTCGGCCCGCTGTTCCAGGAGGTGCTGCGCGCCGACACGGGGCAGGGCGGCACGGTGGCGCGGGTCGTCGACGGCACGTTGCACGGCCAGCGCCTGACGGCCATCGCGGGTGTGGCCAACACCGGAACGGACCGCAACTGGTGCGGCTCGCACTTCGACCAGGCCAACTGGTATGCCTTCGGCCGCCTGGCCTGGGACCCCGACCTGGAGGCCCGCGCCGTGGCGAGCGACTGGGTGGCGCAGACCTTCACCGCGCGGCCGGCGACGCGCGACGCCATCGTGCAGCTGATGCTGGCTTCGCGTGAGGCGGTGGTGGACTACATGACGCCGTTGGGCCTGCACCACCTGATGGCCACCGGGCACCACCACGGCCCCGGCCCCTGGGTCGACGATCTGGCGCGTGCCGACTGGAACCCGACCTACTTCCACCGGGCCGGGCGTGACGGCATCGGCTTCGACCGCACGGCCACGGGCAGCAACGCCGTGGTGCAGTACGCCCCGCCCGTGGCGCAGCGCTGGGCCGACCCTCGCACGACACCGCCCGAGCTGCTGCTGTGGTTTCACCACCTGCCGTGGGGCCACCGCATGCCGTCGGGCCGCACGCTGTGGGCGGAACTCATCGCGCGCTACGACCGTGGCGTCGCGACGGTGGAAGACATGGCGCGGCGCTGGCAGGCCTTGAAGCCCGACGTGGACGCCGAGCGGCATGCCGATGTGGCCGCCTACCTGGCCGTGCAGCTGCGCGAGGCCCGCTGGTGGCGCGATGCTTGCATTGCCTATTTCCAGTCGGTCTCGGGCCTGCCATTGCCGGCGGGCACGCGGCCGCCGGGGCTGGACTTGGCGGCCTACAAAGCTTTGCACTTCGGCTTTGCGCCGGGGCGTTGAACGCCGGGGCGCGCCATGACCATGATGGACAATGAACAGAGCGGTGGAGCTGCGCGCGCCGGCCGCCGAAGAACAATGAAGATTCGAGGTGCAGATTGAAGCCAAACGTGCGCAAGGGGCGTAGCACCAAGGTTGCAACCATCGCCGATGTGGCCAGTCTGGCGGGGGTTTCGCCGATGACGGTGTCTCGCGTCGTCAACGGCGAACAGAACGTGCGCCCCGGCACCCGGGACAAGGTTCAGGCGGCCATCGCCACGCTGAACTACCTGCCGAACCAGGCGGCACGCCGGCTGGCGGGCTCGGAGCCCATCCGCATCGGCATGCTCTACATCGACCCGACGGCAGGTTATCTCAACGAGTTCCTCATCGGCCTGCTGAACAAGGCCAGCCTGCGGCATGTGCAACTGGTCGTGCAGCGTTGCGACGCGGCGCGCGCGGGCGAGGAGGCCCCGGTGGCCGAGATGATCGCCAACGGCATCGACGGCCTCATCCTGCCGCCGCCGTTCTGCGACTCGCAGCCGCTGCTCACGCTCGTCGCCGAGACCGACACGCCGGCCGTCGTCGTCTCCAGCGGCGTGCCGCCCGAGCAGGTCTGCGCCGTCGGCATCGACGACTACCAGGCCGCCTACGAGATGACGCGCCATCTGTTGACCCTGGGCCACCACCGCCTGGGCTTCATCATCGGCGACCCCTACCAGAGCAGCAGCGCGCGCCGCCTCGCCGGCTTTCGCGCCGCGATGAGCGACGCGGGGCTGAACATCGCCGACGAGGAGGTCGTCGCCCAGGGCATGTTCACCTACCGCTCGGGGCTGGACGCCGCGGAGGGCTTGCTGTCGCAGGAGCAGCGCCCGACGGCCATCTTTGCCAGCAACGACGACATGGCGGCGGCCACCGTGGCCATTGCCCATCGGCTGGGCCTGGACGTTCCCAGCGACCTCACCGTCGTTGGCTTCGACGATGCGCCGCTGGCCACGACAATCTGGCCTGAACTGACCACCGTGCGCCAGCCCATCATGGAGATGGCTGGGGCTGCGGTGGACCTGCTGGTGCGACACATCCGTGCGCGCCGCAGTGGCGAGCCATTGCCCTGCGAGCATGAGCTCAAGGATTTCGAACTGGTCCGACGCCAGTCCGACGCGGCACCCCGTCTTCGCCCGCCTTTGCGCAAGGGCGGCTGACGCGCGACAAAACTTCTATTCCGAGGCCCGACGCCGGGCCACTGACCCTATGGAACAACTGACTGGATTGCATTTCAACCGGCTGCTGCTGACCGGCGCCGCTGGCACCCTGGGGCGCATGCTGCGCCCGCGCCTGAAGCGCTACTGCCAGACGCTGCGCGTCTCGGACATCGCGGCGATGGACCCCGCCGCCGAGGGCGAGGAAGTGGTCGTCGCACGACTCGAGGACGAGGCCGCGATGTACGAACTGCTGCGCGGCGTGGACGCCGTGCTGCACTTCGGCGGCGTCTCCATCGAGAAGCCGTTCAGCACCGTGCTGCCGGCAAACATCGTCGGCGCGTACAACCTGTATGAAGCCGCGCGCCGGCACGGGACCAAGCGCGTCATCGTCGCCAGTTCCAACCACGTGACGGGCTTCTATGGCCAGGGCGAGACCATTCCGGCCCACGTCGTGCCGCGCCCCGACAGCTACTACGGCCTGTCCAAGGCCTTCGGCGAGAACCTCGCGCAGTTCTATTTCGACCGTCACGGGCTGGAGACCGTCAGCGTGCGCATCGGCTCCTGCGTGCCCGCGCCCGAAGATCGCCGCCACCTGTCGAGCTGGCTGAGCCACGACGACCTGGAGCGGCTGCTCGTCGCCGCGCTGAGTGCGCCGGTGGTCGGCCACAGCATCGTCTACGGCGTCAGCGACAACCGCACCACGTGGTGGGACAACGACCAGAGCCGGCACGTGGGCTACCGCCCGCAGGACAGTTCCGAGCCGTGGCGTGCGGCCATCGAGGCCAAGCAGCCGCTGGTCGACCCGAAGCGGCCCGAGGCGCGCTACCAGGGTGGTGCCTTCGTCACGCTGGGCCCGTTCCCGTTCGCCGGGCAGGAATGAGCATGAGCCACGAGCACGGTCCCCGCATCCCCTTCCAGCCTGCGGCGCGGCTGCCCGATGCCGCGTTCGAGATCCTCGCGCCCGAGGGCCGCGAACTGCGACTGTTCTCGGCCTGCGTGGAGCAACTCGCCACCGGCCTGCAGTGGGCCGAAGGGCCGGTGTGGTTCGGGGACGGCCGCTACCTGCTGGTGTCGGACATCCCCAACGACCGCATCCTGCGCTGGGACGATTGCAGCGGCGCGGTGAGCGTGTTCCGGCAGCCCAGCGGCAACGCCAACGGCCATGCACGCGATGCGCAGGGCCGGCTCGTCAGCTGCGAGCACCTGGGCCGGCGCGTGACGCGCACGGCGTTCGACGGCCGCGTGACCGTGCTGGCTGACCGTTATGACGGCAAGCCGTTGAACTCGCCCAACGACATCACCTGCGGGCCGGACGGCGGCATCTGGTTCACGGACCCCGACTTCGGCATCCATGGTGACTGGGAAGGTGCGCCGGCGACTCGTGAGCAGCCGCACGGCGTCTACCGGATCGCCCCGGACACCGGTGAGCTCACGCGTGTGCTCGACGACCTCGCCGGCCCCAACGGGCTGGCTTTCACGCCCGACGGCAAGCGGCTGCTGGTGGTGGAGAGCCGCGCGCAGCCGCATCGGCTGATCTGGAGCTATGCGGTGGATGGTGCGACGCTCAGCGACAAGCGCCTGCTCATCGACGCGCAAGGGTACGGCGCGCTGGACGGCATCGCGCTGGACACGCAGGGCCGCATCTGGTGTGGCTTCGGCGGCGGTGGCCAGCCTGACGCCGACCCCGCGCAGCTGGACGGCGTGCGCGTCTACAGCGCCGAGGGCAAGCCGTTGGCCCACATCCACCTGCCCGAACGCTGCGCCAACCTGTGCTTCGGCGGCGCCAAGGGCAACCGGCTCTTCATGGCGAGCAGCCACTCGCTGTATGCGCTGTACGTGAACGCGCGGGGCGCCGTGCGTTGACCGGCTTGCAGGGCCCGGGCTGGCGGCGGCATCAGCATGCCGCCGCCTGTAGGCCCGGGATGGCTTCGGCTCAGGGCGTGTAAGTGCCGTACACCGTGGTGACGCTGGCGGCTGGCAGGCTCACGCTGGTCAGCGTGGCGCCGGCGCTGAGGCTGCCCGCCGCGGTGAGGCTTTCCGTCGCCGAGGTGCGCCACTGGGCCAGCGACGCGAACGCCGTGGCACCCGAGAGCTTGAGGCTCACCTGCGCGGTGCTGCTGCCCGCGTTGATCAGCACCACCGCGATTTCCTGGCTGGCTGGGTTGCGGTAGACGCTGCTGTAGACATTGGTCAGCGGTGAGGTCTCGGCATTCAGGCGCACCCAGCCCGGACGCACGAAGCGGCTGAACTGGCCCAGCGTGTAGAGGCGCTTGTTCTCGGTGATTTGCGTGCCGGCAGCGTTCAGGTTGACCAGGCTGCCCTTGGTGGGCGAGGACGAACTCGTCCACAGCCACCAGTAGCAGAAGGCATTGACCTCGGCGGTCGTCATGTCGGCGTGCACGGTGCGCGCCCAGACCAGGCCGTCGGTGATGGACGCGTCGTTGCTCGCCCCCGAGGACACCTCCGTCATCCACAGCCGCTTGCCCTTGGACTTCGTGGTGGTGAGCCACTTGGCGGTGTTGTAGACGGTGTTCATGTCGCTGGCGTACTGGTGGGTGCCGACGATGGACACCAATGGCGCCAGCGTGCTGTCGTTCAGCGCCGGGGCGATGAGGTCGTCATTGAAGTTCATGCCCTCCGGCGCGATCACCGGCGTGGTCACGCTCTTGGCCGTCCAGGCTTTGGACAGCGATGGCAGGAAGGCGCTGAACTGCGCTGAAGTCCAGGAGGCCGACTCGTAGGTCTTGGGCAGGTAGTTGGGCTCGTTCTGCAGCGAGATCGCCATCAGCGGGTAGCCCATGTTGGCCTTGAAGTTCCTGGCGTAGTCGGCGAGCACATCGGCGTAGTCCTGGTAGTGCGTGGGCGACAGCACGCCGCCGATGTCGGGCCAGGTGGTGATGTTGCCCATCGTGCCGCCGATGGTGTTGCCGTTGGCGGCGTCGTCGATCTTCCAGCGGTCGTACTGGTTGTTGGGCGGGGTCCATGGCGTGCTGAAGCCGCGGATGTCGCTGCTGTAGGCGGCGGCCAGGCCGTACAGCGTCTTGGTGTTCTGCAGGTCCCAGTTGGACCAGTTCAGGTTGAAGCTCTTGTGGCCCGTGCTGTCCAGTGTGTAGGTGTAGCGGCCGCTGCTGTCCTTCGCCATGAAGGCGTCGTTGTAGGTGGTGGACTCGCGGAACGGGATGCGGTTGCGGATCAGCGTCAGGCCGATGCCCTCGGTCGGTGAGAACAGCAGCTTCACCAGGCGTGCGCGCGTCGTGGCGTCGGAGGGCAGGCCCGTCCAGGCGTTGGAGCCACCGAAGCCTTCGATGGTCTGCCGCACGAGCGTGGGGTTCACGGTGACCACGCCGGTGCCGCTCGTGATGACCGGCGGCGGCGCCGTCGGCACGAGCACCCCGCTGCTGGGTGCCGGTGCAGGCGTGGGTGCCGGCGTCGGTGCAGGTGTGGGAGCGGGTGTGGGAGCGGGTGTGGGAGCGGGTGTGGGAGCAGGTGTGGGAGCGGGCGTCGGCGCCGGTGTGGGAGCCGGCGTAGGCGCTGGTGTGGGGGCAGGCGTTGGCGCCGGTGCTGGGGTGCTCGCGGCGCAGAAGCCCACCGACTCCAGCGTTGCCTGGGCGGCGAGGGTCTTGTTCCATTCCACGCCGCTGAGCGACAGCGTGCTGCCGCTCTGGCTGTACACGGCGTTCCACACGTTGTTGACGGTGCCGGTCACGGTCAGCGTGCCGTTCCACACCACGGCCGTGGTGTTGGGGTTCTGCACCTTCACCGTCGCGCAGTAGCCGCCGTTCCACTGACTGTTGACCGTGTAGCTGAGGCTGACGGGCGTGGCGGCGTGCGTGAGGGTGGCGGTCAGGCCGGCCAGAGCCAGGCCGCAGGTCAAGCGTTTGAGTTGATGCACGGAAGGCCTCCAGGAGGATGGGTTGGCTGCGCCGTGCGCAGCGACGGGGGTCTTTCTGGCGTGCCAGTGGGCGTGCTGCTCGTGCCCGGCCTGGCCGATTCCGCTTCCGCCGAAATGGGCGGACCTGCAAAGACAGGCCCCGACAAGCGCTGGGCGCGTCAACGGCAGGTCAGCCGCGCCTGGCTTCTGGCCGGTCAAGCCGGTCGGGAAAGCGCCCGGATCATCTCTGCACGTGGGCCTGCCTGGCAATGCGGATGTGCGAGCGGGTTGTAACGGTTGTTCGCAGGGTCTGCGGCGCTGGACATCTGGCGCCGACATCTGTGTTCGGCCACGACGCAGCCGGGGAAGCGCTTGCGCCTGACACACTTGGCCTACCGCAACGGCTGAGCGTGCAGTTCGCCGTTGGCCCCGGCGGGCGATGGGCTCTGTCGGCGGCGCAAAAGAAAGGGCCTCGCGTGTGCGAGGCCCGTGCATGGCGCGCGTCGGTGCGCGCGTCAGTGCGCGCTCAGGGGATCAAGCCTGGTCGACATTCTTGCGGCGGCGCTTGGCCAGCGTCAGGCCACCCAGGGCCAGGCCCGCCAGGGCCAGCGAACCCGGCTCCGGCACGTTGTTGGTCGGCGGTGCGGCGCCGGCCGGCAGGTCGATGGCGATCAGCACGCAGGACAGGCAGTCCGAGTTCACCGACGAGCTGATGTTCAGGTTGTTCAGGCCTGGGTTCAGCAGGCTGGTCACGCTGAAGTCGCGGATGTCCCACAGGCTGCCGTTGCCGGCGCCGCCCGTGCCTGCCGGCACGGTGCTGCCATCGAACACGCCGCCGGCCGGCGCGATGGTCTGGCCATTGCCAATGACGGCGGCGTCAGGGAACTGCTGGCCATCGGAGACATGGAACTGGGCCGACGCGCTGCCGGCCGTGTAGTCGATGCCGGCCAGCGTGATGTTCCAGCCGTCGGCGTCGTAGACGTTGTTGATGTTGGAGTCGTTGCCGTTGAACATCACGACGTCACGGTTGTTGGCCGTGTTGCCGTCGTCGTAGAAGACGACCAGCGAGACGCCGTTCACGTCGATGCCGTTGGGCTTGACGAAGTTGTCCAGCGAGTAGGTGCCGTCGCCGGTCACGAGGCCGGTGACGTCGGCGCGATAGGCGATGCTGTTCTGGAAGCCCCAGCAGTTGTCCGACGAGATACCGAGGAAGGTGCCCGTGATGGCTGTGCCGTTGAACGTCACGTTGGCGTTCGCCGTGGAGGCCGCGGTCAGGGGCGCGTTGCTCGGTCCATGCCAGAACAGATAGGCCTCGGTGACCGTGCCGGTACCGGTGCCGGTCAGGTCGATCGAACCGGTGCCCAGGCCGCGCATGCCGCCGTAGCCGAAGGACTTGAAGTCGGTGTCATAGACGGTCTTGAACATCGTCAGGTCCGTCGCGGAGGCTGTCCCGGCCATGCCGAACGCCAGCATGGCGCCGGCGATGACGCCGGTAATTCGTCTTGATTTGTTCATCGCTGATATCCAGTTTTGAAAAAGCGGGCGAGGCCCGGCGACGCTGCACAGCACGACCTGTGCCACTTCATCTTTCTCTTTGATATCAACTGCTTGCGAGATACCCCCAATTCGTTGCGTCTTCAACTGTAAGAAATGTCGACACTTCAATTTTGGGGGGTGACGAGGGTCCGATGTCGGCTTCAATGGCGACCCTTGCGAAGAACACACACGCACCATTCGTTATGTCTGCAGCGCTGCCAAGAAAAGCCTTGTTGTTATTGCCCGCCATTTGGCTAACGGCCACATGCCATGCCGGGCCGGTGGATCAGCGAGGGCGTGTCGGCGTCGCGGCGAGCGCCGCCGCAGACCCGCAGGAGGGTGCGCTGGGACAAGGGTTTAGTGCGCTGCAGAAGGGGCGCTGGGTGGATGCGGAGCGTGACTTCGGCGCGGTACTGGCGTTGCAGCCCGGCCATCCTCGTGCGTTGGCGGGCCTGGCCCAGGCGTTGCTCAAGCTCAACCGTGCCGAGGAGGCCGGGCAGCGCCTCGAGCAGGCTCGCGCGGCGGCGCCTGACGACCCGGTCGTCATGCTCGCGGCGGCGCGCTACGAGGCCTTCCGTGGCCGGGGCGAGGCGGCGATGGCGCTGTATCGGCAGGCGGCGGCCCAGGCGCCGAAAGACGAAACGCCCTACCGCGACATGGGCGACCTGCTGCTGAATCGGCTCAAGCGGCCGGCCGAGGCCGTCAAGGCCTATGCCCGAGCGATCGAACTGGCGCCGCAGGATGGCGCAGCCCGCTTCGGGCTGGCGATGGCATTGCTGGCGAATGACCGCAAGGCCGACGCCTTAAAGTCGCTGGCCGAGGCCGAGCGCCTGACGGTCAATGACCCCAACCCGGCCTACATGGCTGGGCGTATCCATGCCTCCGAAAAGCGCTTCGACGCGGCGATTGCCGCGATGGGGCGCGCGCTGGAGTCGTCGCCCGCATTCGTGCCGGCGCTGAGCGACCGGGCTGATTTGCAGGCCGAGGCCGGGCGGCCTGCCGCCGCGGCGGCGGACTACGAACGCCTCATGAAGCTGCAGCCGAACAACCCGACGACGCAACTCAAGCTCGGCATGCTCTACCAGCGCATGGGTCGGTTTGCCGAGGCTCGCAACGCCTACCTGGCGGCGCTGCAGCGCAACGACCAACTGGCGGTGGCGTACAACAACCTCGCGATGATGGGGCTTCGTCAAGGCAAGGACGAGGGGCAGATCGAACCCTGGGCGCGCAAGGCTGTGGCGCTGGGCGCTGCCGTGCCCAACTTCCATGACACACTGGGCCAGGTGCTGGCGGCCAAGGGCGACACCCAGGGCGCCCTCGCGGCCTACCGCGAAGCGGTGAAGCTGGCGCCGGGCGAGCCCGAGCTGCAGTTCCACCTGGCTCAGGCCTACGAGGCCGCCGGCCAGCGAGGCGAGGCGAAGGCCGCGTATGAGCGCGCGTTGGCGGCCAAGGGAGTGTTCGAGCAGGCGCCGCAGGCGCGCCAGCGGCTGCAGGCGCTGCGCTGATCGGGCGGCCGGGTTGCGCCGGCGGGGTCGATCCGCGCGGGCCTATTTCTGGCCGCAGCGCCGGTTCAGCCACTCGACGGGGAAGGCATCGGCCATGGCCTGATAGCCTGCCAGCGACGGGTGCAGGCCGTCGTTGTCGAGTTCGCGTCGCAGGTGCGAGGGCCGCGCGGGATCGCGGGTCAGGGCGTCGAAATCCACGACGCCATCGAAGCGGCCGGGCGTGCGAATCCAGTCGTTCAGTGCCTGCCGGTCCATCTCGTTCTCGGGGCCTGGCCGGTAATAGTCGCTGCCGCCATAGGGCATGACGGTGGCGGCAAACAGGCAGACGCCGCGCTCGCGCGCCTGGCTGGCGAGCGTCGTCAGGCCTTGTTGCAGCTCGGCCAGCAGCGCCGCCCGCGAGGCTGGCGTCGTGGTGCGCTGGCGGTGGCTGGTGCCGAGATCGTTGACCCCTTCCAGCAGCACGACATGCGTGACCCCGCTGCGGGCCAGAGCGTCGCGGTCGAAACGAGCCAGCAGCCTCGGGCCGAGGCCGTCCTGCAGGATGCGGTTGCCGCCGATGCCCGTGTTGATGACGGCCGCAGCCTGGCCTTGCGCCGCGAGCCGGCGGGCGAGGGCGTCCGTCCAGCGCTGGTAGCTGCCGGCCGGGACGCCGTAGCCATCGGTGATCGAGTCGCCGATCGCCACCAGCACCGGCTGCGGTGCGGCACCGGCCACATCCAGCGCGGCGAGCTGCCACCAGCCCTCGCGCGCCACGGCGTCGGGCCAGTCGGTGGCATCGGTGCGGTCCCCTGGCGCCGCCCAGCTGTTGATGCGTGATCCGGGGTGAGTGGTCGCGACGGCCGGTCCCGAGACGATGTGCATCTGCACCGCCAGGTCCGCGCCGCGCGGCACCGCCAGCGCCACGGGGTCGCTCCAGGCTTCGGCGCCGGGCGCGAGGTTCAGGGCCCGCATGCCATCGAATCTGAGTGTTACAAGGCTACCTTCTCGCAACAGCGGCGTGGCCGGGTCGGCCGCCGCGGCGAGCAGCGCGACGCTGGCCGAACCGAGCTGCAGGGGCTCGCGTCCGAACAAATTGGTGAAGCGCACACGAAGCGTCGTGCCGGCGGCCGTTGTGCGGACTACCTGGCGAAAACTGACGTCGCGCAGGGGGGCAGCCCCAGGGGAAGAGGGCTGTTCAAGTTGCGCGCTGCCCCAGGCGGCGATCCAGCGCGAGTGGTCGGCTGGCTGCACCGTCGTGGCGCATCCGGCCAGCAAGCTGCAGGCCACGAGGGCCGCCGAGCGCAGCAGATGGAAGTTCTTCATCGCCGTGGCGCCCGTGGCGCAAGTAGTTGCAAATGACATCGCCAGGAAACTGCCCCCTAATCCGAGAATACGTTCGGTTAGATGGCCAAAGACAGTGTGTTAACGAACAGCACCGAACAGCGAGGTTATGCCATGTACAGCCAGTACCGCCAAAACTATGTCCCCAGCCAGCCGTTGCCGCGCTGGATTCAGCGTCTGATCGCCTGGCTGTGAACGGCTGGGTGCTGCGCGCCTGGCCGCGTGGCGCATGTCATTACTGATTGCTTCAGCGCCGCGTCTGCCGGCGCGGCACCGTGCAATCAGGCCGCTTGAAGTTCCGCCGGCTCCATGACAGGGCGGCTGGGCGCGGCGAAAGCGGGGCCATAGGGCGCCGTGGCGAATTCCTTGTGCAGGCGTTGCAGCAGATCCTCGCGGTCGGGCTGCGGCGCGCCGCAGGAGGTGCGCGAGGCAATGGCGCGGTCCAGTGCGCCTTCGATGCCGTTGCACTGCACCGAGTAGGAGGTGTGGTGCGGCTGGCCCTGGCGATCGGTCCAGGTGGCCACCACGCGCAGCACCGGGCCGCAGCTGCGCATCGCCCATTCGAAGCGGATGCCAGCGGTGCGCGTGCGGCTGCGGCGCATCAGGCGGCCCATGGCGCTGCCGCCGGGCCGGCGCTGCCGCGGCGCCTGCTCATCGCCGGTGGCCGTTGTGGCCGCAGCGTCCGGGGTCGCGGCAGGCTGTGGCGGCTCGATGCGGTGCGGCGGCGTGGCTTGGACGGCGGTGGCGAGTGGGGCGTCGAAATCCATGTCAATGACTCCTAGGCAGCGGGTGAAGGTGAAACCTGTCTGCTATGGGCAAGCGGTGTGCCCGCAGCGCGTCAGAGCAGCGGCTCGATGACGCGCGCCAGCCCTTCCAGCAGGCGCTGACCCAGGCCGCGCTGGGCCCAGTGGCGGGCCTCGATCGGCGTGGACGTGGCGAGGTCGCGCGTGAACAGCGTCTGCATCTGCTCGCCGAAGTCGTCGCCCAGCACGATGACATCCATCTCGTTGTTGCCGACGATGCTGCGCCAGTCGAGGTTGCTGGAGCCGACGCTGGAGAACACGCCGTCGATGACGGCCGTCTTGGCATGCATGACCGCGTGCGACATCTCGTGGATCTGCACGCCGGCTTCCAGCAGCTGCGCGTAGCGGGAGCGCGCGGCGTGCAACACCATCGTCACGTCGCTGCGCCCCGGCAGCACGAGGCTGACGGCAACGCCGCGTCGCGCGGCGGCGCACAGCGCGTCGATCAGGTCGGGGCCCGGTGCGAAGTAGGCCATCGTCAGCTGCACGCTGCGCTGCGATGCGTTGATCGCATTCATCAACGCCGTGTAGGTGGGGTTGATGCCGTTGGCAGGGTCTCCCGCCACGAGCTTGACGACGCGCTGCCCTGGCGCCGGCACGCGTGGAGCTGGTGCCGGCGGCAACTCGCCTTTGCAGCCCTGATGCTCCCAGGATTCGCGGAAGACGGTGGCCAGCGCGGTGACGACGGGGCCGCGCAGCTCCACCTGCGTATCGCGCCAGCCCTGGTGATCGACATCCTCCGGCGGGCGCTGGCGGCGGGCGCTGCTGAACGAGCCCTCGGCGTAGACGTTGCTCAGATTGATGCCGCCGGTGAAGGCCACGTCGCCATCCACCGCCAGCATCTTGCGATGGTTGCGCTTGAGCAGGCCCCAATGGCCGGGGCGTTCCAGCGGATTGACCGGGTTGAAGGCGCAGACGGCAACACCGGCGTCGCGCAGATTGTCGAAAAACGCGCGCTCGGTGCCCATGGACCCGACGCTGTCGTACATCAGCGCGACGCTCACGCCCGCGCTGGCCTTGGCCTTCAGCAGCTCGGCGACCTCGGCCGCCACGCCCTCGTCCTCGACGATGTAGAACTCCACCAGGATGCGGTGTTTGGCGGCGGCGATCGCGCTCTTCATGGCGGCGAACGTGGCCGGGCCGTCGACCAGCAGCCGCGCGGTGTTGCCGCGCAGCAGCCGGTTGTCGCCGTTGCCGGCGAGCACCTTGAGGTGGTGCTCGAACAGCGCGGCGTTGCCCTCGGCGCGCACGCGGGCGAGGTCACGCGCCTCGGCGGCGGCCGACACCGGGCCGTTGTGGCCGACCAGCGTCACGCGGTCGGCCGCTGCGGAAGCAGCGGGTGCCGGTGCCGGTGCCGCCGGTGCAGCTTGCGCGGGAAGGCGGGCGCAGGCGGCCGTCACGGCGAGCGCACCGAGTGCCAACAGCATTGCGATCCAACCGGCTTGGCGCCGGTGCCGTGCTTGCTTCATGTCGAGGGCCAGATGGGTTGGCAGCAGGCATTGCTGCAAGCGCCAAAGAGCAAGCCACGTGCCGGTCCGTCAGCTGGGTGGCGCG
>JACCDS010794475.1_pt1 | contig 15678 bp, 12 predicted proteins | sample 7446441 | NCBI WGS metagenome assembly JACCDS01 (sample SAMN15323445, study PRJNA562643) | freshwater metagenome | isolation source: river surface water | place: USA:Blue River Watershed | collected 2017-08-17
GAAGTTGCCCAGACCGCAGAACCAGTCGATCACGCGTTCGTGCTTCTGGGCGCCCAGCAGGCGCAGGGCACGCGAGACCAGCACGCGGTTGATGTGCGGGTTGACCTGGGTGAAGTCGGTGGGTTTGAACGGCATGGTGATGCCGAACTCGGGCAAGGCGTAGGACAGTTGCGGACCGTCGGTGTCCAGCAGCTTGACCGTGTCCGGCCCCTTGGCCTGCAGCCACCACTGCACACCGTGCTGCGCGCCAAAGGCGCGCAGGCGGGCCAGGTCGTCCTCGCTCAGCGGCTCCAGGTGGCGCAGCACCAGCGCGGTCACGTCGTCGCCACAGGCCAGTTCAATTTGCGGGCAGGTGTCGCGGGCATCCATGCCGGCAATCAGCCCGCGCAGGGGTACCAGCATGGCACTCACGTGGGGGGGCAGCACGGGGCACACCGACATGTCGGCCACATAGCGGCTCTTGCGCTCGTGAAACCCGATGAGCACCGCCCCCTTTTTGATCACGTGCCGCACCGACAGCCGCGCACGGTAACGGTAACCCCAGGTGGGCCCCTGTATGGGCCGCCACAGCGTGCCAGGCTTGACCTTGCCCAGGTGCCACAGGTTGTCTTCCAGCACGCGCTGTTTCATGGCGACTTGTGCCGTGGCGTCCAGGTGCTGCATCTTGCAGCCGCCACAGGCACCGGCGTGCAAGCCGAAATGCGGGCAGCCGGGTGTGACGCGTTGCGACGATTCGCGGTGCACGGTGGTCAGTGTGGCGGCTTCCCAGTTGTTCTTTTTGCGGTTGACCTGGGCCGTGACCCACTCGAACGGCAGCGCGCCGTCCACGAACACCACTTTGCCATCGGCCTTGCGGGCCACGCCCTGGGCTTCCAGGTCGAGGGAGTTGATGTGGAGCCAATCGTCGGGGTAGCCAAAGTCCTGTGCAAGTGGCACGGGTGGGCGTCCCGGTTGGCCGCTGTGGCCGTCCTGCGCCTGGTGGCTGGTGGCGGCCAAGTCGCGCTCGGTTGGCGGCAAAGCGGCCGCAGGGGGAGACCCTGCGGGCGGTGATTTTTGGGGTTTTTTGGCCGCTGACAAGGCATTGGCCAGCGATGGAAGGGGCTTGGATGCGTCTGACATGGCCCCGATTGTCTCAGGCCCAGGCTGCCAGGTATTCGGCCCAGTGCGATGCCGCGTGTTTTTCGCTGACGGGGGCTGAGCCTGCGGGTGCGTCGCCAACCGGTTGCGCGGCATCGTCGGTCTGCCGTTCGACCAAGGCGGCCTGTGTGGCGTCTACTTTGGCTTGCAGGCTGGCGCGCACGAAGGCCATTTCAGCGCCGTATTCGTCAGCGGTGAAACCACCGCGCATGCGCTGGAACCGGCAATACAGCAAGTAGGTGTTGAGCACGTCGGTTTCGCAGTATTGGCGGATGGCCTCCACCTCGCCACGCAGCCAAGCGGGGTACACCTCGGCACCACTCATGCCGAGTTTGCCAGGGAAGCCGCAGAGCTTGGCCATGGCATCGAGCGGCGCGTTGTTTTTGGGCTGGTACATGGCCAGCAGATCCATCAGGTCGAGGTGACGCGTGTGATAGCGGCTGATGTAGTTGTTCCACTTGAATTCGCGGCTGTCGTGGTCACCGCCATCGCCCATGTCCCAGTAGCGGTTGGCCTCGACGCCGTGCATCAGGCCACGGTAGTGCAGCACCGGCAAATCAAACCCACCGCCGTTCCAGCTGACCAATTGTGGCGAATGACGTTCGATGGCTTGGAAAAACGACTGGATAACCTGTCCTTCGCTCTGGCCGTCGCGGTCCACGAAGGAGCGAACCTTCAACCCATCGGCATGGCGGAACACGCACGAGATGCACAGCACCCGCTGCAGGTGCAAGGGCACCATGTCGCTTTTGCCCAAAGCCGTGCGTTCGCTTTGCCACGCAGCCCAGGTTTGGGCGTCAGCATCATGCGGCGTTGGCTCAGGTGCAGCTGAATCTGGCGGCAGGGGTGACGCACCGACGTTGGGCCCCCAACCCAATGCGCGTAGACCTGCCACATCAGGGATGGTTTCGATGTCGAACACCAACACGGGCCAGCCCATGTTCAGTCCTTGCAGCGCTGTGCGGTGCGCGTTTCAACGGTTGGTGTGGCTAGGCATTGGTGCCAATGCAGGTGAATCACCGCCAGGGGCATGCGAGCACAGGCCATGGACAGGCTTGGCTTCATGCGAGCGACGACAGGCGGAACTCAGCGGCCAGGCAGGTATTTGGCCGGGTCAACCGGTTTGCCGCTGCGGCGAATTTCAAAGTGCAGCTTCACACGGTCTGCATCACTGCTGCCCATTTCAGCAATTTTTTGGCCTTGCTTGACGTTTTGGTCTTCTTTGACCAACACGGCTTGGTTGTGGGCATAGGCAGTCAAAAACGTGTTGTTGTGTTTCAGGATGATGAGGTTGCCATAACCCCGCAGGCCTGAACCTGCGTACACCACACGCCCCTCGGCAGCGGCCACAACTGGATCCCCTGCCTTGCCGTTGATGCCCAGGCCTTTGTTCTTCTGGTCGTCAAAGCTGGCAATGACGTTGCCGGCAGCAGGCCAAATGAAAGTCACGTCGTCGGCGTCTGCCTTGGCAGGGGACGGCGCAGGCGCAGGGGTGGCACTGGCAGCGGGCAACGGCTGCGCCACCACAGCACCGCTGCCTGCCACCGCAGTGGTAGACACCCCTGCCGCAGTGGTGGGCGCGGCAGGTGCCGGAGCAGGTACTGGTTTGGTCGCTGCGGCCATGGATGCGGCAGTGGGCGGGACCACGCGCAGCACTTGGCCCACCTCTATTTTGTTGGGATTGTCCAACTGGTTCCAACGGGCCACGTCTTTCCAGTTCTGGCCTGATTCCAAGCCAATGCGGATCAATGTGTCACCAGGGCGAACCGTGTAATAACCTGGTTTGCCTGCATTTTCAGCGCCGGGCAGCGGCGTTGTACTGGCGGCTGCCGGTGGCAACGCCGTGGCGCCACTGCCAGTGGCCGAAGCCTGGCTGCGGGCATTGCCTCGATCCTCGACAGGTGCGGGTGGCGTCAGACGCTGGCTGGTACACCCCACCATCAACAACACCAGCGCCGATGCGGCCCACACCTTGCCCGTGCGGACGGCGGCCAGGCACGGACCAGCAAGGGAAACCGAGGGAGCGTGAGAACGGGTGAATGGCATCATGGCAATCTGGAATCAAGGGGGCAACATCGTGGCAAAGCGCCGCCGTGAGCACAGCGGTTCAGCCAACCCCCGATTTTAGGGGGACGAACTGCACCGCTTCGAGCACGGTCTGCTGAAAACCGTGAGGTGTTCTGTCAACTATGACCAGACTTTGTGACGTTTTCCCCAAGCTGGCAGGTGCAACGATGCGCCCCCCTACCGCCAACTGGTCAAGCCAGGCTTGCGGCACGGCATCGCCCCCAGCTGCCGCAATGATCCCGGCGTAGGGTGCACCGGCTGCAAAGCCCTGCATACCGTCGCCAAACAGCAGGTGGATGTTGGGGATGCGGTAGGGGCGCAACAGGTCGCGCGCCTTGTCGTGCAGGCCTTTCAGGCGTTCAATGGTGTAAACCTCTGTGCACACGCGGCTGAGCAATGCGGCCTGGTAACCGCATCCTGTCCCCACCTCCAGTACACGCCCCAATGGCAGCGGGCGCTGGTTGATCAGCAGCTCCATCATTCGCGCCACGACATTGGGCTTGGAAATGGTTTGTCCCAACCCGATGGGCAAACTGGTGTCTTCGTATGCTTGGTTCACCAGCGCGCTGTCAACAAAGCCATGGCGTTCAACGTCACCCATGGCACGCAACACACCCTCATGCTTCACGCCCTGCGCGGCCAACTTGCGTACCATGGCGGCCCGCACAGCAGCAGAATCAAGCCCCAAACCAGATGGAGAAGAAAAAAGGCCTCCTCCGATTGATGCAACTGGGGTTTTAGCTACAGTCAAATTGGCAGGTGCTGCCCCCGTTTGCGGGGGTCTCAGCGTCACAGGAAACCCTGGTCTGGGCTTGATGTGCTTCATTGCAAGCCCTGTAGCTTGTGCGCCAATTGGCTGGCCGTGGGTGCCCAATATGGCAACACCGCGTGGTGGGTGAGGTCCACCTGCAGTGGTGTGATGGTGGCGTATCCGTTTGTGGTGGCGTGGAAGTCGGTGCCTTCACCGTCTTCTCGGGCAGGTCCTGCACCACCAATCCAGTACATGGTTTCACCGCGAGGGTTGACTTGCTTGATGACAGCTTCAGCCGCATGGCGGCGACCCAGGCGCGCCACTTTGACGCCTTTCAACTCAGCCAACGGCACGTTGGGTACATTGACGTTCAACAGCCAGGGGCCAGGGCCACGCTCAGCCGTGGGCCCCATCGCATGCACATCTGTAGGAATCGGCTGGCGGCTGGGCAGCGTGGGCAACAGTTGCATCACCAGCTCTCGCGCAACCGTAGCTGCGGTGTCCAAATGGCCCCAACCTTTTTCCACTTGAGAAAACGCGACGGCCGGCACACCGAACAGGTAACCCTCCATCGCAGCGCCCACCGTCCCCGAGTAAATGGTGTCGTCACCCATGTTGGCGCCGTTGTTGATGCCAGACACCACCAAGTCTGGCAGGTAGTCCAGCAACCCTGTCAGCGCGATGTGCACGCAATCGGCAGGGGTGCCATTGACGTAGCGAAAGCCATTGGCAGCACGGTGCACATACAGCGGCGAGTGCAACGTCAATGCATTGGACTTGGCGCTGTTGTTGTGCTCGGGCGCCACCACCTCCACATCGGCCAAGTCCTTCAAAGTTTCGTACAGGGCCACGATGCCAGGCGCCTGAAAGCCGTCGTCATTGGAAAGCAATATTTTCATTGGGTCGATTTTAGGGATGTGGCATGAACACCGTACGGATAGACCTGTTGGCACCGTACCGAAGCGGCTCAGTGTGCCACCCCGCTGAAATCAGACGCCCGTCAACACAATGCGACTTCGCTGCTTCGCCGTCCCACTGGCGACAATGCCCGCCTGCCTGTCCCAGCATGTTCTGCCTATCATGCGCCACCTCAAAACCAACGGAGACAACCCATGCAAGCTTGGCTGTGCGAAACCCCTACTGGTGTAGATGCTTTGACTTGGCAAACCTTGCCTACACCTCAGCCCGGCAAAGGCGAAGTGCTGATACGCATCGAAGCCGCCAGTCTGAACTTCCCTGACCTGCTGATCGTCCAAAACAAGTACCAGATCAAGCCTGCCCTGCCATTCGTACCTGGCGCCGAGTATGCGGGCACCATCGAGGCAGTGGGTGAAGGCGTGGTGCATTTGCAGACAGGTACCGCTGTCGCCTGCCTGAGTGGCACAGGTGGCTTTGGCACCCATACCTTGGCACCAGCACACTTGTGCATGCCATTGCCCAAAGGTTTTCCGGCCATCGATGCAGCGGCGTTCATCATGACGTATGCCACTTCATACCATGCACTGGTTGACCGCGCTGCGCTGCAACCCGGTGAAACCGTGCTGGTACTCGGTGCAGCAGGCGGGGTGGGCACCGCAGCCATTCAAATTGCCAAAGCTGCGGGTGCACGCGTGATTGCAGCAGCCTCCACCGCCGAGAAATGCGAAACTTGCCTGAAGCTGGGCGCTGATGCCACCATCAACTACACCGAACACACGCCCGCCGGCACCTTGCGCGATCAAATCAAACAATTGACAGATGGCAAAGGCCCTGACGTGGTGTATGACCCCGTGGGCGCAGACTTGGCCGAACCGGTGTTTCGCAGCATTGCTTGGCGTGGACGCTATTTGGTCGTGGGTTTTGCAGGCGGCCCTATTCCACAACTGCCCATGAATTTGCCACTGCTCAAGGGCGCATCGCTGGTAGGCGTGTTTTGGGGGGACTTTGCCAAACGCGAACCGAAAGCCAACGCCGCCATGATGCAAACATTGGCGACCTGGTACGGCCAAGGCAAGATCAAACCACTGATTCACCAAGCGCTGCCCATGGCTGAACTGAAGCAGGCCTATGCGACGATGGGCAGCCGCGGCGTACAAGGCAAGCTGGTGCTGGTGAACTGAGGCACGTCGGCCAAACATGCCCGCCGCAGGCATGTTTGGCCGCATCAGAAACAACAAAGCCCGGCTTTGCCGGGCTTTGTTGTTGAAGCGGATATTCCAACCGTTGGAATTAAAAAAGCCCGCTGACTCAAAAAGAGTAGCGGGCTTTTCATGCTGTACTTGGGGTGACTGATGGGGCTCGAACCCACGACAACCAGAATCACAATCTGGGACTCTACCAACTGAGCTACAGCCACCGTAAGCCTCACATTATACCTCGGTCAACCTCATGATTTCGCGTCCATCCCCGTTTTTACAACAGGCTTGGCCACTTTGATCTCGACCTTCAGTCGTTTTTTGAGCGCATCGTAGTAAGCCACCCCCTCGGCAGACGACCACCACCGGTCATACTGACTCAACTCTTGCGCGGCCACTTCAGCAGAGGGTGCTGTGCGTGGCTGTACTTTGCTGACCTTGATCACGCTGTAACCCTGCACGCCCAAGTCCACACCCGCCCATGCAGGCAGTGCCGCCGTGTCGGCACGCAACACAGCCGCCAACTCCTGCTGTTGCAAAGCCGCTGGCTTGTCACGCGACACCTCGACCGGCGCTGACAGCTTGCCCTCTGTGCCAGCTTTCCAAGCAGCAAGGGCCTTTTCCCCCTCGTCCTTGGCCATGGCTTGTGCTTTCTCCAAGACCAGCCGCGCTTTCACAACTGCCTTCACTTCGTCCAAAGGCAACGTGTGTGCTGGGCGATGCTCGATCACGCGGGCAGCCACCAATTGATTGGCACCCACCTCCACCGCGGCCGTGTTGCGCTTCTTTTCAACCGAGTCGGCCGCAAACACTGCATCCAACAACTTGGCATTGGCCAGCACAGGCGGCATACCAGGGTGTGGCTGGCGACTCAAATCCTTGGCTGTTTGTACCTTCAGTTTCAAACGCTCTGCGACAGGACTGAACGTATCGGCCTGCTCGTACACAAGGTTGCCAAAGATGTCGGCCTTGTCAGCAAATTCGCGCTGTGCCTGCTGCTTCTTCAGCTCAGCAACGATCTCTGCTCGCACCTGCTCCAGTGGACGCACCACGGCAGGGCGCAGATCCGTCAGCAAAATGATGTGATAGCCGAACTCCGACTCCACCACCTCAGAGACATCGCCCTTTTTCATGGCAAACGCCGCATCTTCAAAAGGTTTGACCATCGCACCCCTTTGGAAGAAAGACAGGTCACCTCCGCTTGGAGCCGAGCCTGGATCTTGCGAATGCTTCTTGGCCAGTTCGGCAAACTTGGCAGGTGCACCTTTGAGTTGTGCTTGCAACTCCATCGCTTTGGCCTTGGCCGCCTCACGTTCAGCGGTTGCGGCACCAGCGGGGGCATTGATCAAAATATGGCTGGCACGTCTCTCTTCCTTCGTGCTGTAGCGAGCCAGGTTTTGGTCAAAATAACTTTTCACATCGGCTTCGCTGACAACGATGCCTTCAGTCACGCTGGCCAAATCGAGTACCACGTATTCGATATCTGCCTTTTCCGCTGCCTGAAACAGTGCAGGATGAGCGCTGTAATAGCCCTGCACGTCGTCATCTGTCACCTGAACTTTGCTCTTGTATGCACTCGTTTCAAAGCGGAACCACTGTGCTTCGCGACGCTCGAAAAACGCTTGCAATGACGGTTGAGCCACAGCAGACGTCACCAGAGAAGACCCGGTGACGGCCTGCGTCACTTGCCGCATGGACAAGTCTTGTCTAACCTGAGCCTCGAACATTTCAGGTGACATGCCTTGACCAGCCAACAACTGACGGTAGCGCTCCATGTCCAACGTGCCATCGGGTTTGCGCAAGCTGGCAATGGCTTCGTTTTTCTGCAAATTGGCGGCCAATTTCTGATTGCTGGTCGCCAGGTTCATTTTCTGCGCCGCTGTCAGCAGCACACGCTCACGCACCAAGCGCTCAAGGGTGACAAAGCGTGCCTCGTCAGTGTCGAGCATCTTCATGTCGACATTGGGTTGGGCCGCCCGAATGTTGTCCACCTCACGACGGTGCGCAGCGTCCCACTCGTCACGTTTGATCGCTTTGCCACCCACCGTGGCCACGGTTTCACCCTTGCCATCGAAGTTGCGGTAGCCATCGACACCCACGAGTACAAAAGCTGGCACGATGAACAGTGCCAGCAAAATGCCCATCAGGCGAGTGTTGTTGCGTACGTAATCAAACATGGAAAGCCCTGTGACCGGGAAACCTGGCAAAAGACAAGAAAAAAGGCGAACTGTCGTTCGCCTTTTGCTTTGGGTGGTGGTGGGTGCTGAGAGGCTCGAACTCCCGACCTACGCCTTGTAAGGGCGCCGCTCTACCAACTGAGCTAAGCACCCCACCGAAAACGTTGAACCACAAGCCTCAGTTGACGGCATCTTTCAATGCTTTGCCAGCGCGAAACTTGGGCACTTTGGCTTCGTCAATTTTAATCGACTCGCCGGTACGTGGATTGCGACCGGTGCGCGCAGCGCGCTCACCCACCTCAAACGTACCGAAACCGACCAAAGACACAGAGCCACCCTCTTTCAATGTGGCGGCAATGGCCGCAAGCGCGGCATCCAGCGCGCGCGTAGCTGATGCCTTGGGGATGTCGGCATCGTTTGCAATGTGTTCGATCAGTTCAGTTTTATTCACGAGAAATCCTTTGTCTGGACATGAAGGCAGGCCGCTCACGGGGACTGCTGCGGCATCTTTTTGGCGACGCCAAGAATCCAAGGACGCGAATTCTAGTCTCAACGTTCAGGCATTCCGGCCCTTCCCGCAAAAAAAACGTTGCTAGGTGGTCGTGCCACTCACCGCCGCTGCGATGGCACGACCGACATCGGTTGTGCGGCCTGTCCCACCCAAGTCGGGCGTGCGCGGTGCGCCACTGTCGGGTTGCAACACAGCCTCGATGGCTGCCACCACCGCATCGTGTGCCGCGCGGTAGCCAAGGTGATCGAGCATGAGCGCCCCGCTCCAGATCTGTCCGATGGGATTGGCAATGCCTTTGCCTGCGATGTCGGGTGCCGAGCCATGCACCGGCTCGAACAGCGAGGGGTAGGCCCGCTCCGGGTTGAGGTTGGCACTGGGTGCGATGCCGATGGTGCCGGTGCAAGCGGGCCCCAAATCGCTCAGGATGTCGCCAAACAGGTTGCTGCCCACCACCACGTCAAAGAAGTCGGGGCGCTGCACAAAGTGTGCGGTCAGGATGTCGATGTGAAACTTGTCCACCCGCACGTCAGGGTAGGCCTTGGCCATCTCGGCCACACGCTCGTCCCAATACGGCATGGTGATGGCAATGCCGTTAGATTTGGTGGCGCTGGTCAGGTGCTTTTTCGGGCGGGCATTGGCCACTTCGAATGCATAGCGCAGCACGCGGTCAATGCCCACGCGCGACATGACCGTTTCCTGCATCACGATTTCGCGCGCAGTGCCCGCAAACATGCGCCCGCCTATGCTGGAATACTCACCTTCTGTGTTCTCGCGGACGATGAGCATGTCGATTTCGCCAGGCTGACGCGGGCTGCCATCACGCCGGACCACGGGGGCAACGATGCCGGGCATCAACTTGGCCGGGCGGAGGTTGACGTACTGATCAAACTCGCGCCGGAACAGCAACAGCGACCCCCACAGCGATACGTGATCGGGCACGGTGTCCGGCCAACCGACCGCACCAAAGTAAATGGCGTCGTGAGAGCCGATCTGCTCTTTCCAGTTGTCGGGCAGCATCTGGCCGTGTCGCTGGTAGTAGGTGCAGTTGGCAAAATCGAAATGGTCGAACTGAAGGGTGATGCCAAACCGCGTGGCGGCTGCCTCCAGCACCCGCAAGCCCTCGGGCATCACTTCGGGACCGATGCCATCGCCAGCGATGACTGCAATGCGGTGAACTGCCATGCGTTTCCTCCTTCGCGCCTGAGCGGCGCCATGTCAAATGAACGTGCGACCTCAGGCGGGTCTGGCGGGTGCCCGCACCACCATGCCGACGCCCAATGCAGTCAGCAAGGTGCCACCCAAGGTGGCCGCCGTGATGGGTTCTGCAAACAACACCCACGCAATCAACGCCGTGCAAGGCGGTACCAGGTACATCAGGCTGGTGACCGATGCGGCGGCACCGCGCTGGATCAGCATGTAAAGCAATGAACTGCCGCCCAGCGTCAACCCCAGCACCGACCACGCCATGGCACCCACCATTTCAGGCTGCCAATCGACGGCTTCGGCCTCCAGCAACGCGATCGGCAAGGTCACCACCAGGGCCGCCAGCAACTGCACCGCGTTGGCAGACCGCACATCGCAAGGCGCCACAAACCGCTTCTGGTACAGCGTGCCCGTGGTGATGGACAGCAGCGCCATCACCGCAAACCCCAGGTTCAACCAAGTGGCCGTGTCACCGGGGCCACCACCCGCGAACTTGCGAGACACCACCAGCACCAAACCAGCAAACCCCAACACCAGGCCAACCCACTGACGCCGGGTGACCTGCGCCCCCGTGCTGGCCAGCCACAACGCCGTCAGCACCGGTTGCAGCCCCACGATCAGCGACGACAAACCCGACCCCATGCCCGCTTTCACTGCCGCCCACACCCCACCGAGGTAGCCTGCATGCATCAGGATGCCAGTCACGGCCAAGTGCAGCCATTGGGTGCGTGTGGACGGAAATTTGACACCGGCCCACGCGATCCACACACCGAAGCAGGCAATGGACAACGCGTAACGAATGGCCAGGAAACTGAACGGCGGCGCGTGCGGCATGCCGTAGCGGGCGACGATGAAACCCGTGCTCCAGATCAGAACGAACACGGCAGGCATGGCGCGCAGCCATGAATGCTGAGACGACGAAACCATCAACAGATCACCACCCGGCGCAATGGACTCACCCGCCTCATCAGCGTGCACGCGCCTTGATTTCGGGCAGCGCTTTTTGCAGGTAATACACCATGGACCAGACGGTGAGCACGGCGGAAATCCAGATCAGCCAATGCCCCCAGACCGCGGTGTTCAGCCAGCCCATCAGCACGCCGTCATAGAGCAAAAACGGTATGGCCACCATCTGAACCGTGGTTTTGAGCTTGCCGATCATGTGCACCGCCACACTTTTGGTGGCACCGATGATGGCCATCCATTCGCGCAGCGATGAAATGGCGATTTCCCGGCCAATGATGATGAGCGCCACGAACACGTCTGCACGTTCCAGGTGCACCAGCACCAGCAAGCTGGCGCACACCAGAAACTTGTCGGCTACCGGGTCCAGGAAGGCACCGAACGCCGATGTCTGGTTCAACTTGCGGGCCAGGTAACCGTCGGCCCAGTCGGTGGCGGCAAACACCACGAACATCAGTGTGGCAACCTGGTTGCGGCTGTGCATGGACCAGCCGTCAAGGTAAAACACCCCGACGATGAGCGGAATGGCCACGATGCGGGCCCAGGTCAACAGCGTTGGCAGGTTGAAAAACATGCGTCGATTATGCGGTCAGGCTTTGCACACACAGCGGTGCCGGTCAATGCAAAGCGCGGTAGATGGTGTCGGCCATGTCGGCTGAAATGCCGTCGACCGTTTGCAGGTCGGCCACGCTGGCGGCTGCCACACCTTGCACGCCACCGAAGCGCTGCAGCAGCTTGGCGCGTCGCTTGGGGCCCACGCCCGCAATGTCTTCCAACCGGCTGCCGCCTGTGCGCACCTTGGCACGCTGGCTGCGCATGCCGGTGATGGCAAAACGGTGCGCCTCGTCACGTATTTGCGCCACCAGCATCAGCGCGGCGGAGTCTTTGCCCAGGTAGACCTTGTCGCGTCCGTCGGCAAACACCAGCTCCTCCAGGCCCACCTTGCGGCCCTCGCCTTTCTCGACCCCGACGATCAGCGACAGGTCCAGCCCCAGCGACTCGAACACCTCGCGCGCCATGCTGACCTGGCCTTTGCCACCGTCCACCAGCACCAGGTCGGGCAAACGCTGCCCGGCAGCCGATGCGGCAGTGCCGCCCGACTCGCGCACCGCTTCGGCCAGCTTGCCGTAGCGCTTCAACAGCACCTGGCGCATGGCGGCATAGTCGTCCCCAGGCGTGATGTCGGTGATGTTGTAGCGCCGGTACTGGGCGTTTTGCATCTGGTGCGCCTCGAACACCACACACGACGCCTGTGTGGATTCGCCCGCTGTGTGCGAAATGTCGAAACACTCGATCCGCAGGTTGGCCAGGTCGTCCTGCGCCATGTCCAGCGCCTGGGCCAGTGCACGGGTGCGTGCCTGCTGCGACCCCTCGTCGGCCAGCAGCCGGGCCAGCTGCAAATCGGCATTGGTCTGCGCCATGTCCAGCCACGCACGTCGGTGCTCACGCGGGGCGGACACGGCTTGCATGCGCAGGCCAGCCTGCTCGCTCAGGGCTTCGATCAGCGCCGCGTCCACCGCCACGCCCACCACCAACACAGGTGGCGGCGGCACCTGGGTGTAGTGCTGCGCAATGAAGGCCTCCAGCACCTTGCGCGCCACGTCGGGCGGGGGCATGTCGCCTACAGGGCTGTCATCCAGCCACACGGCGGCGTGCTCAACGTGCGTCGGGAAGTAAGGCCGGTCACCCAGGTGCCGCCCGCCCCTGACCATGGCCAGGTTCACACAGGCCCGCCCGCCCTGAACGCGCACGGCCAGCACGTCCACGTCCTTGTCGGCCATGTTGTCCACCGACTGCTGGTGCAGCACCTTTGACAGTGCCGACACCTGGTTGCGCACCTCGGCCGCCTGCTCGAACGCCAGCGCGTCGGCGTGGGCCATCATGCGGGCCTGCATCTCGGCCAGCACCTCTGCCGTGTCACCATTCAAAAAGGCGGCTGCGCGGTTCACGTCTTCGGCATACGCAGCAGGGCTCAGCATGCCCACGCAGGGGCCTGAACAGCGCTTGATCTGGAACAGCAGGCACGGGCGCGTGCGGTTGGCAAACACCGAGTCCTCGCAGGTGCGCAGCCTGAACACCTTCTGCATGAGTTGGATGCTCTCTTTCACCGCCCAGGCGCTGGGGTATGGCCCGAAGTACTGGTGGCGCTTGTCCACCGCGCCCCGGTAATACGTCATGCGCGGGTAGCTGGTCGGGTGCGGCGGCACGGGCTGGTCAGCCGGTGGTGGCACCAGGTACACACCCGTGGGCAGCTTGCCCAGGCGCAGGTAAGGGTAGGTTTTGTCATCCCGGAACAGGATGTTGAAACGCGGGTTCAGCGTTTTGATGAGGTTGTTTTCGAGCAGCAGCGCCTCGGCTTCGGAGCGCACCACCGTGGTCTCCATCCGCACGATGCGGCTGACCATCTGCCCGATGCGCGTGCCGTCGAGGTTGCGGTGAAAGTAGCTGGACACCCGCTTCTTCAAATTGCGCGCCTTGCCCACGTACAACACCGCGCCCGCTTCGTCGAAATAGCGGTACACGCCAGGCAGGGGTGGCAGCGCGGCCACCTCGCGCAGCAAGGCTGGGGGGTGGGCAGGCGGTGCCTCTGGCGCCTGCTCTGCCAAAGGTTCTGTTGCCTGTGCCTGTGCCTGTGCCTGTGCCAATGTTTGTGCTGATGTTTGCGCCAGCGTTTCTGTCGGTGCAGACACCGGTGTGTGCGCCGTCGCTTGCGCTGGCACGTGTTCGGGCCGCCGCGCTGACGTGTGTTCTGGTACGTGCACGGGCTGTTCAGCCGTGTTTTCGGAGGGCGTCAGGGGTTCATCGCTTGGCATGGGGCTATTGTCACGTCTGTGCAAACGACCAGTCGGCCCACGGCCATTGCCCTCATGGTCGTCACTGAACAGCGCCCACAGGCCACTGGTTACAGTGGCAAACCACTTGCCCCACATGACCCCAACCGCACCGCCCCCCTGCACTGACCCTCAACGAAGCCCGCCTGCACGCCTGTGGGACGTGTTTTGCCGCGTCATCGACAACCACGGCGACCTGGGTGTGCTGTGGCGCTTGTCATGCCAACTGGCCGCTCGCGGGCACACGGTGCGGCTGTGGGTAGACGATGCACGCGCACTGGCATGGATGGCACCCGACGGCCACCCAGGGGTCAGCGTCCATGCATGGGCCGACAGCACCCACCTGCCCACACTGCAAAAACTGCCCCCCGCAGACGTTTGGGTAGAAGGTTTTGGCTGTGAAATAGAACATATTTTCATAGCAAACTATTCATACAAAATATGCGAAGAAGCCACTTTTAATTCAAATTTTCCAACCTGGATCAACCTGGAGTACCTGACGGCCGAGCCGTACGCGGCGCGGTGCCACGGCTTGCCATCGCCCGTCATGAGCGGCCCTGGCAAGGGTTGCACCAAGCGGTTCCATTACCCAGGCTTCACGCCCGGCACAGGCGGCTTGCTGCGCGAACCCGACCTGCCCGAACGCCAGCGCGCCTTCAACCGCGCCGCCTGGCTGACAGCCCACGGCATCGCCTGGCAAGGCGAAACGCTGGTCAGCCTGTTTTGCTACGAGCCCCCCGCCCTGCGCTGGCTGCTGCAAGCACTGGCCGCCGCACCGACGCCCAGCCTGATGCTGGTGACACACGGGCGCGCCGCCGCGGCCGTTGCCGAGGCCTGCGCCCACCTGGGTTGGTCCGCGCACGGCGCAGGTAACTTGCGGTTACACCCATTGCCCCCGCTCACACAGACTGACTATGACCACCTGTTGTGGGCCTGCGACCTGAACTTCGTTCGCGGGGAAGACTCGCTCGTGCGCGCGCTGTGGGCGCGCAAACCGTTCGTCTGGCACATCTACCCACAAGACGATGGGGCGCATCACACCAAACTGAATGCGTTTCTGGACTGGGCCGAAGCGCCCAGCGAGGTGCGAGACTTTCACGCCCGTTGGAATGCGGCCACCATGCCCGCGCCAACCCAGGCTGCGGATGCAGCACAGCCTGGCCAGCCACCTTCGGCGCCCGTCAGCCTGCCCCTTTCGTCCGGTACCGCTCGCTGGGCCGCGCAACTGGCCGACAGGCTGTGGGCACAGCCCGACCTGGTCACGCACCTGTTGGCAGCCCTGCCCGATCGCAGTGAGCCGACCGGCTCCTGATGACCGCAGGCTGTGTGCCTTTGGTAAGTGGACAGCCGCACAAGCTAAAATGCGCAGTTATCTTTCCAGCCGTGGCATGCATTGACGTGAACCCGGCCCCGCCGCCGAGAGCGGTATATACCCAACCATCGATATGAAAATCGCTCAAGAAATCCGCGCAGGCAACGTCATCATGCACGGCAAGGACCCAATGGTCGTCCTGAAGACCGAATACAGCCGCGGCGGCCGCAACTCTGCCACCGTGCGCATGAAGCTGAAAAGCCTGATCGCCAACTTCGGCACCGAAGTCGTCTTCAAGGCCGACGACAAAATGGACCAGATCATTCTGGACAAGAAAGAGTGCACCTACTCTTACTTTGCCGACCCCATGTACGTCTGCATGGACGCCGACTACAACCAGTACGAAGTCGAAGCCGAAAACATGGGCGACTCGCTGAACTACCTGGAAGACGGCATGGCGGTTGAAGTGGTGTTCTACGACGGCAAGGCCATTTCGGTGGAACTGCCCACCAGCGTGGTGCGCGAAATCACTTGGACAGAACCTGCCGTCAAAGGCGACACTTCCGGCAAGGTGTTGAAGCCGGCCAAAATTGCCACCGGCATGGAAGTGCC
>JACCDS011357140.1_pt1 | contig 15678 bp, 16 predicted proteins | sample 7446441 | NCBI WGS metagenome assembly JACCDS01 (sample SAMN15323445, study PRJNA562643) | freshwater metagenome | isolation source: river surface water | place: USA:Blue River Watershed | collected 2017-08-17
ACCCCCTCGACTTCGATTTCACCGAACCCGAGGCCCTGTCGCGCTACGTCACCGAGACGGGCAAGATCCTGCCCCGTAAGCTGACCGGCCTCACCGCCCGCCAGCAGCGTCATATTGCCAAGGCCGTGAAGCGCGCCCGCAATATGATCACGATGAAGTAATCGCCGCGCGCGATGCTTTCTCCGGGCCGCCGCTTCTGGCGGCCTTTTTGTTTTTCGGGCCGGGAGGTTTCCCTAGGATCCTTCTCGTGGTAAATCGGGCGGGACTCCCGCCGCCCTTTCCGTAAAGTCTCCGTCGTCTTGTCCACCGCTCCCTCCAGTTTCCTGACCGCCGCGCCCGCCGACCTGGCGCGCGCCGCCGAGCTGCTGCGTCAGGGGGCCTGCGTGGCCCTGCCGACCGAGACGGTCTACGGCTTGGCGGCCGATGCGACCAACCCGGCGGCTTTGGCCCAGGTCTTCGCGATCAAGGGCCGCCCGTTGCTCGACCCGCTCATCGTCCACGTGCTCGACCAAGCCGCGCTCGCCCAGGTCGCCGAACCGGATCCGCGCCTCGCGAAGCTGGCCCACCTCTGGCCGGGGCCGCTCACGGTGGTGCTGCGCCGCAAGCCCGTCGTGCCTGACCTGGTCACCGCCGGCAAGGACACGGTCGCGGTCCGCATCCCGGCCCATCCGCTCTTCCGCGAAGTCCTCCGGCTCGCGGGGCGTCCGCTCGCCGCGCCGAGCGCCAACCCCTTCGGTTACGTGAGTCCGACGAAGGCCGCGCACGTCCGTGATTCGCTCGGCGGGCGCTGTCCGTGGATCGTCGACGGCGGCGCCTGCGTCCACGGCGTCGAATCCACCATCCTCGACCTTTCCGTCCCGGGCCGCGCCCGCCTGCTCCGGCCGGGTCCGATCCCCGTCGAGACCCTCCGGGAACTCCTGGGCGAGGTCGAGATCGTCACGCGAGCCGCGCCCGCGCACGCCGCCCAAGACGCCCCGGGCATGTTGGAGCGCCATTACAGCCCGGCCACCCGCGTCGCGCTTTTTCCGCATGGGACGTCGCCCGTCATCACCGCTCCGCGCTCCGCGGTGCTCTTCCTCGGACGCCGCGCGGCGCCTCCCGCCGACGCCGACGTCTTCCTCCTTTCCGAAAGCGGTTCGACGGAAGAAGCCGCGCGTCACCTCTTCGACCTGCTGCGCCAGCTGGACGGGCGGGGTTACGCCATCATCCATGCCGAGCTGGCTCCGCCGGCCGGCCTCGGGGCGGCCTTCAACGACCGGCTGACCCGCGCCGCCGCCCGCTGATGCAGAACCTGCTCGAGACCTTGAAGAAGGCGGCGGAATTCCTCGCCCGCAAGGGCCTGGAGAAGCCGCGCATGGAGGCCGAGCATCTCTTCGCCGCCGGCCTGGGGATGAAGCGTCTGGATCTCTACCTGCAGTTCGAACGCCTGCTCAATGACGACGAGGTGAAGCGCCTGCGCGACCTGACCGTCCGCCGCGGCAACCGTGAGCCGCTCCAGCACATCATCGGCAAGGTGGAGTTCCGCGACCTGGTCCTGAAGTCCGACAAGCGGGCCCTGATCCCTCGCCCGGAGACCGAAGAACTCATCGACCTCGCGCTCGCATTGTTCCCGGCCGACCAGGCCGTGCGCGTGCTAGACCTCGGCACGGGCTCCGGCGCCATCGCGCTGGCGCTCGCCGCGGAACGACCGCTCTGGCGGGTCGAGGCGGTGGACCGTTCGGCCGACGCCCTCGCGCTCGCCCGCGAGAACGCCGCCCAGTGCGGCCTGGCCGAACGTGTCGCCTTCGCGGAGTCCGATTGGTTCACGGCCGTCGCGGGCGCTCATGACCTGATCGTCTCGAACCCGCCTTACCTCACCGAGGCCGAAGTGGCCGAGGCCGATCCGGAGGTCCGTGAATTCGATCCGAAGTCCGCGCTCATCGCGCCGGAGGAAGGCCTCGCCGACCTGCGTCGCATCCTGACCGACGCGCCGAAGTTCCTGCGGACGGGCGGCTGGGTGCTGTGCGAGACCGGCATCGACCAGCATGCGGCCCTGGCGGAACTGTCCGCCCGGCTTGGTTACGCGGAGGCCGTCGGTCTGCCCGACATGAGCGGACGGCCGCGTTTCTGGAAGGCCCGGCAGGCCTGACGTGGCCGGGCGAGGCCTGGTCGCGCTCCCCGCGCCGCGGGAAGCCCTCCATTCTTGCCCTGCGGCCTTCCTTCCCTCTTTACTCGACCCATGTCCCAGCAGCCCGCCGCCAAGCCCAAGACCGCCATCACCCCGACCCGCCAGGAAGACTATCCGGAATGGTACCTGCAGGTGATCCGTCACGCCGACCTGGCTGAGAACAGCCCCGTCCGCGGATGCATGGTGATCAAGCCGTGGGGCTACGCCCTCTGGGAGAACATCCACCGCGACCTCGATGCGATGTTCAAGGAGACCGGCCACGTGAACGCGTACTTCCCGCTCTTCATACCGGTCAGCTACATCCAGAAGGAGGCCGCGCACGTCGACGGCTTCGCCAAGGAGTGCGCCGTCGTCACCCATTCGCGCCTCGAGGCCGGTCCCGACGGCAAGCTCGCCCCCGCCGGCGAGCTCGAGGAGCCGCTCATCGTCCGCCCGACCTCCGAGACCATCATCGGGGAGACCTACGCCAAGTGGGTGCAGTCCTACCGCGACCTCCCCATCCTGATCAACCAGTGGGCCAACGTCGTCCGCTGGGAGATGCGCACGCGCCTCTTCCTGCGCACCGCCGAGTTCCTCTGGCAGGAAGGCCACACCGTCCACGCCACCGAGGCCGAGGCCGTGGAAGAGACCAACAAGATGCTCGAGGTCTACGCCGACTTCGCCGAGAACTACATGGCGATGCCGGTGATCAAGGGCCGGAAGACCGAAGGCGAACGTTTCCCGGGCGCCGTCGACACGCTCTGCATCGAGTCGATGATGCAGGACCGCAAGGCCCTCCAGGCCGGGACCTCGCACTACCTCGGCCAGAATTTCGCCAAGTCCTGCAACATCCAGTTCCAGGACGAGAAGGGCACCCAGCAGTACGCGCACACGACCTCGTGGGGCGTCTCCACGCGCCTCATCGGCGGCATGATCATGACGCACTCCGACGACGACGGCTTCGTGGCGCCGCCCCGCCTCGCCCCGCAGCACGTCGTCATCTGCCCGATCTACAAGGACGACGCCACCAAGGCCGACATCCTCGCCTATTGCCAGTCGCTCCAGAAGGAGCTCTCCGCCCAGCGTTTCCACGACCGCAAGGTCGTCGTGACCGTCGACAACCGCGACATCCGCGGCGGCGACAAGGCCTGGGGTTGGATCAAGAAGGGCGTCCCGCTGCGCGTCGAGGTCGGCCCGCGCGATTTCGCGGCCAACGCGGTCTTCGTGGCCCGGCGCGACACCGGCGAGAAGGCCGGCGTCCCGCGCGCCGAATTCGTCGCCACCGTCGTCGAGCGCCTGCAGTCCATCCAGGACAACCTCCTCGCCCGCGCCAAGGCCCATCGCGCCGCGCACACCCGCGAGATCGACACCTGGGACGAGCTCAAGGCCTACTTCACCCCGAAGAATCCCGAGCGTCCGGAGATCCACGGCGGTTTCGCGCTGTGTCACTGGAACGGCTCCAAGGCCGTCGAGAAGCGCCTCAAGGAGGAACTCAAGGTCACGATCCGCTGCATCCCGCTCGACGCCAAGGAAGAGCCGGGCAGGTGCGTCGTCACCGGCGAGCCCAGCGCCCGCCGCGTGGTGATGGCGAAGGCCTACTGATCAGCCGCCGGTCGCGTCGGCTTCGCCGTCGCCGAACCGGAGGCGGAGCCGGCGGCCCGGCGTGACCTGCGCGCGCGTGGTGATGACCGCCCCGTCGGCGTCGCGCACGATCGAGTAGCCGCGGGCCAGGACGGATTCGAAGCCGGCCGACCGCAGGCGTTTGCCGAGCTGGCTGAGTTTCTCGCGGGTCACGCCCAGGCGGGCCTTGGGCGAAAGCCGATGCAGGTCGCCGCCGAGTTCCGAGAGCCGGTGGCGGTGGCCGGCGATGATCTCCTGCGCCACGCCGTCGAGGCGTCCGTTGAGCAGGTCGAGGTCCTGATAAAGCGACCGCAGCTTCGCGCCGGGCGAATGCTGGGCCAGTTCCGAGGCGAGCAGGCGGAGGCGCTGGCGGAGCCGCGTCTGGCCCGAGGCGATCAGTTCGGCGGCGGCGGTGGGCGTCTCGGCCCGCTTGTCGGCGGCGAAGTCGCAGAGGGTGAAGTCGGTCTGATGGCCGACGGCGGAGATGACCGGCGTCCGGCTGGCCCGGACGGCGCGCACCAGCGCCTCATCGTTGAAGCCCCAGAGGTCTTCCATCGAGCCTCCGCCGCGCCCGACCACGATCAGGTCGATGCCCGGGATCTCATTGGCCTGGCGCAGGCCCGCGATGACCGAGCCCGGGCAGGTCTCGCCCTGGACGCGGGCGGGCACGAGCCAGGCCGTGCCGCCCCAGCCGCGGGTCTTCAGCACCTCGATGAAATCGTGCCACACCGCGCCGATCTCCGAGGTGACGAACGCGACCACCTTCGGGAATTCCGGCAAAGGCCGCTTCACGTCGTCCTCGAAGAGGCCTTCCGCCTTCAGTTTGGCCTGCAGTTCCTTGAACTTCTGGAAGAGGTCGCCTTCGCCGGCCGGCTTGATGCCGTCGATGATGAGCGAGAACTTCCCGGTCTTCCCGTAGAAGTCGGCCTTGGCCTTCGCGATCACCTTCAGGCCGTCGCGCAGGGGCGTCTTGAGCCAGCGGGCCTGGAAGGAATAGAGCACGCAGTCCACCTTCGCTTCGCTGTCCTTGAGGGAGAAGTAATGGTGCCCGGACGGGTATGTCTTGTAGCCGGAGATCTCGCCGGTGACTTCGAGCGTCCCCATCCCGTTCAGGTGTCCTTTGAGGACGTCTGCGAGGTCGGAGATGCTGAGCGGGGCCGAATCCATGTGGATCCAGTCTCGGCGGTCCGGCGGCGGAGGGCAACCGCTTAGGCGCAGGCCTGACGGCCGGCTCAGGCGTCCTTCCGGTCGAAGGGCGGCACCGCGCGGAGCTGCACCGAGTCGATGATGGTCGGACCAAGGATGACGTTCGTGACGATGACGAGCACCTGGCCGGGCGCGCAGAGGCCCTCGTCCCGGAGGCGCAACAGGGCGAGCGTGATGTTGTCCTCCGCCTTGGGCGAGAACTTCGTCTGGAAGGATTCGACGCCCCAGAGCAGGCTCATCTTCCGGTGGACGTGCTCCTCCTCCATGAAGGCGTAGATCGGGCAGCCGATGGCGCGGAGCGAGGACAGCGTCCGGGGGACGTCGCCGTTGCGGGTGAAGGCGATGATGCCGGTGTTGCCGAGGTCCTGGGCGAGGCCTGCCGCGGCGCGGAGCAACTTCACCTTGGGCGACTCGCCGGGATGCTCGTCGGAAAGTTCGCGCGGCAGCTCGCGTTCGGTCGTCGTCGCGATGCGGCACATCACTTCGACGCACTTGACGGGGTGCTTGCCGGTGGTGGTCTCGCCGGAGAGCATGACCGAGTCGGCCATCTCAAGGACGGCGTTGGAGACGTCGGTCACCTCGGCGCGGGTCGGCACCGGCGCGTGGATCATCGACTCCAGCATGTGCGTGGCCACGATGACGGGTTTGCGGCGGGCGATGGCCATGGCCACGGCGCGTCGTTGGACGAGCGGCAGGGTCTCGTAGGGGATCTCGATGCCGAGGTCGCCGCGGGCCACCATGAGCGCGTCGGTCGCCTCGAGGATGGAGCCGAGGTGCTCGATGGCGGACTGGTCCTCGATCTTCGAGATGATGTGCGCCTTGGACGCGTGCTGGGCGAGGAGGGCGCGGAGGGCGTGGACGTCCGCGGCCTCGCGCACGAAGGACAGGGCGAAGAAATCGACCCCCACTTCGCAGCCGACGGCGACGTCGGCCCGGTCCTTGTCGGTCAGGGCGGGGAGGTCGACCTTCACGCCCGGGAGGTTGATGTGCCGGCGGCTGCCCAGCGGGCCGGGCTGTTCGACCTCGCAGCGAAGGCGGTCGGGGCGCTGTTCGAGGACGCGTAATTGGATCAGGCCGTTGTCGACGAGGACCACGCCGCCGACGGGGACGGCGGTGATCATCTTCGGGTAGTTGGTCGGGATGACCAGGATGTCGCCTTCCGCCTTGGCCGCTTCGGAGCCCGTCACATCGACCTTCTGGCCGACGGCGAGCATGACGGATTCCTGGCGCGCGCCGGTGCGGATCTCCGGGCCTTTGATGTCCATCATCACCCCGAGTTCGCGGTGCAGGCGGCGGCTCACGGCGCGCACGCGTTCGACGATGCGCCGGACCCAGGCGTGGTCGGCGTGGGCCATGTTAAGGCGCACGACGTTGGCGCCGGCCTTGATGATGGCCTCAAGCTGTTCCTCCGACTCCGTGGCCGGCCCGATGGTGAAGGTGATGCGGGTGTGGCGGAAAGGCTTCACGGGTCTCACAAGTAAGTCCGTGCCCGGACGATGCAAGGGAAAGCATGATACCGGCCATGTCGCTCGGGCCGAGGCGCTTGCCGCGCGCGGCTTTCTCAGGGCCGCCGGTCGGCGAAGACGTCCCGGCGGTCTTTCATGCGTTCTTCGAAGAAGGTCTTCTGCTCGAAGGGCCAGGTCTCGTCGGGTCGCAGCTCCCAGCGGGCATGGGCGGCGAGATGCTCGTGGGTCCACTGGAAGTAATCGGCGTTGTCCGTCCGGAAATGCAGGCGGGCGCCGGGGGCGGAACGGGCGGCCAGCAAGTCCAGGCTCGTCGCGTTGATGAAGCGGTTCTTGTGGTGCTTCTTCTTGGGCCAAGGATCCGGATACAAGATGAAGACCTTGCCCAGCACGACCGTCGCCGGGAGCGCTTCGAGGAACTCGGTCGCCTCGGCTTTCAGGAAAAGCACGTTGTCCAGGCGACCCAGCGTCTGCTTGCGCACCGATCGCTCGACGCGATGGGTGATCAGGTCGATGCCGACGCAGAATTCCGCCGGATGGGCCGCGGCGTAGGCGGCCAGCCAGTGGCCGTGTCCGCAGCCCAGCTCGAAGGTGATGGTCGTCCGGCCGGCCAGCGTTTCCGCCAACGAGGCCGCCAGTCGGCTCACGTTGGCCGCGCGCCGGGCGTCCGCCCATTCCTTGCCCATGACTTTGGTATGTTCCGGCACGAGGCGGTTAAGAGGGAAAGGCGGGTCGGTAGCAACAGAGACCAGAGGGGCAGGGGTAGGGGCAGGACTACGTCATGCCCTCGCCTAAGAGGGCACGGCGCAGCCGCGCCCCTACCTTGTCGTTCGCCATCCGGCGAACGAATGCCCCCAGCCAATCACCCGGTCTCCGGTTCCCCTTTGATTTCGGCCTTTACCGCGTGCTGGGAATAACTCCGGCTTCCCTCGTCGGGCCGCTTGTCGTCTCTTGGTGGCCTATGGCCAAGGTCGACATCGATATCGTGCAGAAAATCCTCAAGGAAAGCGGCGTGGACCTGCGCGTCGCCGCCGAGATCCTCAACCAGATCCGCGACGCGATCGCCGAGGAGGCCGTCGAGCGCGAGAAGCCGGCCAAGAAGCAGATGCTGGTGTTGGTCAGCGAGCCGGAAGAGGGCCTGCCCAAGGACCTGACCGGCTGGGTGGTCCAGTTGCTGGAAGACGACGACCCCCGCGAGGTCGCCGACAAGATCCAGGAAGTCTCCAAGGCCTTCAATGACTCCCCCAAGGGCAAGCGCGTCCCGGTCGAATCCTTCGGCGACGCCGTGCAGAGCATCCCGTCGAAGTTTTTCCGCGAGAGCGACCTGTGGATCAAGACGCGCGAACCGGTGCGCGTCATCCCGGTCAAGAACTCGCTCGGCCGCCGTCGCCGCGACTGAACGAAGACGGCCGCGGACGGCGCCGTCGGCAAGGTTTCGGAAAAAGCGAATTTAGAGGGTGGTTTTAGCGGTTTTAGATGGGCTGTTTCCTCTCGCCATAGGGGGGTGGAGGGCTAATTTTCCCTCTCTATGAAGTTCAAAAACTTCCCGATCTACCGCATCGAGTGGGTGACCTCCACCTTCCTCATCGGCACGGCCCTGCTTTCCCTGACCGTCGTGCCCTGGTTCCTCTGGACGCAGTACAACCTGCCGGCCGACGCCGCCAACAAGGTCCACGGCTGGGGCTTCGTCTGGGCCCTGTTCGTGTTCTACTACTACGCCACGGGTTTCGGCATCACCCTGGGCTATCACCGTCTGTTTTCCCACCTTTCCTTCAAGGCCAAGTGGCCGGTGAAGCTCTTCGTGCTGCTCTTCGGCGCCGCTTCCTTCGAGAATTCGGCCTTGGATTGGTCCGCCGACCACCGCATCCACCACAAGCACGTGGACGAGGATGACGATCCCTATGACATCTCCAAGGGCTTCTTCTACGCCCACATCGGCTGGCTGCTCTTCCGCCTGAAGCCGAAGCCGCCCGTCACCAACGTCAAGGACCTCGAGGCCGACCCCCTCGTGATGTGGCAGCACCGTTACGTCCAGTGGATCGGCGCCTTCGTCGGCTTCGTCTGCCCCGCCGCGCTCGGCTACGCCTACGCTTCCTTCATGGGCTACGCCAACCCGGGCATGACCGCCTTGGCGGCCTTCCTCATCGCCGGCCTGCTCCGCACGGTGGTCGTCCAGCAAGGCACCTTCTGCATCAACTCCCTCTGCCACATGATCGGTCGTCGGCCCTACTCGACCGACCATAGCGCCCGTGACAGCGGCGCCGTCGCGCTCCTGACCTTCGGCGAGGGCTACCATAACTATCACCACGAGTTCCAGCACGACTACCGCAACGGCGTGAAGCCCTGGCAGTTCGATCCCACGAAGTGGATCATCTGGACGCTCTCCAAGGTCGGCCTGACCCAGGACCTGCGCCGCGTGCCGGACTCCCGCATCATGGCCGCCGAGCTCAAGGAAAAGAGCCGTACCCTCGGCCGTGATATCGACTCGCTGGCCGCCCGCCTCGACGTCCGCACCCGCGAGCTCAAGGCCAAGACCATCGCCGCCGCCCATGAACTGGCCCAGGAACTCGCCCGTCGCGCCGAAGCCTTGAAGGAGGCCGCGGCCACCAAGGCCGACGTGGCCCAGGAGACGATGGTCGAGCTGCGTGGCCTGCTCAATCAGGCGGCCGCGCATCTCGAGACGCTGCGTCGCGCCGACGCCGGTTCGGCGGCCTGACCGCGCCTCAGCCCCGGAGGCCCTGCACCAGCTCGAGGATCTTCGCCTCGATCTGAGGCAGGGCTTCGTCGGGGTGCGCGCAGTCGATGTCGTGGACCGTCCAGTATTCGATCCGGTCCGCCCACTCCGGGTGGGCTTGGAGCATCATCGCATGGTGTTCGTCCCGCTTCAGGGCGATCGTGCGGTGGGCCCGTTCGAGGTCCTCGCGCCTTAGCTGGGTGGGGGCCGCCCCGGTCAGTTCCAGGGGCACGCCGAGCTCGCGCAGGCGCCTTTCGGTGTCCCGGGAAAGCAAGGTGGGCTCATCCGCCACCAGGGAGGTGAGCAGGCCGCGGGAAAAGGCCCGGGCAGGGTGTCCCATGCGGCTGGCGTGCCAGTTGAAGAGCGCCTCCGCATGGCGGCTGCGGTAGAAGTTCCCGGTGCAGACGAAGAGGGTCAGCGGGCCAGAATCTGCGCTTGTGCGGTGAGCCATGCGGGGTAAAGTCCACGCAACCTAACCTCACTGCCATGGTACGCAACCTGTTCGTTCTCTCCCTCCTCTCCATCGCCATCGTCGGTTGCATGGGTCCTGAAAAAGGCCCGTCCCCCGTCACCGATGGCGCCGGCGACGCCAACCTCGTCCCGGCCGCCGGCCTGACTCCGGTCGCCGTCGTCGAGCCGGCTCCGGCTCCGGCCAAGACCCCGGCGAAGGCTCCGGCCAAGTCGAAGGGCAAGCTGCCGCTCAACAGCAGCAGCAGCAAGTAAGGCTCGGCCTTACATCAATGACACCTCGGTGACGAAGGTGTCGACCTGACCGGGCTCCGCGAAACGGAGCCCGTTCTTGTGTTCGGGACTGTTGGGCGGGCCCATCCAAGGCTCCACGCAATAATACGGAGCTTCCGGGTCGGGGGTCCAGGTGACCACGCTCGCCCATGCGCCGGGGATCGGCTCTTCGCCCACCTTGACGGTGATGTCCTCTTCGCCGGATTTCGGACCGAAGCTGACCGTCGCCGACCGGAGGTGCGTGAAGATGCAGTCCGAGAGATGCGGGCTGTCGAAGCCGACGGCCTCCTGGCCTTTCAATTCCGCGAAGGGCACCAGCTTACCGTCCGCGGCGTGCCGCCATTGCTTCTTCGAGGGGATCTTGACCACGTAGTCGCGCCGGCCGAGCCCCGCGTGCCAGGGCAGGGTGAAGTAGAAGTGGTGGCCCGCGCACCAGGGCAGCGGCCGGGAGTCCCGGTTCTCGAACTCGAAGGTGATCCGCAGGTAGAGTTCCCGGAAGTCGAAGCGCACGCGGAAATCATAGGCGAACGGATAGCACGCCCGGCCGCGCTCGTCCGGGAGCAGGCGGACGACGGCGTGGCGGGGGCCGCTCTCGATGATCTCGAAGGCCGAATCGCGGGCGAAGCCGTGCTGCGGCATGGGGCGTCTCACGCCGTCGTCGGCCTTCCAGGCGAACTTCTCCCCGTCGGCGTAGTTGCGGCCCATGAAGGGAAACAGGATCGGGTTGCCCCCGCGCACCGGACCGATCTTGCCGAGGTCCATCGGCGCGCCTTCCGGCCAGAACAGGATCTCCCGCTTGCCCGTGGGGACGTCGAGCTTCCAGCGCATCAGCCGGGCGCCGCGCGTCAGGCAGGTCTCGTAGGTCGACGCGCCGACCTGCCATCGTTCCATGGGGACGCCGTCTGCTTCGAAGCTCTGCATGTCCGGAGCAAACTCCGCCCCGGGCCGGAGGCAAACGCGGACTTACCCCGCGCGCTTGGCGAAGCGGTAATGGCACACCATCCACTCGGAGCCGCCGCGGAAGTTCCAGAGTTCGGCGCAGGCCATGAAGAACACCCGCCAGTTCGCCAGCCAGGCCTTGGCCCGGTCGGGTCCGTAGGTCTCCGCGAAGATGCGCAGGATCTCCGCGCGGTGGCGGTCGGTGTTCTGCAGCCAATGCTCGGAGGTCTGCCCGTAGTGCCGCCCGTCCACCTCCCACTGCTGCTCGAGCTTCAGGTCGTCCTGGAAGCGGCTGGCGAGGCAGTTCGAGGGCATGATGCCGCCGGTGAAGAAGTGCCGGGACATCCAGTCGGTCGAGTCCTTGGCGGCGAAGTGGTAGGCGACGTCCTTGTGCGTGAAGACGTGGAAGAAGAGCTTGCCGCCGGGCTTGAGCCAGCCGCCGATCCGCCGCATGAGCTCGGCCCAGTTCTTCATGTGCTCGAACATCTCCACGGAGACGACGCGGTCGTAGCGCGAGGCCTCGGCGGCGAAGACGTTCATGTCGCAGGTGATGATGCGGACGTTGCGGAGGCCGCGCCGGGAGCACTCGCCCTCGATGTGCGCGCGCTGCGAGGCGGAGTTCGAGACGCCGGTGATGCGGGCGTGGGGATACTTCTCGGCCATCCAGAGGGTGAGCGAACCCCAGCCGCAGCCGAGCTCGAGGATCTCGAGGCCGTCGGCCAGCTCGGCCCGGGCGCACGTCTTGGCGAGCATGGCCTCTTCCGCCTGCGCGAGGGTCTCGTCGCCGAGTTCGTAGAAGCAGGAGGAGTATTTCAGGCGCGGCCCGAGGCACAGCTTGTAGAACGCCGCGGGCACTTCGTAGTGCTGCTGGTTGGCGGCCTTGGTCTCGATGGCCACCGGCATCGTGCGCAGCTCGGCCGCGAAGGCGTCGACCTTGGCGAAACGCGCCGCGGCGTCGGCGGGGCGCTCGTCCGCGAGCCGCTGCCTGAGCAGGCGGCGGATGCCCCAGCGGATCGCGCCGTCCGGCAGGATGTCTTTTTCGATCAGCGAGTCGATCAGCGGCATGACCGCAATCTGGACGTCCTTCCCGCCGCTGGCAACCCGCCGCCGCGGAAAAATCAGCGACGAGGCGGTCGCGGCCAGAAGGCCGGCACCCGGGCCTGATAGTCGGCGTAGGCCCGGCCCTTCGAAGCGAGGAGGTGCTGTTCGGTGAGCGGCACGCCGGTGACGCGCGTCAGGAAGTAATAGATCACGCCGACGCAGAGCAGGCCGGGCAGCCCGCGGTAGGCGCTGTTATAGCTCATCAGGAAGAAACCGACCCAGACCAGCCATTCGCCGAAGTAGTTGGGGTGGCGGCTCCAGGCCCAGAGGCCCTGTTCGCAGACCTTGCCCCGGTTGGCCGGGTCGCGCTTGAAGGCGGCCAGCTGGGCGTCGGCTACGCCCTCGATGAGCAACGCCAGTCCGACCACGCCGAGGCCGGCCCAGTGGATGGCCTCGGGCGCGCTCGCGACATTGACGGGGCTCGAGGAGAGCAGCGGCAGGCAGAGGACGGTGAGGACGACGGCCTGGACGAAATAGAAATAGACCATCTGCGCCGGCATGCGCTCCCCGTGCTCGGCCCGCATCTTGACGTAACGGCCGTCTTCCTGGCCGAGGTGACCGAGCACGCGTACGGCGAGGTGCGTGCCCAACCGCAGGCTCCAGAGGATGGTCGCCACGGCCATCAGCACGCCTTGGCCGCTCATCGGGACGACCCAGCAGTGGACGGCCAGCATCTGCAGGCCGACGAGCGCGAAGCCGTAAGACCAGGCGACGTCCACGATCGACCAGTTGTCGATCTTCCACGCGACGACCCAGCAGAGGGCGAAGAAGACGCAGGCTTCCGCGAGGAGGATGAGGAAATCAAGGCCGAGCGCGGCGATGGGGGTCATGGGGAAAGGGGGCGTGGGACGAGGCGGCGAAAAACCGGACGGAGAAGGAGGTGGAGGAGCCAGCAGGCGGCCGGGACGGTCAGCGCCCAGCCGATCAGGCCGTGCACGTAAGCCCAGCCGAACTTGGCGACGAAGCCCCCGACGGAGCGGTTGAACTCATCGATCAGCGCGCCGGGCGACAGCGCGATGGGCTCGGCCCCGGCGACCCATTCGCCGAGCCGCACGAACGGCACGAGCAGCAGCAGCTGCAGCGGGTAGCTGGCATGGTTCACGACCTGCATCACGACGTGGTTCAGGCGGAAGAGCCGGCCGGCCAGGAGGCACAGCACCGTGGTGACTCCGATGACGGGCACGATCGCGATGGCGAAACTGACCGTGACGGCGGCGGAGACGGCCTCCGGCGTGGCGCCTTGGCGCAGCTCCGCCAGGAGCGGGTCGCGCACCTTGCGTCGCAGCCAGTCGCCGACCCGGCCCATTCAGGCGGCCTTGCGGGTGAAGAAGATGCGGCCGAGATCGGTCTCGTCGCCCGCTTGGCGCAGACAGAGGAGCGCGTAGGCCGCGATGGCGAAGTTCCCGAGGAGCATCAGGGCCACGAGCCAGCCGAGCCGGGCGGCGACGGTGCGTTCGCGCCAGGCGACGTACAGCCAGAAGGCCAGGAAGCCGAAGTAGGCGTCGAACATCGTGGCGAGGCCCCAAGGCTCGGAGCACACCGTGACGAAGCCGTGGATGACGTTGATGCCTTCCTTGTCCTTGAGCGCGGCGTATTGCGGGAGCGAGGTTATCGTCGGCGCGGTCGAGGCGTGCCATGACACCCAGGTCATGGCGACGAGCACGAGGATGAAGTAGAGGGCGATGGCGCGACGGGGGTTCATGGCGATGAGAGTATGGGGTGTGGAGTATCGAGTATGGGGCGAAGTGGCTGAAAGGGGTATGGGGATGAGGGTGGGGGGAAGGCGGGGAAAGGCAAATGGGGAGGAATAGAGGACTGAGTCGAGGACTGCGTTGAGGGCTGAATCGAGGACTGAATGGGTGTTACAAGCTTCAGGTGGCTGGTGACGGACATCCATCGGCCTCTCAGGGTTCGGCCGTTCGGCCTTCAGTGATCGGCTTCGCGTTCCCGCAGTTGGCTCCCGGACGGCCGGAGCCTGAACTCCCGGCTCCCGCGGCCCTCACCTATCACCTGGAATGCTTTCCCAGCCGCCAAGGCAAACCGCCAGCCGCGAATACCTTGCTCACTCGAAGCTGAATTCTCCGTCCACCGATCCGGCCGGAGGGGCGTCGCCGGACAGGATCGTGCGGACGAAGAGCTCGCGATGTTCGGGGCACGGGCCGTGGGTCCGCAGGGCCTCGACGTGCTCCGGCGTCCCGTAACCCTTGTGGGCGGCGAAACCATATTGCGGATACCGGGCGTCCATCTCGACGAGCATCCGGTCGCGTTCGACCTTCGCGACGATCGAGGCGAGGGCGATGGCGAGGCTCTTCCCGTCGCCGCCCTTGACCGCTTCGTGGGCCCAGGCGAACGGACGCAAGGGCAGGCCGTCCACGAGCACCAGGAAGGTGCGCGCGTCGGTGCGTCCGAAAAGCTCGCCTTCGGTGCCCGCCGCGGCGAACAACGGGGCCATGGGGCCGACGGCGAGCCGGGCGACGCAGCGGGCCATGGCCAGGCGGGTGGCGCCGAGGATGTTGTGCGCCGAGATCTCCATGACGGAGCCGGCGGCCCAGGCGGTCCTGAGCTTCCCCTCTGCTTCCATCTGCGCGATCGCCGCGCGGAGGTCCGCCCGTTTCTCGGGGGTCAGTTTCTTCGAGTCGTTCGCCCCGGAAAGTTTCCGCAGCCAGGCCGGCTCGCCGTAGAAGCCCGCGTCCAGCAGGACCGCCGCGGCGATCACCGGGCCGCACAATGAGCCTCGGCCGGCTTCGTCGACGCCCGCGATGCCCGGACGGTCGGCGCCCTTCCTGCGGTCGAATGACGCCAGCGAGGCCACGGCTTATTCCGCCTTCTTGCGGCGTACGAAGGGTTTGGACTCCGGCGGCTCGAGCCCACGGACTTCGTAGGCCGTCTTGAAATGCAGCTTGGCGAAGTTGACGAGGATCGCGGGGCCGAGGCGGCCGACGAGTTCGATCCCCGCGTTCTTGGCTTCGGCGCCGGAGCCCTTGGGGAGCCTTACGCCGCCGTCCAGCGACAGGCGGTCGATCTCCCGGACGAAGGCGGCGCGGGCGACGATCGAGGCGGCGGCGACGACGGGGTCGGATTCCGCCTTGGTGCGCATGCGCAGGTCGAAATCGACCCCCTTGCGGGCGAGCTCCTTCTGCACGAGGGGTTCTTCGGAGAACTGGTCGAGAAGGCCCCACTGCGGGCGGCGTCCATGCCGGAGTTCGAACTCCTTGAGGGCTTCCTCGCACGAGGTGGCGTGCATCCAGGCCAGCAGCCGGTTGAGGTTCTTGCCGAAGCGCGAGTGCAGCTCGTTGTACTTCGCCATGCGCATGAACGTCGTCTTCACCGCGACCCCGGGGGTGGAGCGGATGACGCGGTCGAGTTCGGCGATCTTCTGGTCGGTGAGCTTCTTCGAGTCCTTGATGCCGAGCGCGATCCACTCGCGGGTCATCTCGCCGGTCGCGATGACGCAGGCCGAGACCACCGGGCCGAAGAGGTCGCCCTTGCCGGACTCGTCCAATCCGGCGTGCTCCTCGAACCACTCCGGGTTGTTCTCGGCCTCGTAGCCGAGGACCGCCTGGCCCGTGACGTCGGGCTCGAGGGTGAACTTCACGAAGTCCTCCGTCCCCTTGCCCGAGATGACGCACTTGCCCGACTTATAATGGACGACGTTCAGGTTCTCGCCCTTGAAGGCGAAGGCCGAGTGGTCGACGGGGAAGGAGACCCAGCCCTTGGCGACGAGGATC
>JACCDS010688583.1_pt1 | contig 15675 bp, 11 predicted proteins | sample 7446441 | NCBI WGS metagenome assembly JACCDS01 (sample SAMN15323445, study PRJNA562643) | freshwater metagenome | isolation source: river surface water | place: USA:Blue River Watershed | collected 2017-08-17
AGGCGCGCGGCGAGCGGCCAGGCGGCGCCGCGGTTGGCGGCGGGCGCGACGGCGGCGAGGTTGGCGTTTTCCCAAGGTTCGAAGGTTCGCCAGCCGCCGGCGTACGGATCGTGGGTGACGGCGATGCCGCGCGGACCGAGTTCGGCGTGCAGGGAACGGGTGACGCGCTGGATGCCGGTCCGGGCGCGCGTGTGGCCGGTGTGGGAAAGATCGAGCAGGTAGGGCGCGGCCATCGGGGAGGCGTCAGCGTGCCGGGGTGGCGGGGGGCGTCGAGCCCGCGGGCATCATGACTTCGGGGCCGGCGAACCGGTCCTGCCGGGCCGCGCTACTTGGGCGGCGGCGGGGGGATTCGGATTTGACATGAGGCGTTCGCGTTCTGTGATGCCGCAAACTGTCGGTGAGAAAATTGGAAGACAAGCGCCTGCGTGGAGCCGGACCTTCCGTCAGCCCGCGCGGTGCGCGGCGCGGCGGATGAGGGCGAGACGTGCGGGCGCGGGAGCGGCCGGGCCGGAGCAACCGGCAGCCTCATGACGCGGCCGCGGGGCGGACGCCTGCTGGGGTTTTTGCGGCAGCGCGTGAAAGTCGCCGCGCTCGCTTGCGTGGTGCTCTTCGTCTGGGCGGTGGCGCAGTTTTTCCGGCCGGACACCGGCTTCACGAGCCTGATCTCGATCGGCGACCAACTGAGCGAGACGAAGGTGACGGCGTTGCGGCAGGTGCCGCATTACGTGTACGAGAATTCGCCGGGTTACGACGGTGCGTACTACGTGCAGCTCGCGCTGTATCCGACGCTGGACAACCCGGAATTGACGAAGGCGATCGACAACCTGCCGTACCGCTCGAAACGCATTTTGCTGTCCTGGACCTCGTGGTTGCTCGGGGCCGGGCAGCCGGCGTGGGTGGTGCAGGCGCATGCGTTGCTCAACGTGCTTTGCTGGCTGGCCCTGGCGTGGGTGCTGCTGCGTTGGTTCCCGCTCGACGGTTGGGAGAATTTCCTGCGCTGGGCGGCGATTCTGTATTCCCACGGCGTGTGCATGAGCGTGCGGCATTCGCTGGTGGATGCGCCGAGCCTGCTGCTGGTGGCGCTGGGCCTGCGTTGGCTGGAAGACGGGCGGCGCGGCGCGGGGGGCGCGGCGCTGGCGCTGGCCGGAATGGCGAAGGAGACGAGCCTGTTGGCGACGGCGGGCACGGATTTCGATTGGCGCGCGCCGCGGACCTGGCGGCGGACGGCCGCGGGCGTGGCACTGATCGCGCTGCCGCTGGCGCTGTGGATGGGCTATGTGCGGTGGAAGTTCGGCGCGGCCGACGATCCGGGGCTCGGCAACTTCACGCTGCCGTTTGCCGGCTACGCCGAAAAAGTCGCGACCGCGTGGCGCGAGGCGCGGGGGCCGGATGCCTCGGTGCTCCACACGGCGACGCTGGCAACGGCGCTCGCGCTCGGGGTGCAGTGGCTGTTCCTCGCATTGCGGTGGCGGCCGCAGGAACGCTGGTGGCGCGTGGGCGCCGCGTTCGCGGCCATGATGGTGTTTTTGTCGGAGCCCGTGTGGGAAGGCTATCCGGGGGCGTCGACGCGCGTGCTGCTGCCGATGACGCTCGCGTTCAACGTGCTGGTACCGCGGGGCGGGCGTTGGCTGCCCGTGCTGCTGGCGGGCAATCTGACGGTGGCGGCGAGCCTGTTCGAGTTTTCGCCGCCGCATGAATTCTACACCGTCCGCGGTGCGGCGGGGGCGCCGACGGCGGTGCGCGTGGTGCCGGCGGCGGGGTGGCACGGGCCGGAGCGGCACCTCAAGCACCATTGGCGCTGGAGCAAGGGGCAGGCGGAATTGCGGCTGGAGAATCGGGGTCCGGGCGCGGTGCAGGCGGCGCTGAGCGGCAAGGCGAGTTCGGCCGACGGTCCGCGTTCGCTGCGGCTGTCGGTCGACGGCAAATTGCTTTGGGGCGGGACGCTCGGGCCGGACCTGGTGCCGTGGCGGGCGGGCGTGACGTTGCCGCCGGGGGCGACGACGGTGGTGTTTGCGACGGACCGGCCGGCGGTCCGGATCGGGACGGACCCGCGCGACCTGGCTTTCCAGATCGCGAATTTGGAAATCGTCGTGCAGCCCGCGGCCGTGCCACGCTGATTTTTCCATGAGTGCGATCCGATCCTTCCTGCGATTGTTCGCCGACTACCGTCGGTTGGAGAAGGAGCGCGCGCGCCTGCAGGCGGAGTTGCGCACGGCGCGCGGCGATTGGCCGGGCGGATTTCCGGCGGGGCATTTCTATTCGCCGTTGCCGTCGCGGGCCGAGGTCGACGAAGCGTTTGCGCGCGGGGAGTTCGGGCCGCCGTTCGGCGGGATCGATTTGAACGAAGCGGAACAGGACCGGCGCATCGAGCGGTTTGCGGAGTGGTACGCGGAGCAGCCGTTTCCCGGGCCGCAGACGCCGGGGCGGCGCTACTATCTCGAGAATCCGTCCTACGGCCATTACGACGCGATCATGCTCTACGGGATGCTGCGCGAGGCGCGGCCGCGGCGCATCATCGAAGTCGGCAGCGGGTTCAGTTCGGCGGCGATGCTGGATCTCAACGAGCACGTGCTGGGCGGGGCGGTGGAGTTCACGTTCATCGATCCCGACATGAGCCGGCTGCGGCCGCTGCTGCGGCCCGAAGACCACAAACGCGTCACGCTGATCGAGCGGCGCGTGCAGGAAGTGCCGTTGGACGTTTTCGCGGCGTTGGGGGCGAACGACGTGCTCTTCATCGACTCGTCGCATGTGAGCAAAATCGGCAGCGACGTGAACCGGCTGTACCTCGACGTGCTGCCGCGGCTGGCGCCGGGCGTGCTGGTGCACATCCACGATGTGGCGGGCAACCTCGAGTATCCGCGCGATTGGTTCGAGGAAGGCCGGGCGTGGAACGAGCAGTACCTGCTGCGGGCGTTTTTGATGTTCAACCGGAGTTTCCGGATCGAGCTGTTCAGCGCGTGGCTCTGGAACCGGCGGCACGAGTTGATCCGGGCGAAGATGCCGTTGTGCGCGCAGGGCGGGGGCGGGCAGCTGTGGCTGCGGCGGGTCGGCTGAGCGGGATCGCGCAGTTGAGAGTTGAGCGTTGAGGGTTGAGAGATCGATCCGTCCAGATTCCCCAAACTCAATCTGAGCACGGTACGTGGGACACCGAACGAGGCTTCGTTCGACTGCCAACCAAGCTCGCTCAACGGCATGAGCCCGACGGAGCGCGCGGCCGCGACCGGGCGCGGTCAGAATGTCGCGATGCTCTCGAGGCGGCGGCGGTAGCGTTCGCCGATGACGGCGGGGGAGTAGCGGGTGGCGATGGTTTCGCGGGCGGCCGCGCCGAGGCGGGCGGCGAGTTTGCGGTCGTGGTAGAGCGCGCGCATGCAATCGGCGGCGTGCGCGGGATCCGGTTCCGCCCAGGTCGAGCCCTTGGCGTAGGGACCGTGGTTCTGCTCGAGGGTGACGAGGCGGCAGCGGACGGGGCAGCCGTTTTCCCGGTGCACGAATTCGGCGGTGGCGGACCAGTTGGTCGAGATCACGGGTTTGCCGAGGCGCATGCATTCGGCGACGGCGAGACCGAAACCTTCGGAGCGGTGCAGCGAGACGAAGACATCGCAGGCGGCCTCGAGCACGTACACGTCGGCGCGGGACAAGGTCTCGGCGAGCAGGACGGTGCCGGGGAGGTCGCGCACGGCCGCCTCGAGGGCGGCGAAGTCGGCCTCGTTGCCGGCGACGTTCTGGACCTTGATCACGAGGGCGGCGCCGCGGCCGGCGAGGCCGGCGAGGCGGTAGGCCTCGATGACGGCGCGGGGATTTTTGCGCGCGGAGTAGGAATTGAGATCGAAGAGGGTGAGGAAGAGGAACGCATCGGCGGGCAGGCCGAAGCGCGCGCGCCAGACGGCGGCGTGGCCCGCGGGTTCGTCGAAGCCGATCGCGTGCGGCATCGTGAGGACGGGCAGCGGGGATTTGGCGGCGACGGCGGCCGAGGTGAAATCGCTGGGGCACCAGATCTCGTCGAAGTAGTCGAAGCTCGGGACCCAGGCATCGGGAAACTCGGGGAGCTCCCACGCGAAGTACCCGATGTTGTATTTGCCGGCGCGGAAATCTTTGCCGTGGTGGTGGTCGAGGTCGCGGGCGGCGGGCGGATCGAGATGGACGACGTTGACGTCGTAGGGATTCGTTTCCTGGAGGCGGTCGGCGAAGGTGAGGTCGCCGAGGCGGTTCTTGCAGTTGAGTTTGAGCGGGACGAGGGCGGACGGGATGCCGGCGGCGTCGGCGGCGCGGACCATGCAGCGCGCGGATTCGCCGACGCCGAGATCGGCGGTGAGGAAACCGGCGAGGTTGATTCCGAGTTTGGCGTGGCGGCGGGCGTAGGCGGCGGAGTAGGGGGCGTCGCGGCGGGAGAAGTCGAAGATGACCTCGCCGGCGTCGGTCGCGACGGTGGCGAGGCGAAGCTGGCGGTTTTTGTGCTGCGGGCGGAAGCGTTGCCAGGGGCCGAGGCCGGTGACGCGGCCGGCCCAGGCGAGCGTATTGGTCAAAGAGATACCGGTGAGGGCGAAGGCGAGGGCGAGGTTTTCGCCGGCGGGGAGCTCGATCCGGAGCAGCCATTCGCCCGGGGCGGTGCCGGCCGGGAGTTCGGCGGCGGCCTGGCCGTTGAGGGTCACGCGCAGGCCGGGCGCGCCGGTTTCGAGGCCACGGGCGGCGGGATGCGGCGTCACCAGCCCGCGGATGACGAGCGCCGCGACGCCGGCGAGGGGCGGGAGCCGGAGGGAGGCGGTATCGCGGATCCAGGCCGAATTTTCCTCGAAGGTGTCGAAGTACAGGCCCGTGTACGCGGCGAAGCGCCGGCTGAAGGCGCCGCTCGCGGGCGGAGTACGGTGACGGTTGGACATCGGGGCGCGAGGGAAGGCGCGGCGCCGGGGCTTGGCAAAACTTTCCGGGTTGCGGGGCGGGGCCGAACTGCGGGCTTGCGCCGCGGCGGCGCGCGGGTGTTGCTGCGCGCGTCAGCTGCGAACATCGCACGCCCGTCGGTTTGTCCGCGTGCCTCCCTACCCCTCACCTTCCTCCAAGGCTTCGGCCTGGGCGGCGCGCGTGCGCGTCGCTTCCCTGCTGCTCGTGACCGCGCTGGTCTGGGCGTGGCATTACCGTATGTGGACGCCCGTGGCGTGGCAGGTGCCGACGGACTACGTGGGGGACGCACACGAGATGCTGGCGCGGATCAAGGCGGCGTCGGAGGGCGACACGTTTCCGCTTTCGCCGCAGGTGATCGAGCGGCTGGGCGCGCCGTTCGGGGCGCATTGGAACGGCTACCCGACGCCGGACAAGATGCTCATGCTCCTGCTGGGCGGATTGACCCATGTGATCGGACTTTTTGCCGCGGCGAACGCGGGCCTGCTATTGGCGCAGTGGGGAGCGGCGCTGGCGTTTTACTTCACGGCCCGTTGGCTGCGGGTGCGCTGGGAGTGGGCGTGGGCGGGGGCGCTGCTGTTCGCCTACACGTACCACACGTTCCACCGGGGGCTGGCGCATTTTTCCTTCGTCTTCACTTGGACCGTACCGTTGGGGTTGTTGGCGGTCTGGCTGGTGGCGCAGAGCCGGCGCCTCGAATGGCGGAGTCGCGGGGCGGTCGTCTGTCTGGGCGCGGCGGTGGCGCTCGGCGTCAGCAATCCCTACAACCTGCTCTTTTGGGGCCAGCTGCTGGTCTGGGCCTTGCTGGCGCAGTGGTTCGGCGCGCGGCGCAGGGTGAATCTGGAGATCGGGTTCGCGGCCGGCGCCGCGGCGGTGGCGGCCTTTCTGGCGACGAATGCGGAAGTCTGGATTTACTCCCAGGAGCCGGAGGGACTGCCCTTGCTCGCCCGCAATTACGGCGGGACGGAGCGGTACGCGCTGAAGCCGCTCGAGCTCTTTATTCCGCCGCAATACCATCCGTGGGATGCGTTGGCGTACTTCGGCGACCGCTACAAGCGGTGGTCGGATTGGCGGGGCGAGGACTACATGCCCTATCTCGGGCTGGCGGGGATTGCCGGTTTGGTCTGGCTGGCCTTGGCGGCGGCGCGGAGCCTGCTGCGGCGGCGGCCGGTGCCGGGCCAGGCGTTGGCGGCGGGTTGGCTGACGGCCTACGCGAGCGTGGGCGGGTTGACCAACGTGCTCGCGTTTTTCGCCGGCTTCCAAATTTTCCGGGCGACGAACCGCGTCGCGATCTTTCTGTCGGCGCTGGTGCTGATCTTCCTGGTGGTCAGGTTGTCGCGGCTCACGGCCGGCTGGAAACCGCGCTGGCGGGTGGCGACGGCGCTGGGGCTGGCGGCGATCGGGGTGCTCGACCAGGTGCCGCGGCGTTGGCCGGAAGCGATCTACGAGCGGGTGCGGGCGGACGTGGAATCTGATCGCCAGCTGGGCCGCGAGCTCGAGGCGGCGTTGCCGCCGGGGGCGATGATTTTCCAGATTCCGGTGCTCGGTTTTCCGGAGGTGCTGCCGCCGCACCGGTTGGCGGATTACGAGCATTTCCGGCCGTACCTGGCGACGAGCACGCTGCGCTTCAGCTATGGCGCCGCGAAATTCCGGTCGCGCAGCCGCTGGCAGCGGGACCTGGAGAATCTGGCGGTCGAGCCGCTGGTGCGCCGGCTCGAGAGCTATGGATTCGCGGCCCTCTATCTCAACCGCAAGGGCTACGAGGACCGGGCGGAACGGCTGCTCGCCGACCTCGGGGCGCTGGGCTACAACCGGCGCATCCAGAGCCGGGGCGGATCCCAGGTCGTGATCTTCCTGAATCCGACGACCCAGCCGAAGCAGCCGCTCGGCCGATTGCTGACGTTCGGGCAAGGGTGGCATCCGCGGGCGCCCGACGATCCGATGCGCTGGGCGAGCGGCGATGCGGTGATCTCGTATTACAATCCCCACCGCACGCCGATCACGGTGGATCTGCGGTTCGAGCTGACGGCGGTGTCGCCGAGATCCGTCACGTTGCGGCACGGGGGCCGGCCCGTGAAGACCGTGGCGGTCGCGGAGCAACCGGCGGAGCTGCGGCTGCCCGAGCTGCAACTTGTGCCCGGGGTGAACCGTTTCACGCTGGAATCCTCCGAGCCGGCGGTGCGGACGGGCGTGGGGCGCTACCGGCTGCGGACCTTCGGGTTGAAGGATTCGGCCATCCGGACGGTGGCGGTGCCGGCGGCGGACGGGGGCCGAGAATGAGCGTTGAAATCCGCGGCCCGCGCTGCCGGTCTGGGCAGTCTATCGCCGTATGAACGCCGACGAATACATCAAGCTCGCCGAGGTGGAGGACCGGATGTGGTACTTCCGCTCGCTCCACGCGCATGTGGCGCGCGAATTTGCCGCCGCGGCGGCCCCGGCCCCGGCGGCGACGCCGCGCTGGCTGGATGCCGGTTGCGGCACCGGGGGCCTGATCTTGCGGCTGCGCGAACAATGGCCGCAGGTGAAGTACGCGGGCATCGATTTCATGCCGCTGGCCTGCGAGCTGGCGCAGAAACGCTGCGGCCCCGGGACCGACATCCGCGAGGCGTCGATCACGGCGCTGCCGTTCGGCGACGGGGTTTTCGAGGCGGTGGTTTCCGCCGACGTCGTCTGCCAGGTGCCCGATCCGGAAAACGCGCTGCGGGAGTTTTTCCGCGTGCTGCGGCCGGGCGGGTGCGTGGTGATCAACGTCCCCGCGTACATGTGGATGTGGTCGTACCACGACGATTCCTGCCAGACGAAGCACCGCTACACGCGGCCGGAAATGGCGCGGCTGCTGCAGGCGGCGGGGTTTGCGGATATCCGGACGACGCACTGGAACGCGTTGCCGTTTCCCGCCGTCTGGGCGAAGCGGAAACTGTTCCGCACGGCGGCGGACACGAGCGACGTGAAGCCGTATCCGGGCTATGTGGACGCGATCTTCGGCGGGCTGATGCAGGTCGAGCACGCGTGGCTGAAGCTCGGCGGCCGCTGGGCCTGGGGGACGTCGGTGTTCGCCGTGGCGCGGAAGCCGGGCCCCGGCGGCGCGGCTTGACGCGGCCGGATTGACGGGTCGGGCTGGGCGGAGATTTTCCCGTCCCGATCCCTTCCCCGATGATCCACTTCCTCGTCGCTTTCGGCCTGCTCCTGCACGGGGCGGCGTGGGGCGCGGGGGCGGCGCTCCTGGCGATGCCGCGGCGCTGGGCGCGATTCTGGCCGGTGCTGATTTTCCCCGCCGGCTGGTGGCTGCAGTCGCTGGCGGTGTGGCTGGGGACCTACGCGGGCTGGGCGGGCACGGCGAGCTATGCATGGCCGGCGCAGGTGCTGCCACTGGGGCTGCTCGGGCTTGGTCTGTGGCGGCACGGGGGGCGGGCGGCCTGGACCGACCTCGGGCGTTTCGGGCTCGTCGGGGCGGCGGTGGCGGGTTGCTTGGCGCTGCTGATTTTGCCGCTGGCGCTGGCTTCGCGCGGGTTGACGACGGTTTCGCTCGGCAGTTGCGACGCCGCCGACTACGCGGCCGGGGCGCGGGTACTGATGGAGTTTGCGCGGGACGAACGCGGCGGGTTCCTCGGGCTGACGGAGGTCGTGCAGGTGCAGTCGGTGGACAACGTCTCCGACTATTGGCTGCGGCTGAACCATTTCACGCCGGCGGCGCTGCTGGCGTTGAACGGCACGGTGCTGGGTTGCGCGCCGCACGAGTTGGCGTCGATTCTCGCCGCGGCGCTGCTGGCGAGTGCGTTGCCCGTCGTGTTCTGGGTGGCGCGGGCGGTTGTCGGGTACAGCGGCGGGGTGAGTCTGATAGTGGCGGGGCTTTTCGGCATCAGCCCGGCGATGTGGTACGCGTATGCGCACGTGGCGCCGGGGCAGTTGCTGGCGGCGCCGGCGATCGCGTTGGCGACGTGGGCGGGGGTGGCGCTCTGGCGCGGGCGGCTGACGTGGCGGCGGGGGCTGGCGTTTGCCGGCGTGCTGGCGATCGCGTACGGGCTGATGCTGGGCAGCTACAATTTCATCCTCACGGTGGCGCTGGTGCCGGCGGCGGCGTATGCGGGCGGACTGGCGTTGGTGCGGGGCGAGTACGGCCGATTCGGCCGCTGGCTGGCGATGATGCTGGCGCCGCTGGGGCCGGCGGCGGCGGTGATGGCGGAGCGGGTGGCGGGTTTGGCGGAGCGCTTCACGCTGTTGCGGACCTACGATTTCGGCTGGCCGATCCCGGCGCTTTCGGCCGAGGGGTGGTTGGGCATGGTGCAGGGCGGCGACCTCGCGGCCTGGCCGTGGCCGGGCGTGCGATGGGCGCTGTCGGCGCTGGTGATCGGGTTGCTGGCGTGGGCGGGACTGCGTTCCGCGCAGCAGGGCAAGCGGGCTTTGTGGCTGGTGGTCGCCCTCGCGGTGCCGGTGCTGGCAGGCTATCTTTTCCTGCAGGAGCGCGGGGCGCGGCTGGGCACGAACGCGAGTTACGATGCCTACAAGCTGTTCGCGGTATTCTTTCCGCTGCTGCTGCCGGCGCTGTGCTGGTGGGTGACGCTGCGGCGCAGCCGCAAGCTCCACGAGTGGCTGATGGTGTGCGCGGTGGCGGGCATTGTCGTCACGCTGAACCTGGCGGCGTGCGGGATGTTTGTCTGGCGGCTGAGCCGGCCGCCGTTGCGGGTCGAGGCCGAGTTGCGGGATCTGCGCCGGATCGAGGCGATGCCGGAGGTGGCGTCGGTGAACCTGATGATACCCGACATGTGGTCGCGGCTGTGGGCGAACGCGTTGCTCCTGCGCAAGCCGCACTATTTCCCGACGCATACCTACGAAGGCCGGCTGAACACGGCGTTGCGCGGCGAGTGGGACCTGCAGGGCGGGACGGTGCGGACGCGGCTGCCGGGGGCGGCGACGCGCGAACTGAACCCGCGATTCTCGCTTGTGGATACGCGGCACCCGGAGTTTGTGCGGGCGTGGATCGACGAGGCCTTGGATACGGGCTGGCACGGCGAGGAGTATTTGCCGGGGGGCGAGCGCTGGCGCTGGACGGCGGGCGCGGCGACCGTGCAGCTGACGAATCCGCACGCGTATCCGTTGGCCATGACGGCGATGCTCGACGGGGCGGCGGCGGTGCCGCGGACGCTGGAGCTGACGCGGGCGGGCGGGGAGGACCGGCCGGGCGTGCCGGTGGGAATCGCGCGGGGAACGGTGCGGCTGCCGGTGCTGGGGATTCCGCCGGGCGCGAGCGTGCTGCGGCTGCAGACGACCCCGCCCGCGGCGCCGGTGCCGGGGGACGGCCGGCCGTTGGGCGTGAGCGTGCACCGGCTGACGTTGGTGCCGGGCCGTTGAAGCGGGGAAAAGATTTTCAGCCGGCCGGAGGCCGGGCTTGCGCCGGGCGCGCGAGTTGCGGCTAAATTTCCGCAATGTCCGGCCCCGCTCTCAGTTTCGTCATCCCGCTTTACCACAGCGCCGAGACGATCGGGGCGGTGGTACGGGACATCGAGGCGCTTTCGATTCCCGGCGGGCACGAGATCGTGCTGGTGCACGACGGCAGCGGCGAGGCGACGAGCGCGGTCTGCCGGGAACTGCTCAAGACGGCCCGGGTGCCGATCACGCTGGTCGAGCACGCGCGCAATTTCGGCGAACACAACGCGGTCCTCACCGGCTGGCGGCACGCGCGCGGCGCGCACCTCGTGAATCTCGACGACGACGGGCAGCATCCGCCGGCGGAAGGCGTGCGGATGTGGGAAGAGGCGGTGGCGAAGGGACTCGACGTCGTGTTCGGCCACTACGAGGAAAAGCAGCATTCGGCCTTCCGGAACTGGGGCAGCTGGTTCACGAACCGGATGACCGATTGGGCCCTGGACAAACCGAAGGGGTTCTATCTTTCCAGTTTCCGCTGCGTGAGCGCATTTGCGGCGCAACAGGTAATCGGATACGCCGGGCCGTATCCGTACATCGACGGCTTGCTCCTGCAGGTGACGCAGCGCATCGGTTCGATCACGGTGCGGCACGAGGCGCGCCAGGCCGGCACGAGCACGTACACGCTGGGCCGGCTGGTGCAGCTGTGGCTGAGCGCCTGGATCAATTTCTCGGTGCTGCCGCTGCGGGTCGCGACGGCGATCGGGCTGATCATCGCCACGCTCGGGATTCTGGCGCTCCTGGTGGTGGCGGTCCTCTGGTGGCAGAACGTCGGGCCCGAATCCGGCTGGGGCTGGATCATGGCGGGGCTGCTGATTTTTTCCGGGGCCCAGCTCGTGATGCTCGGCCTGATCGGCGAGTACGTCGGGCGGATGTTCCTCGCGATCAACCAGCGGCCGCAGTCGGTGGTGCGGGAGGTTGTGGCGGCGAAGCGGTAAGCTGTAAGCTCTAAGCTTTAAGCCGGGATGCTGGCGGGAGGGAGGAGATTGGCCCAGCGGGAGAATTCGCCTTCGAGGCCGGCGGCGACGGCGGCGACGGCTTCGGCCGGGGGACCGCGCAGGTGAGCGAGATACGCGAGGGCGGCGAGGGCGAGGCGGTATTCGACGGCGCGCGGGGCGTACAGCTGGGCGGAGAGGTAGTCGCGGCTCCAGGTGCGGCAACCGGCGTCGGCGGCGGCGACGAGTTCGGCGCGCCAGCGGCGGGCGAGGCGGTACGAGTTTTCCTCGTCGCGCAGTTTGCGGCCGGGCGAGGCGCTGATGTGGTGGCGGACGACGCTGCGGAGGGCGACGGCGTTGACGCGGCCGGCGGCGCGGGCGCGGAAACAGAGGTCGACGTCTTCGCCGCCGTTGCGGTAGCCCGGGTCGAAGCCGCCGAGCTCGGTCCAGAGTTGGCGGGCGATGAGGAGACAGGCGCCGGTGACGGCGGGCATGGGGCGGACGGGCGCAAACGAGCGCTCGAGAAAACAGGGCGGGGTGCGGTCGTGTTCGGGTTTGCCGGTGAGGTTGACGACGAGGCCGACGTGGTCGACGGCGCCGGAACGGACCTCGCGCTGGATATTGCCGATGGCGCCGGCGCGGGGGCCGAGGCGGCGATGGGCGGCGAGCATGGGCTCGAGCCAACCCGGCAGGAGGACGAGATCGTTGTTGAGCAGAACGAGGTATTCGCCGGCGGCAATGGCGGCGGCGCGGTTGTTGGCGCCGGCGAAGCCGAGATTTTCCTCGTTCAGCAGAATCCGGAATTGCCCGGGCGGCAGGGACGCGAGCCAGGCGCGGGTGCCGTCGGTGCTGCCGTCGTCGACCAAGATGATCTCGTGCGCGAGGCCGGGCGGGAGCGTCGCCTGCAGGCTGGCGAGCATCGCCTGCGTGAGTGGCAGGCAGTTGAAGAGGGGAACGATGAAACTGACCTGCACGGCGCCGGAGCGTGGCGGCGGTGCGGCGGGGCGTAAAGCCGCGGTTGCGGATTACTCCGCGGCAAGGCGGCGGAGGTAGGCGCCGTAGGAGGACTTGCCGAGCTTCGCGATGTTGGCTTCGAGGCCGGCGCGGTCGATCCAGCCTTTGCGCCAGGCGATTTCCTCGAGGCAGGCGATCTTGAGGCCCTGGCGGTTCTCGATGACGGAGACGAATTGGCCGGCTTCGAGGAGGGAGTCGTGGGTGCCCGTATCCAGCCAGGCCGTACCGCGGCCGAGGAGCTCGACGTGGAGCTTGCCGGTTTCGAGGTAGAGGCGGTTGAGGTCCGTGATTTCCAATTCGCCGCGCTTCGAGGGTTTGAGGGCGCGGGAGAGACGGACGACTTCGGAGTCGTAGAAATAGATGCCGGGGATGGCGTAGTTGGATTTCGGCTGCGCGGGTTTCTCCTCGAGGGAGAGGACGCGGCCGTCGGGGGCGAACTCGACGACGCCGTAGCTCTTGGGGTCGGCGACGTGGTAGCCGAAGATGGTGGCGCCCTCGGCGCGTTCGCCGGCGCGCTCGAGGGAGCGGACGAAGTCGTGGCCGTAGAAGAGATTGTCGCCGAGGACGAGGGCGGCGGGTTCGTCTTTCAGGAAACCGACGTCGGCGGCGATGTGGAAGGCCTGGGCGAGACCGTCGGGGCTGGGCTGTTCGGCGTAGGAAAGTTTGAGGCCGAGGTTGGCGCCGTCGCCGAGCAGTTTGCGGAAGAGCGGGAGGTCGGTCGGCGTGGAGATGAGGAGGATCTCGCGGATGCCGGCGAGCATGAGGACCGACAGCGGGTAGTAGACCATCGGCTTGTCGTACACCGGCATCAATTGCTTGGATACGGCGATGGTCAGCGGGTAGAGGCGCGTGCCGGAACCGCCGGCGAGAATGATGCCCTTGCGGGATTGCGGATTGCGGATTGCGGATTGCGGAGTGGCAGTCACGGCAGAGTTGAGAGGGACGTTAAAGTGAGGGGAGAAATCCGCGGTCCGAAATCCGAGATCCGCAATCGGTCCGGCTCAGGCTTGGCCGAGGCGTTCGAGTTTGTAGGAGCCGTTGAGAATCGCGGCGGTCCAGGCGGAGTTGTCGAGGTACCACTGGACGGTTTTGCGGAAGCCGGAGCTGTGGTCCTGCTTCGGGGTCCAGCCGAGCTCGCGTTTGATCTTCGTGGCGTCGATGGCGTAGCGCAGATCGTGGCCGGGGCGATCGGTGACGAAGGTGATCTGGGATTCGTATTTCTTGCCGTCGGCGCGGGGGCGGAGCTCGTCGAGCAGGCCGCAGAGCAGGTGGACGAGATCGAGATTCTTCCGCTCGTTGTTGCCGCCGATGTTGTAGGTTTGGCCGATGCGGCCGCGGGCGATGACGGCGTGGAGGGCTTCGGCGTGGTCGACGACGTAGAGCCAGTCGCGGACGTTTTCGCCTTTGCCGTAAACGGGGATCGGGTCGCCGCGGAGGGCTTTGAGGATGACGACGGGGATCAGTTTCTCGGGGAACTGGTAGGGGCCGTAGTTGTTGGAGCAGTTCGTGACGAGGACGGGGAAGCGGTAGGTGTCGGCCCAGGCGCGCGCGAGATGGTCGCTGGCGGCCTTGGAGGCGGAGTAGGGCGAGTGCGGATCGTAGGGCGTTTCCTCGGTGAAGAGGCCGGTGGCGCCGAGGGAACCGTACACTTCGTCGGTGGAGACGTGCAGGAAACGGAAGCGGTCCTTGGCGGCGCCGGCGAGTTTGTCGAAGTGCGAACGCGCGGCTTGGAGGAGGGTGTAGGTGCCGACGACGTTGGTCTGGATGAAGGCGCCGGGGCCGTCGATGGAGCGGTCGACGTGGCTTTCGGCGGCGAGGTGCATGACCCAATCCGGGGCGAAGTCGGCGAAGAGTTTCGTCAGCGCGGCGGCATCGCAAATATCGGCCTGGGCGAAACGGTAGCGCGGGTGGCCGGCGAGGTCGGCGAGGGAGTTGGGGTTGCCGGCGTAGGTGAGGGCGTCGACGTTGAGGACGGAGTGTTCCGTCGTCGTGACGAGGAGCCGGACCAGATTGCTGCCGATGAAGCCGGCGCCGCCGGTGACGAGGATATTCATCCGGTTGAAAGGTGAAAGTTGAAGATTGAAGGCGAGGAACTCAGGCGGCGCGGACCCAGCGTTTGAGGTCGCGGGTGACGGCTTCGCGGACTTCGGTCATCTGGATGCCGACGGAGGCGAGCTTGGAGGAATCCATGACGCAGTTGGAGCGGGGCGTCTTGGCGGCGAGGTGCATGAATTCGCCTTCGTCTTTGAAGAAGTCGAAGACCTGGTTGGAGACGCCGGCGGCCTTGATGAGCTCGACGATCTCGCTCGTGGTGACGTGGCCGGGGTTGGTGACGTTGTAGATCCCGAAGGGGACGCGTTTTTCCCAGCAGGCGAAGGTGGCGGCGCAGAATTCCTCGAGTTGGGAAATGGAGTTGGTGGCTTCGAGCAGGCGCTTGTACCGGAGGAGTTTGGTCAGGTAGTTGCGCGGATTGTCGCGTTGGTCGAAGGGAATGCGCAGGCGCCAGATGTAGACATCGGGTTGGCCGGCGAGGACTTCTTCGCCGAGGGCCTTGGTGCCGGAGTAGAAGGAGCAGTTGTTGGTGCGGAACGTGAAGTTCGGCACATCGGTTTCGGTGAAGCCGGTGCCGTCGGGGCGGCTGCCGGTGTAGATGCACCCGGAGGAAACGTGGCCCCAGGGGACGCCGGCGTCGGCGCAGGCGCCGGCGACGATGCCGGGGAGGACGGCGTTGCCGAAGAGGCATTCGTGTTTGTGCAGCTCGCAGGCGTCGACGTTGGGTTTGCCGGTGTAGCCGGCGGCGTTGATCAAGAAGGCCGGCTTGTCGCGGAGGAGGGCGGCGCGGAGGGTTTCGCGGTTGGAGTAGTCGACTTCGGCGCGCCGCAGATTGCGGAAGGGAATGCCCTTGCGGGACAGAAGCGCCTGATAGGCTTGGCCGACGTAACCGGAACCACCGAGCAAGTAGATCATGGAAAACGCAGTTAAGTGGACGGGCGTACGGGGGAACAAGGGCAATTTGCTCGGCTGCGGACGATACGGACGGGAATCGGGTTTGGGCGGGGGCGCGATGGGGCGCGATCTCATACCAATCCCCAAGCGATCGGACCTTAACCACAGATTCCACAGCTGGGCACGGAGAAGGCATCTGTTGTCCGTGAGTCTCCGGGGATAGCGCGGTCAAAAAGTCTGTCCCATAAGGTGCAAAATCAATGGGAGGTTGGTGTCGGGCGCGGTGTCGGGCGCGGGCGAGCCGCGCCCCTACTCGAGCCGGGGGCAAAAGAAAACCGCCGCACCCGGGGAGGGTGCGGCGGTTGAGCAAACGCTTGGGCGGCGTGGCGCGCGATTAGAAGCGGACGGTGGCGCCGAACTGCACGCGCCAGCGGCTGGCGATGTTGTCGACGGTCCAGTTGCCCGG
>JACCDS011849900.1_pt1 | contig 15674 bp, 17 predicted proteins | sample 7446441 | NCBI WGS metagenome assembly JACCDS01 (sample SAMN15323445, study PRJNA562643) | freshwater metagenome | isolation source: river surface water | place: USA:Blue River Watershed | collected 2017-08-17
CCCGATCTACGGCATGCCCATTCTCGATGCCGACAAGGCGCAGAACGTCATCGTGATCAAGCGCGGCAAGGGTACCGGCTACTCCGGCGTCGAGAATGCGCTGTTCTACACCGATAACTGCCGCATGCTCTATGGTGATGCCCAACCGATGGCTGGGGAGATCATTCAGCACCTCAAGGCCATGGGTTAAATTCGAACATCATATTCGACAAAAACACCAAAACCGGTACAATGCATTGCTTTCAAGCTAAGGAAAGCAGTGCATGAGAAGAATCGATGATCTGCTGATCGGGCTGACCGCTGCCGCTTGCCTCGGGCTGTGGCTTTGGTCGGTCGCAGCAGGGCCGGTTTCAACACACGCCTTCCTCGTCGTGGCCATCGCCTTGGTGGTGGCCACGCTTTTCTCCGTTCAGGAACGTCGTCGCTGGAAGTCACGCCAAAAAAGCTACGTCAACGACCTCAATGCCGTGATGTCGGAGTATCACGTCCTGTCCGACGAAGCCATGGCCCACGCCCAGTTCCAGTTTTCGTCGCTGGAAAAAGACATGCAGGATGCCCAGGAGATCATTCGCGCTTCGGTCAACCGGATTTCCGGCAGCCTGACCGGCCTTGAATCACAATCTTCCGACCAGCGTCAGGTGCTGCGCTCACTGATCGACCAGATGCTGCAGATGACTGAATCCGAGGCCAAAACTGACCAGGGAGAAGTCAGTCTCCAGCGCTTCTTCGACGAAACCAACGCGCTCATTGCCGAATTCGTCAGCAAAATGACGCAGTTGCAGGGAACCAGCCAGGGCATTGCCAGTAGCTTCGACGCAATGCAGGGACAGGTGATGCGCATTACCGGCTCGCTCAACGACATTGCCGGCATTACCAAACAAACCGACCTGCTCGCGCTGAATGCCGCCATCGAAGCCGCCCGGGCTGGCGAAGCCGGACGCGGCTTTGCCGTCGTCGCCGACGAAGTCCGCAACCTGGCCGCCCGCACCGGCGACTTCAACGTCGAGATTCGCAACGGCTTGCACGAGATTCTAGGCTCCTTGCAAGCGGTGGGCGCACGCATTGTCGATGCCACGAACATCGACATGAGCATTGCCGAAAAATCACGCACCACGCTGCACGACCTGGGTTCCGAACTACTCGAATTGACCAGCAAGGCCCGCGAGCACTCGCGGCACATCACTGCCGTTACGGAACAAATGCACAACCTGACCCAGGAAGGTGTCATGGCCATGCAGTTCGAAGATATCGTGACCCAGATGATGGACCGTATCAGCCAACGTACCAACAACGTCGGCGAATACATGCATGCCTTCCTGGCCCTGCATCACGACGACGAATCGGATGGCCTGCAGCGCTTCCGGAACCGCAGCCATAAACTGGTCGAATTGCTGGTCAATTCGCACGTCAAGAGCGATGCGCTTCAGTCGAGCAGTGCCGCTGCCAATGCCAAGTCGAGTAGCGACGGAGAAATCGAGTTATTCTGATCGCCTACCTGACGACTTAGCAGTATCGAACCAACGGCATGATGGACCTGAGCAAGCTGATCGAAACCCTGGGAGAAAACGCCACGGTCACCGTGGCCGGTTTGCTGATCGGCACATTGTTCGGCATGTTCGCGCAACGTTCACGCTTCTGCATGCGTTCGGCCGTCGTCGAATTCTGGAACCGGCAAGGAACCGCAAAACTGGCCATCTGGCTGTGCGCCTTTGCTGCCGCCGTAACGGCGACCCAGGTCTTCATCACACTCGGCTGGCTCGATGTCTCGCAAGCCCGCCAACTCTCCGCCACCGGCAGCCTGTCCGGCGCACTCCTCGGCGGTGTCTTGTTCGGGATCGGCATGATCCTGGCTCGCGGCTGTTCGTCCCGCATGCTCGTGCTGGCCGCCAACGGCAACCTGCGCGCCCTGCTCACTGGCCTGATCTTCGCCGTCACCGCCCAGGCCTCGCTGAACGGCTCGCTGTCACCGCTGCGCCAATGGCTGTCCGGACTATGGACCATCGAAGGCGGCGCCACGCGTGACCTGTTGGCCACCACACACATCGGTCACACCGGCGGCATTCTCTTCGGACTGGTCTGGCTGGCCGCCGCCATCCACTTCACCCAGCGTAGCCGCCTGCGCCATCACGAATGGCTGGGCGGCATCGGCGTCGGCATCATGATCGCCATCGCCTGGATAACTACCTACCGGATCGGCACGGAATCGTTCGAGATCATCCCCGTGCAGAGCCTGAGCTTTACCGGCCCCTCCGCCGACATGCTGATGCTGGTGCTGTCGCCACCGGGGCAACCCTGGGACTTCGCCATCGGCCTGGTTCCCGGCGTTGTCCTCGGCTCATTCATCGCGGCCCTGTGGGGTCGGGAACTGAAGCTGGAAGGCTTCAAGGATGGCCACAGCATGCGGCGCTACATTGCTGGTGCCATCTGCATGGGCTTTGGCGGCATGCTGGCTGGTGGCTGTGCCGTGGGCGCCGGGGTTTCCGGTGCCGCGATCTTTGCACTGACCGCCTGGATTTCGCTGATCGGCATGTGGCTGGGCGCCGGCCTCACCAACTGGCTGATCGACCGGCCACTGCATGGTCACCCACCCGTGCCGAACGAAACGCTCGGCACGCCCGCACCACAACCCTGAACGAGCAAGGGGCGATCAAAGCCCGCGCAGATACTCGGCGACCGCCCGCGCTTCATCGACCGACAAGCGCTTGGCGATATCCTGCATCAAGGCATTGTCGTTGGTGCGCTTGCGCTCTTCGAACAAGTTCAATTGGGTTTCGATATACAGGGTGTGCTGGCCGGCAATGCGCGGCAAGACATCCGACCCCGCTCCCTTCTCGCCATGGCAATCGCGACACGGTACCAGGCCTGTACCCGGATTGCCCTGCGTGTAGAGGCGTTCACCGACCGCTCGCATGTCACCGTAAGCCGATTTGCCGGTCGATGGCTGCTGCTGGCTGAAATAGTGGGCGGCGGCGCGCATGTCTTCGTCATCCATGTCGGCGACGATCTTGCGCATGTCGCTGCTTTCCCGCTCGCCGGACTTGAAATTGCGCAACTGCTTGAGCAGATAGGCCGCATTCTGGCCGGCCAGTTTGGGGTACAGCGGGCTGGAACTGTCGCCGGTAGCGCCATGGCAGAGGAAGCACTTTCCCATGACCATTTCCTCGCCGCGTTGCATCATGGCCAGGTCATCGGCCGCCTGCGCCGCCAACCCGCAACTACCTGCCAGCAGGAGACACAGCAGGCGACGGATCACGACTTGCCAGTACTGCCGAAGCCACCCTCGCCACGATGGCTGGCATCGAAATCGTCGACGATATTGAAGCCAACCTGCAGCACCGGCACGATCACCAGTTGAGCGATACGATCGAGCGGATTGATGGTGAAGCCGACGTGACCACGATTCCACACCGACACCATCAACTCGCCCTGGTAATCGCTATCGATCAGCCCGACCAGGTTGCCGAGCACGATGCCGTGCTTGTGCCCCAGCCCGGAGCGCGGCAGGATCATTGCCGCCAGGCCGGGATCGGCCAGATGAATGGCCATGCCGGTAAGCACCAGCGTCGTCTGGCCAGGCTCGACATGCAGCGGCGCCTCGATGCAGGCGCGCAGGTCGAGGCCAGCGGAGCCCGGGGTGGCATAGTGCGGCGGGGTTTCGCGCAGGCGGTTGTCGAGAATCTTGACGTCGATCTGGTGCATCAGTTTTTTCCTATCAGCAGTTGGGCAATGTGCTCGACCAATTGGCGGGCCAGCACGGATTTGGGAGCCGGCGTCAACGGATGCGTTCCCGCATCGTCGAACAGCACCAGCCGATTGTCGTCACCGCCGAAACCGTCCTGGATCAGGTTGCCGGCGATCAGCGGAATGTTCTTCTTGCGCCGCTTGGCCTGGGCATAGGCTTCGAGATTCTGGCTTTCGGCCGCGAAACCGACACAGAACGGGCCGTTTTTCAGGGCTGCCACTTCAGCCAGGATGTCCGGATTCTCGACCAGCTCGATAGGTGGAATCCCACCGTTATCCTTCTTCAGCTTGTGCTCGGCCGCATTGGCCACACGGTAATCGGCCACCGCTGCGACACCGACGAAAATATCGGAATCAGCTGCCCGCGCCATCACGGCGGCGTGCATATCGAGCGCACTGCGTACATTGATGCGCTCGACGCCCTGCGGAGCTGCAAAAGCCACCGGACCGGAAACCAGTGTCACCTCGGCACCGGCCTGTCGGGCAGCACGCGCCAACGCATAGCCCATACGGCCGGACGACAGGTTGGTAATGCCACGTACCGGGTCGATGGCCTCGAACGTCGGCCCGGCCGTGATCAGCAGCTTGCGGCCAGCCAGCACCTTGGGGGCGAAAAAGGCGATCACTGCCTCGACGATTTCCTCCGCTTCCAGCATGCGGCCGGCGCCGACCTCACCGCAGGCCTGTTCGCCGCTGGCGGGGCCAAGAATCTGCACGCCATCAGCTTGCAACTGGGCGATATTGCGCTGGGTGGCCGGGTTCTCCCACATCTGGCGGTTCATTGCCGGCGCCACCAGCAAGGGGCAATCACGTGCCAGCACCATGGTCGCCAGCAAGTCGTCGGCCATGCCGCAGGCGATGCGCGCCAAAAAATCAGCGGAAGCCGGTGCGACGACAATCAAATCAGCGGAGCGCGACAGGTCGATGTGCGCCATGGCATTCGGCATCCGGGCATCCCATTGATCGAGATAAACCGGCTTGCCCGACAAGGCCTGGAAGGTCGTCGCCGTAACGAAATGCGTTGCCCCCTCGGTCATCGCGACCTGCACCTCGGCCCCCTGCTTGCCCAGCAACCGGACCAGCTCTGCCGCCTTGTAGGCTGCGATGCCACCGGTCACGCCAAGCACGATGCGCTTACCCTGTAATTCCATTGTCTTACCGTTAGAATTGGACTCCGCACATTCTACCTTGGAAAGAAAATGGCGATCACCGACTGGCCGGAAGGCGAACGACCGCGCGAACGCCTGCTCGCCCACGGCCCAGCCGTGTTGTCCGATGCCGAACTGCTGGCCATCTACCTGCGCGTCGGCGTTCGAGGCAAAAGTGCAGTCGATCTCGCCCGCGACCTGCTGCAACGCTTCGACGGCAAGCTGGCCGCGCTGGTCGATGCCTCGCTCGATGAGCTGGCTAGCGTCTCCGGCATCGGCATGGCCAAGGCCGCCCAGTTGAAAGCCAGCTTCGAACTGGCCCGGCGGGCACTGTCACAAGAAATGAGCACCCGCGACAATTTCACATCACCCGGCAAAGTGCGCGACTGGCTGCGCCTCAAGTTAGCCAACCGGCCACAGGAAATATTCATGGCCTTATGGCTCGATGCCCAGAACCGCCTGCTCAAGGCCGACGAACTTTTTGCCGGGACGTTAACGCAAACATCGGTTTACCCGCGAGAAGTGGTCAAGGCAGCGCTGGCCAACAATGCCGCGGCAGTCATCCTGGCTCACAACCACCCCAGTGGCGTGGCCGAGCCGTCACGGGCCGATGAAATGCTTACCCGCTCGCTAAAGGAGGCGCTGGCCATGGTTGATGTAAAGCTCCTCGACCATTTCATCGTCGCCGGCAATGCGACGCCCCTGTCCTTCGCCGAGCGCGGCCTACTATAAAAGTCCACAAACCCCTTGATCCGATTCAGGACTTCCCGTTATACTCCCGGGCTTTCTTCTAGCGAATTCTGGAGCACCATCATGGCGCGAGTCTGCCAAGTCACGGGTAAAGCCCCGATGGTTGGGAACAACGTTTCCCACGCCAATAACAAAACGAAGCGCCGCTTCCTGCCGAACCTGCAGTATCGTCGTTTCTGGGTTGAAACTGAAAACCGCTTCGTGCGTCTGCGCGTTTCCAACGCCGGCCTGCGCATCATCGACAAGAAGGGCATCGAAGTCGTTCTGGCCGATCTGCGTGCCCGCGGCGAAGTCTAATTAGGAAGGATACGAAAAATGGCTAAAGGCGGTCGCGAAAAGATCAAGCTGGAATCCACAGCTGGCACCGGACACTTCTATACCACCTCCAAGAACAAGCGCACGACGCCTGAAAAGCTGGAGTTCATGAAGTACGATCCGAAGGCCCGTAAGCACGTCGCTTACAAGGAAGTGAAACTGAAGTAATTCGGTTTCCTCCAGCATTCGACAAACCCGCCTTTCGGCGGGTTTTGTTTTTTCAGGCCCGTGCTTTGCTCCGGAACACCAAGAAGGCGTAGCCGACGATACCGGCAAAAATCACCACCGACCAGTTGGCCATGGACAAGCCCAGGAACTCCCACTCCCGGCTAGTACAAAACCCGGTAGCCAGGAAGAGTGACGGAATCTGCATGCCCAGCCAGTCAACCAGACGCTCGATGGCATTCGGGTCGGTAAAGCTGCACTCCGGCGCCAGATGCGGGAAGGCCTGCATCCAGGTTTGATAGGCGGCCACCCCAAACCCCAGCCCCCCCAGCGCCATGATCACCGCCGACCATAGCAAGCGCCCGGCCGGCAGCGCAAAGCCAAACAAGCCGAGCAGGCCAATCGCGATATAGAGCAGGCGCTGAAAAATACACAGCGGACAGGGGGACAGGCGGAGCAGGGTTTGCAATTCCATCCCGATCGCCACCAGACCAAGGCATCCCACACCCAGCGTCGCAAACCAGGCACGAAGGGGCACTTTCGACCAGATCATCAATAGTATTTCCTAAATAACGAAGATGCGCATTCTAAGCCAAGGCATAAGCAACATGTGGAACGGCAAGCTGGACCACGGCCCGGGTGCCCGTTAAGATTGCCGGATGAATACACGCATCCTGCTTGTCGAAGACGACGAACGACTGGCCGAACTGACGGCCGAATACCTGACCAAGAACGATCTGGAAGTCAGCATCGAGCCACGCGGCGACACAGCGGAGGCTCGCATCCTGGCCGAGCAGCCCGACCTGGTCATTCTCGACGTCATGCTCCCCGGCAAGGATGGCTTCGAAGTCTGTCGCGCCGTACGCACCCAATACCGGGGCGTCATCCTGATGCTGACCGCCCGCGACGAGGATTTCGACCAGATTCTCGGCCTGGAAATGGGCGCTGACGACTACATCGCCAAGCCGGTCCAGCCACGCGTTCTGCTCGCCCGTATCAAGGCTCTGCTCCGCCGCCTCCCGACGCCGAGCGATACGCCAACCGGCGAAGCGGACAACATGGTTTTTGGCCAGTTCCGCATCAGCCAGGCGACGCGTACCGCCACGCTGGCCGGCCAGTCCATCGACCTGACGACGGCTGAATTCGACCTGCTCTGGCTGCTCGCCTCGCATGCCGGCAACGTGCTGTCACGTGACGATCTGCTGCAGGAACTCCGCGGTATCGGCTTCGACGGCCTCGACCGCTCCATCGACGCCCGTATTTCCCGCCTGCGCAAGAAACTGAACGACGACCCGGAAAACCCGACCCGCATCAAGACCGTGCGCGGCAAGGGCTACCTGTTCAGCAAGCATGACTGGAACTGACACTCCGGCGGAAGACAAGCCGCAGAAAGAGCAGAACCAAGGCCTTGCCCGCTCGCTGTTCCGGGTCTCGCTGCCACGCTGGCGCGGTAGCCGCTACAGCCTGTCGCGACTGTTCTTCAACTTCTACCTGCTGGCCATGGGCTCCTTCGTAGCCATCGCCTTCACCGCCGACCTGGTCATTTCCACCGCCCAGCGCGGCATCACCGATGACTATGCGCGCCGCTTCATGCGCGGCACCATCACGCTGATCGAGGACGAGCTGTTCCGCCATCCGCGCCGCGAATGGCAAAAGCGCATCGGCGACATCGACGAAAAATTCTCCTACAACCTCGGGATCGTCGAGCGCATCTCGCTCGACCACACGCTGACCCCATCTCAGGTCGTCAAGTTGGATGCCGGAGACATCGCCATCGACCACGACGGCGACATCATGTATCACCGGCTCGGCACCTCCAGCCAAGTACTGGTCGTTGGTCCGCTCGCCTCCAATCGCAATCCGGAATTGAAGGACAGGCTACCGCTCGAACTGCGCCTACGCCTGCTGACCTGGAGCCTGATTGGCGTCATTTTCGCGATTGCCCTGTGGTTCTGGATACGCCCGGTGTGGCGGGACCTGGAAGCCCTGCGCCAAACAGCCCGCGACCTCGGCGACGGCCATTTCGAGGCTCGCTCTCCTGCTGCCCGCACCCAATTATTCGCCCCGCTTTCGGATACGATGAACAGCATGGCCGAGCGCATTCGTCAGCTTCTGGCCACCCATCGCGAGCTATCCTGCGGCATCTCGCACGAACTGCGTACGCCGATCGCCCGCATGCGCTTCGCCCTGGAAATGCTGACCGAAACCGACGAACGCGCCGAACGCGAACGGCTGTGGGCGATGATGGAAGCCGATCTCGACGAACTCGACCAGTTGATCGACACCAGCCTGACCTACGCTCGCTTCGAACGCGAGGCGCCGGCAGCGCATTTCTCCAGCGTCAAGTTCGCCGAGTGGCTGACCGACGAGGTCGATTCCGTGCGCTTGCTCGGTCGCCAGCTGGAAGTCGTCGTCGATACGAGCCGAGTGCCAGAAAACCTGTGTGTCGACCTCGACCGCAAGGCCATGCCCTACGCCCTGCGCAATCTGCTGCGCAATGCCTTCAAGTACGCTGGCAAGCGCATCTCGGTCAATGCCGAGATGATCGGCGAGGATATCCGGATCAATGTCGATGATGACGGGATTGGCATCCCCCCGGAGGAGCGCGAACACGTCTTTTCGGCCTTCACCCGCCTCGACCGCTCGCGCGACCGCTCCACAGGCGGCTACGGCCTCGGCCTGGCCATTGCCCGCCGCGTACTCGAACTACATGGTGGCACAGCCACGGCCGATGCCTCACCACTCGGCGGCGCCCGCTTCACGCTAAGCTGGAAGGCTCTCCAATAGGGCTTTTCGGGCCGTCACAAAGCGTCACAAAAGATCAAAACCCGTTACCTCGGCGCAACGCTGGTGCAACAGACGGTTAAGGCCTGCCTCTCTAAAATGCGAGGCATGTCAGAAAACAAAGCCCATCAAGAGGATGACGAGGAAATGATCAAAATGAACATCAAGCAATTTATCGAAGCCGCCCGCCAGTATCTTTTCGAACTGGCACCCGCCCAACCTGCCCTGGCCGCCATTCCCGTCAGCAAGGATCGCTGATGGCCTTTGTGGACCACCTGCCGGTCAGCGAGTCGCTCGGCGTTTTCGTCGGAATCGCCGGTTACGACTGGCTTGCCGAAGGCCAGGCCGAACCGCTCAAGGCAGCCATTGCCGCCATCGCCGCCGGCGGCATCATCGCCATTGCCCGCACCTTGTTGAAATACCGCAGCAAACGCTGAACCGATTACCCTCCTCTCGAATCTCCCCCAATTCGAGACCTCCCTGTTACCCCGCCCTCGTGGCGGGGTCTTTTTTTGTCAGGATTTGGCGCCAGCCTGGCGCCGGCAGGCCATCAGAAATTCACGCGCAGCGACAGCCAGTGCACGCGATCGGCCAGGCGATTGATCGTTCGGCCCTGTTGCTGCTCATTGACCATCTGCGAAATGTAGGCCACCTCGCCGCCCATCGGACCAATGCGGAAGGCCTTGGCCAGGCGCCAGTCGATTCGCTCGCTGGCATCGATAGGGTAATCATCGTTCCGGCGCCAGCGCATCGGCGAAGCCCGGAAATACATGATCGACGCAGTCACGTCGTAGGGCAGCTTCTGGATCAGCATTGCCGTCTGCGAGTGGGTCGGCGCCGAATCACGGGTCTGCCGAATGATCTTGGGCCCGTTATTGAAATCGTCGGCAACCTGTGAAATGTCGGTGAAATCAGCTGTCACGCAAATCAGTGAATTGCCGTACATCAACCGGGTCGTTTCGAAGGGGCGCCAGTTCAACTGGTATTCGTAACCCTGGATACGCACATTCTCCAGGTTGACGGCACTATCGGCGCGGCCATAGGGATACACGGCGTAATTCACCGCATTCATCCGCAGGCTCTGGGACTCCTTGTCATCCGGCGTGCTGGCAGGCAGCGCCAGCGGCAATATCTGAATGTAATTGGGAATCTTCTCGCTGAATACCCGGATGTCCGCACTGGCCCGATACTCCTTCAACTCAGCCAGATAGCCGAGTTCAAGCGTATCGATCTGCTCGGGCTTGACCCCTTGGGCATGGTAGAGAATATCGACCAGGCCGGTTCCGCCAACATCACGTCGCTCCGAGTGACCTGCCGCTTCATACAGGCTAGGGTTGCGATGCGCCCGCGAGGCGACCAGGCGGATAGTATGACCCGGCATCACGTGAAAACTCACACTCGCCCTCGGGTCGAACATGTCGCCACTGATATTGTCGTGCTCGTAACTCGCCCCCAGATTGAACAGCAAGGGATCCATCAAGCGGTATTCGAGGTTTCCGAATGCGCGATAGGCGAAACGGCTCTTCCACTCCGTCGATGTGAACTGTTCGTACGACTGCACGGCAGTGGATTTAAGGCCAAGCCCCCACATGAGTCGCAGATCCTTGCGCGGGGAAAGCAGATGCTCGAACTCCAGCTCGTGCTGCTGCGAACGCCCGCCCGGATCGACGCCAGGGAAAAAGGTGACCGATGCCGGTGCAACCAGATTGGTCGTGAAATTGACGCGAGTGCGGAATGGACCTTGTGCCCGATCATCGGTATAGCCATAGCGCAGCTTGGTTTCTTCCGTCGCGGAAATGGTTCGCCGCCACAGGATGCCAAAGGCAGCCGAAGACTGCTCGAGATTGCGCAGCGGATCGTTCACCGGACTGCCGGGGCGACCATACTGTGACATGTCGCGGGCGAAGGTGCCGGTCAATTGCAGTTCGTCACGATCAGTCAGCGGAATATCTGCGCGCAGATCGAACAGTTGCGATTGGCGGTTATCCGGAGAATAAGTCCACCGGTTGCTGTAGTAACCGTACTGAAACCCGTCGTCCTGGAATGACCGCGCCGTGAAGCGGAGGTTGGCATCACCGATGCTGCCCCCCCAGCGCAGGACTTCGTCACGAACTCCATTGTTGCCATGGTTGGCCGAAACCATCCAGCCCTTGGTCAAAGCGGGGTCCATCGTGATGATGTTCACCACACCCATGAAAGCATTGGAACCGTAAGAAACAGTGTTCGAACCGCGAATAACCTCGATGCGCTCGATATTCTCAAGTGCAACGGGCAACAGGTTCCAGTTAACCCCCGACTTGAACAGTGGCGAATACTGGGAGCGCCCATCGACCAGTACCTGGACGCGCGGCCCGTACTCTTCGCTGGACAGGCCATAGTTCAGGCCATGATAAGCAACGATGGCCGGATCCTGATTGTGGGAGGTGACCTGAAACCCAGGCACCAGCCGTAACAAATCCTCGACCGTTCGCATGCCGGAAGAGCGGATCATTTCCTGATCGATGACCGTCACCGAAGCAGGCGTTTCGGAAAGCTGCTGCGGCAGACGACTGACCGAGGCGACGACAGGCAGGCTGGAGAAAAATACATCCTCTTCAGCCTGTACCGAAAAAGCTGTCGTCACACCCAGCAAGATCGGCAGGCGCAGGCAAAGCAGGGAGAAGAAGGGCGTCTTGGTAGTCACGGCATCCATCCGACAAGCCGGCCCCAAGACTACCCCGGCTAACCCGGGGTCACTCTGTCTCAACAGCGGTGGCCGGACCGCATTTTAACAAAAATTAATATTAGGAAACCTAGGGGAAAAACCAGGTCAACGCCAGAAATGACGGGGTTATGCGCCGTTCAGCAAGCGCACTTCACGCTGCGGGAAGGGAATAACGATGCCATGTGCCTTGAACGCGCGCCAGATGACGAAATTGACGTCGGACACGATATTGCCCTTGCCCTCCTCCGGATCGTCGATCCAGAAACCAAGTTCGAGATTAATGGCGCTATCGGTGAACTGGGTCAGGAATACCTTGGGAGCCGGATCGCCCAGGACGCGTGGATGCCCTTGAGCGGCCTCGGCCATCAGGCGGCAGGCCTGCTCGAGATCGCTGTCGTAGGCGACGCCGACACTGGTTGCCAGGCGAATACGGGAATTCGAATAAGTCTGGTTCTGAACGGTCGTCCCGATCAGGGTTTCATTCGGCACGATGAACTCGCTACCGCCCGGATGCTTGAGCACGGTGTAGCGCGTCGTGATCTGCGTTACCTCGCCGCTATCGTTGCCGACCTGGACGATGTTGCCGATACGAATGGAGCGGTCGAGCAGGATGATGAAGCCGGACACGTAGTTACTGGCGATCTTCTGCAGGCCAAAACCGAGACCGACGCCAAGCGCTCCTGTGAACACCGACAGCGCAGTCATGTCGATACCAACCAGCGCCAGGCTGGTCAGGATGGCGACCACGGTCAATGCTGCCTTGGCAACCCGCACCCCGACGATGCGCAGGTTGGCATCCAGCGTCTGGATGCGCATCAGCTTCGCCTCGATCACGCCGGCGATCCACAGGGCAAAAACGACCGTCAGGAAAATGGTGGCAATACCTCGCAGGATCGTCCACAGATCGATTTTCTGCTTGCCGACGTGGAACTGCACGCTCTCCATCGCATCGATGACGAAGGGCGCCAGATCGGTAATGTAGAGGGCCAGCCAACCCCACACTATGGCGGCAATGATGCGCTCCCAGGCGGTCAGCCAGGTAGCGCGCGGAAAAGCCTGGCGCAACACGAAAATCACCCCGCGCACCAGGGCCATCGAGCCGAGCAGCGGCATGGCCAGCTTGAGCAGGTTGAGGTGAATGAAGGAACCGAGTGTACTCAAGGCCACGCCAGTCAGCAGCATGCCGGTCAACGGGAAGGCCAGGCGCGCACTGGCGTCGCTCAGGCGCCCTGCCCCCTCTTCGTGACGGCTTCGCCACCAACGGGCGATAAGCAGAGCCGAACCGATGCACAGCAACAAAACCGCCACCTGCCAGATGAACCCCGGGTCGCGGATATCGGCCAGCAGGTCGTTGATCAGGCGCAGGGCCTGGCTTTTCTCGCTCATGCCTTGCGTTCCAGGGCAGCGGCGAAGAAGCCATCGGTATTGTGCTTGTGCGGCAGCAGGCGCAGTACATCGCCGTCGCAGGCGATGCCCTGCTTGCCGAGCACGGCCGAAGCCGGCAGCAGGGTGAAGTCGGGATGCCGTTCAAGGAAGGCGGCGACAATGGCATCGTTTTCGGCCTCGAGCAGGCTGCAGGTAGCGTAGACCAGGCGGCCACCGGGACGGACCAGCGTCGAGGCGGCATCGAGGATGGCGGCCTGCTTGACGGTCAGTTCGGCCACCGATTGTTTATCCTGCCGCCATTTGAGGTCCGGATTGCGGCGCAAGGTGCCGAGGCCGGAACACGGCGCATCGACCAGTACGCGGTCAGCCTTGCCGGCCAGGCGCTTGATCTTCTGGTCGCGCTCATGCTCGATGCGGGCCGGATGGACGTTGGCCAAGCCAGAACGCGCCAGGCGCGGCTTCAGGTTGGTCAGTCGCTTGTCGGAAACATCGAAAGCGTAAAGACGGCCGGTATTGCGCATCAGCGCGCCGAGCAGCAAGGTCTTGCCGCCGGCACCGGCGCAGAAATCGACGACCATCTCGCCGCGCTTCGGTTCGAGCAGATAGCCGAGCAGCTGGCTGCCCTCGTCCTGCACTTCGAAAGCGCCTTCGAGGAAAAGCGGATACTTGGCCAGGGCCGGTTTTTCGCGCAAACGTACAGCCAGCGGCGACAAGCTTCCCGGCGTGGCGGCCATACCGTCGGCGGCCAGCCTGGCGAGCAGCGTGTCGCGGTCTGTTTTGAGCGTATTGACACGAAGATCGAGCGGTGCGGACTGATTCATCGCCTTGGCCAGCGCCAGCACCTCATCTGCACCGAATTGCTCTTCCAGACGAGCGTACAGCCAGTCCGGCAGGTCGCAGCGCACGGCCGGGGGCAAATCGGCTTCCGGCACGGCTTTGGCAGCTGACAGCCATTCTTCCTCGCTGGCCTTGAGCACCGGCGCCAGTTCACGCTGGCTCCAGCCGCGCACCAATGCCAGCGTGGCCAGCAGGCGGCGACGGTCGGAAAGTTGGCCAGCGCAGCGCGCTTCGATGCTGCGCCCCCGGCGCAGCACGGCAAAAACAGTTTCGGCAACGAAGCCCCGGTCGGCATGGCCGAGTTGGCGATGCTCGCGGAAATAGCGCGAAACGACAGCATCAGCCGGGTGATCGAAACGCAGCAACTGGCCAAGGACGGCCTCGGCGTGGGCAAACAGGGCGGGTGTGAAGCGGGCTTTCATGGGGTTCCTAATTCGGTGGCGATTTGCTCGAAAACGTCACCTTTCTTGTCGGTAAACCGTATTTTAACCGGCAAGCGGTGATGATCGAGGGCCAACCAGATTTCGGTCGTGCTGTCGGTCATCGCCCGCAAGTGCAGGGTTCGGAAATGGCCGGCCGGCGTATCGATTTCTTCCTCACCCAGCGAGTCGAGGGCGTAGCGCTCGTATTTCTTGCCGGTCACCACGCCGACCGTGGCGCCGGATTCCGGCTGACGCACGTAGGCCAGGTGGTAGTTGAGGGACAGGATGTCCTGGGTACCTGGCGCAATCGCCCGTGTCTGGCCATCGCGCGACAGCAGAACCTGGGTGGCCAGCCAGTCGAATTCGGCGTTTTCGTTGGCATCCTTACCGTTCTTCCGGCTCAGGTACTGCTCGGGCTGCAGGCCGCCGGCAAGCAGCCGCCCCCGGCTTTCATTCTCGAAGCGCACCGTTTTGAACAAGGCGGCCAAGCCACTGGTTTCGGTCATGCCGAACAGGCGGTAGCGGCCATCCTCGGTAAATTCCCACCGATGCTCGGCGCGACCGATCTGGAAGCCCTGGCTGCCCATGGTGATGGCGAAACGAATCACGCCTCTGGCCGGCAGCAGCGGCTGGATGGGCTCCGGGGAGCGGCTGGCGACATCGGTTTGGGCTGGTTCATCAAGCGGAGCAGCCGGGGTTTCGGGTTCGGCTGCCACGATGGGTGCCGCCGGAGCCGGCTTTCTCCGCGCCAGCGGGGCCGGCCGGGTCAGAGGCTGCGCCTTGGCAGGCGCTTTTTTCTCGACCGCCGGCTTGGCAGGACTCGCCGGCGGCGGCTGCAGTTCGGCGCGCAGGGTAACCGGTTCGTCCGTACCGCCGCCGAACAGTTCGACATCCGGTCCAAACAGCGCTGCAGCATGAATGCCCAGCGATGCCGCCAGCGCCAGGACGATGGCGATGGGCATGCTTGGTTAGCGCAGCACCGGCGAGATGAAGGCGGTGTCGGCCGACAATTCGGCAGCGAGGCGTACCCGCCCGTTGTCCAGCGTCAGCTTGCCCTCGGCAAACCAGCGCACCGCCTGCGGATAGACTTGGTGCTCCTGACGCAGTACGCGCGCGGACAGGCTTTCTTCGCAATCGCCGTCGAGCACCGGCACGGCAGCCTGGATGATGACCGGGCCGTGATCCAGCGTCGGGGTCACGAAATGCACGGTGCAGCCGTGGATGCGCACACCCTCTTCCAGCGCCCGCTGGTGGGTGTGCAGACCGGGAAAGGATGGCAGCAGCGAGGGGTGGATATTCATCAATCGCCCCTCGTAATGGCGGACGAAACCTTCGCTCAGGATGCGCATGAAGCCGGCCAGCACTACCAGATCAGGGGCAAAGCTGTCGATGCACTCGGCCAGCGCGGCGTCGAAGGCCTCG
>JACCDS011851834.1_pt1 | contig 15672 bp, 11 predicted proteins | sample 7446441 | NCBI WGS metagenome assembly JACCDS01 (sample SAMN15323445, study PRJNA562643) | freshwater metagenome | isolation source: river surface water | place: USA:Blue River Watershed | collected 2017-08-17
ATACACGCCCCTATCCACAAAAAAACACACTGATTTTATCGAGTGTTGAGATATGTGGAGGGAGTGGATGCCAAAATGCTCAACATTATATATATATATATAATACACATACTATATACATACTACATATATACACATACATACACATATATATTATAAATAATGTTTTAAAAATGATGTTTTACTATCCACCTATCCCAATCCCCGATGATATCGAGTTGTTTTGAGTGTATCCCCCCCTCCACTGTGGAGGGGTATCCCATTCACTTTTTGAAAAAATAGGCAAAAAAAGGCAAAAAAGAGGTGTTGAACAAGTCATTTTTAGGGGGGAACAAGTCATTTTTAGGGGGGAACAAGTCCTTTTTTGATCGTTTTTTGATCCTTTAGTATGTAAAAATAGGGGGAACAAGTATTTTCAGGGGGGTAGAAAGTTTGAGCAAATTTAAGCAAAATTGAGCAAATTTAGGAAAATTTTATGAAAAAAATATATAGAAAATTTTATAGGGAATTATTTTTTAGATGGGGTACACAATGGTGTCACAGTGCTTGTTTAGAATCCACCAAGTAGCACCATCACATAAAAGTTCAGCAGAAGGACAACCATCGCCAAAGAGAGTGAAAGAAGGTTGAGTACCTTCAATGGTATCTGCTGCATTACAAGCTACAGTAATTTGAGATGTACCAAATTGTTTGCACTTCACCACGATTCTTAGACCTTCCATACCTGCAACGATTTGGGGCAATGTACCAGTAGAACCACTATTAACAAGCATGATATGATTTGATGCAGTGATATTGTAGTTTGCATTGGTATTGGTTGTGATTGCTGTTGTCTTGAGTGAGCCGTCAATCTTTGCACTAGCAAGAGTCGCAACACCACTGGTTGACAATGTACTTGATTCTAAACCACCTACCTTGATATCTGCAAAAGAAGAACCAGTAAGATCTAGAACATTGTTAGTGCCTGGATCAGTAGACAAATTCTTGAGTAGTTTCCATTTACCACTATCAGATGTATCACTCACTAAACCTTGATACTTCGCACTTGCATCTTTTACATAGAAACCAAGATCAGCAGTTGCACTAGAATTGTCATAACCAATAGAAAGCAATGGATCAACAAACTTGGCAACTAAACTAGAGAAATTGGCTTGTGTGCTTGTGATTACACCACCATTAACAGACAAATTACCACCAACGGCTGTGATACCACCATAAACTGTGAGAGAACCATCTTCCACAACCAAATTACCACCTTGACAAGTAACATTGTTTGCAACGGTCAAGTTTCTAGAGATAGTCACATCTTGAGGCAAGCCAATGGAAACAGTTGAGCCACTGGTTGAAACTTCAACTTCATTTGCACTACCTTCAATGGTCAAAGAACCACCAAGAGCAATAGCACCACCATTAACAGAGATAGATGAGTTTGCAAGTTGATCATTGACGATTGCACCATTCTCAAGTCCTGACTTTGCTTCATATACCTTTTGATCAAGGATAGCAACAGCACCAGCAATACGAGTGGCAAAACTTACATAATGACTTGCATTTGCACCTGTTGAAGGAAGACCAAGATTTGACCAATTGTTTGGATTGTAGGTCAAATTGCCTTCTAGACCTGTTGATATACGAATACTTGAGACATTGCCTTGTAGTGTAGAAATGTTTGTGTTTTGGGTTGTATTTACACCTTCAACACTTGTCATTCTAGTATCTAGAGCAATAATGTCGTTTTGAGCAGTACCTAAATCACCTTGTAGTGTGGTGATATCAGATTGAGCAGTACCTAAATCACCTTGAAGAGCAGTGATATCAGATTGAGCAGTACCTAAATCGCCTTGTAGAGCAGTGATAGAACCTTCAGCCCCTGTCAATCTTCCATCCAAGCCAATGATGTCATTTTGAGCAGTACCTAAATCACCTTGAAGAGAAGTGATATCGTTCTGGGCTGTACCTAAATCACCTTGTAGTGCAGTGATGCTACCTTCTGCAGTAGTCAATCGAGAATCAACACCAGCCAATTCTTGATCAAGTTTCTTATCTGCATCTTTAAGACTTGTGGCAAGAGTTAAATAGGTAGTTGTGCCATCCGCTGTATATGTGCCACTATTCCCAAGACCTGCCCCAAGTTCAACAGCATCAATCTCATCTTGTAATGCTTGGAAACTAGAGGAGAATGTGGGGGACAAGATTTCAAGCCAAGTATTGTCTTGGGTATAGACATAGGTCTTTGTTTCACTTGCTACAATCGCAATATCCCCAGCTTGAACAGTGAGGGCATCTCTTTCTTCAAGGTCTGCAACTGCATAGGTAGAAGTGAGAGCAATCGAAGGCAATTGAGATTGTGGGATATGACCATTTAGATCTAAAGTCGCAATACCACCAGCTTGACCTTTGGATGTAAGGATGCCACCAACACTTGTTTCAAGATCAGAGATATCGCCTTGAGCAGTTGTCATATCACCTTGTAATGCAACGATATTGCCTTGTGCTGTTGTCATATCACCTTGAAGAGATGTGATATTGCCTTGGGCTGTTGTCATATCACCTTGTAATGTGGTGATATTGCCTTCTGCAGTGTCAAGTCTACCATCAAGTTCAAGAATTGCACCTTCTGCAGTATCCAATCGCCCACTGAAAGTCCCATCAATAGACAAGGTAAGATCAGAACCTACTAAGGAAGATGTAAGGTTTGCACCAGCACTAACTGAGAGAGAACCACCAAGAGCAACATTTACCCCATTGAAAGAGATAGATGAATGTTCAAGCATTGCATTTTCAACAACACCTTCACCAATGGTAGCAACGATTTGAACAGAACTAGAACCATCAAAATTGGCTGCACCACTTAAATTACCACCTAAGGCAATCTCTCTCGCAACGGATAGGCTTAGTGCTTGTGTGGCAAGAGTTGAGGTGTCAGCATTACCAGCAAGATCAGCACTGATTGTATCTGGAAGACCTACAGTAATTTGATTGCCCAATGTACCAATTTCAATCTCATTGGCTGTGCCTTGGATAGAAACAGAACCACCAAGAGAAATAGCTTGACCATTAACAGAGATAGATGAATTTGCGAGTTTCCCATTTACAATAGAACCATCAGCAATGCTTGTTGTGATTGTTGCATTGGCTGAACCATCAAAGTTTGCACTACCTGAAACTGCACCATCAACGGCAATTTGACGAGGTGTGAGAAGAGAGCTTGCTGTTTGTGCATTAACAAGAATATTCTCAGGTAAAGAGATTGTATATGCACCACCTACACTAGCAACATCTACTTGATCAGCAGTACCACCAATAGAAACAGCACCACCTAAAGAGATATTCGCACCATTGAAAGAGATAGCTGAATTTGCTAGCTTGTCATTCACGATACTTGCATTTGCGATTGTGGTTGTGATTTCTACATCACTTGAACCATCGAAATTAACTGCACCACTGACTGCACCAGATAAAGCAATTTCTCTAGCAGTAGCCAAAGCACTTGCACTTTGAGCATTGGTATTGATTGTGGCGGGCAAGGATAGAGTGATTTCATCATCAACGGTTGCAACACTGACTTGATCAACTGTACCTTGAATTAACAAGGAATTACCCAAAGCAATGTTTGTACCATTAACAGAGATACTTGCATTTGCTAGTTGATCGTTGATGATAGAGTTATTCGCAATTGTTGTCACAAGATCAACATTTGAAGAACCATCAAAATTCACTGAACCACTTACCGCACCACTCAACACGATTTCACGGCTTGTTTGTAAAGCACTAGAAGATTGAGCATTTACATTGATAGAAGCAGGTAAAGACCAAGTGATTTGATTGCCAACAGTGACAACAGATACTTGATCATTTGTACCTTGAAGACTTAATGTACCACCAAGCCCGATTTCACTTGCATTAACAAAGAAACTTGGATGTACAAGTAGATCATTATCAATAGAAGCATTGGCGATTGTTGTGGTGATTTCTACATCGGAAGACCCATCAAAATTCACAGCCCCACTGACTGCACCAGATAAAGCAATTTCTCTTGTTGTAGCCAAAGCACTCGCTGATTGTGCATTTACATTGATTGATGCAGGTAGGCTCAATGTGATTTGATCGTCCAATGTGGCAACAGATACTTGATCATTTGTGCCTTGGATAGATACAGAACCACCTAAAGAAATACTTGTTCCATTCACAGAGATAGAATTGTTTGCTAGTTTACCATTTACGATTGAACCATCAGCAATGCTTGTGGATAGATCAACATCACTTGCACCATCAAAATTTACTGAGCCACTGACTGCACCACTCAAAGAGATTTGTCGTGCAGTTTGTAGCTTGGTAGCTTCTGCAGCCACACCTTCAATTTGAGCATTGATCTGTGATGCAGTGATTGTGCCTAAGATCAAGTTTGCTGGTAGGCTGAATGTGAATTGATTACCTGCTTGAGCCACGGCAATTTGATTTGCAGTGCCTACAAAATCAACACTACCACCAAGATCAATATCAGTATCACCAAATAGGATAGAAGAGTTTGCTAGCTTTTCATTGGCGATTGTACCATTGGCAATACTTGTTGTGATTTCAACATCACTTGCACCATTGAAATTTACTGCACCACTCACAGCACCACTCAATGCAATTTCTCTAGCATTTTGTAAAGCAGATGCAGATTGAGCATTACCTTCTAAGTTGGCAACGATTGTACCGACAACACCACCTGTGACGGTGGTTGTAGGTTCTAGATCAATACCTGTAGCAACCTTGAATTTGTTATCGCTAGCATCACGATAGATACCTGCAAACTTGGTCGATTCACCTTCGACATATTGACCATAAAGACCAATGTCGAGTAAATCGCCAGTGTTATCTTTTGCCAATTTGATGAGAGGATCAACAGCAGCAATAGTCTCTACATTGTTGATGATTTGATTGCCATTGACTGTTAAATTCCCATCAATGGTAAGATCTTGGGTAATGGTAGCATTTTGAAGATTGGCATTTTGAGCATGGACAGTACCCCATTTATGTGTACTTGTACCAAGATCATGACTGCCGTTTGTATTTGGTCTGATAGCTGACATGCTATACTCCTGTGAAAATGAGATTGCCTAAACCGTCATATAAAAAGTTTGTATCTGGTGAACCACCAAGAGGAGCAACGAAGACTGCATCACCTGTTGATGGTTGATAGCCCAAAGCACCATAATCACCACGAACGATATGATTCTCAGGATCAAAAATAACGACATTGATACCTTGATCAAGAAATCCATTCTTACGGATGAGTTGTGGGGCAATAGCATCACTAGTCATAGAGATAGTATCAAAAGCTGATTTAACTTGAGTATCTAAAACTTGAAGAGCATCAACAACGGATTCAGTGTCTTCTAGATAGTTTGATTCAGGTGCTTGATATGTGCCATCAGGATCTAGACCAATACCAAACTCGATATTGTTAATCTCAAAAATCACTTCATCTTGGAATAGATCGAGAGCATCTTGGATACCTTGATCTGCTTGTTGTCTATCAAGAATTTCTTGGGCTAAATCACCTACTACACTATTGATATTGTTCTGAAGGATTGTATCACTTGCTTGACGGTCAATGATTTCTTGGGCAAGATCTTCCACTACTGCATCTACATTATTTTGTAGTGTGGTATCACTTGCTTGACGGTCAATGATTTCTTGAGCCAAGTTGTTTGCTACTGCATCAATATCGTTGCCTAAACTTGTGCCTAGTGTTGCGATAGCAAGTTGACGATCAATAATTTCTTGAGCTAAATCACCTGATACACCATTGATATTATTTTGTAGTGCAGTATCACCTGCTTGACGATCAATAATCTCTTGTGCAAGATTACCAGCTACAACATCGATATTGTTTTGTAGTGTGGTATCACCTGCTTGACGATCAATGATTTCTTGGGCTAGATCATCCACTACAACATCAATATCGTTGCCCAATGTTGTGCCTAGGTCTGTGATTGCCTGTTGTCTATCCAAGATTTCTTGGGCAAGTCCATTGGCTACAACATCGATTGCACCTTGATTGGCTGTATCCCCTGCTTGTCTATCCAAGATTTCTTGAGCAAGTCCATTGGATACAACATCAATATTATTTTGAACGGTGGTGATTGCTTGTTGCCTATTCACGATTTCTTGAGCGAGATTGTTGGCAACGATTGTGATTGCACCTTGATTGGCTGTATCCCCTGCTATTCTATCTAGTGTTTCTTGAGCAAGTGCATTATCAACATTTTGAAGAGATAGGGTAAGTGTTGCAATTGCTTGTTGTCTATTCTCAATCTCTGTTCCCAAGTCTAGGGATAGCATTTGAGTTTGAGTATCAAGAAGAGCGAGAGCATTCATCACACTAGAAGATGCATCAAGGAAGTTTGTGCCTTCTGGTTGAATATATGTACCGTCCGTATTTAAAGCCACACTTGTGAGAATCGCACTCACCTTATTATTTAAGGCTTCAAAATTTGCATCGCTTGGAACATTCTCTTCTAGTGTAGTGATGCGAGTGCTTAAATTAAGATCCTCTTGAGAACGATCAAGAATCTCTTGAGCAAGGCTTGTTTGTAGGACAGTGATATTTGCACTAGCAAGATTTACGGCTGTGTTGAGTGCAGCATCAGCACTTGTTCTATTATTTGTCTCTGTTAATAAATCTTGAGCTACTTGATTGATATTGTTCTGTATTGTTGTATCTGCCCCAATTCGATCTAAGATTTCTTGTGCAAGACCATTTTGAACGGCTGTTAAACCATTGCCTAAACTTGTGATTGCATCCCCACGATCTAAAACCTCTTGAGCCAAATCACTTGCTACTTGATCGATACTATCTTGAAGAGTTGCATCTGCACTTGATCTATTGGTGATTTCTGTTGCGAGGTTGAGAGATACACCAGTAATTGAATTTTGAAGAGTGATATCTGCTTGTTCTCTATTTGCTATCTCTTGATCAACAACATTGCCCACATTTTCAATATCTGTAGATAAGGCATCAATAGAGATATTCACTTGTGTGAAATTTTGAGTAGTGGCAACTGAGAGAGCATTTATATTGCCCTGTAAAACAATGTCAGCTTGTTCTCTAGTGGTGGCTTCATCTATGACTTTACCGTCCACGACTGACAAGGCATCACTTACTTGATCGATAGAATTTTGACGATCTAAAACCTCTTGAGCCAAATCACCCGATACTTGATTGATACTATTTTGAAGAGCTAAATCCCCTGCTTCTCTATTCCCTATCTCATTCCCAAGGACTGTATCAAGTACGGCAATTGAATTGGTATTTACATTGACATTGTTGATAGTTGTAGTCATATCACTTTGCAAGGATGTGATAGCTTGTGACTGCAAACCGATCAATCCCTCTTGTGTAATGACATCAGCTTGAATGGCTGATATTTGTCCTGTGTGTGTAGAGATATCGCTGACTGCACTAGCTAAATCATCTTGCAAAGTGACTTGACCATCTGGTAATAGTGAAACACTCGCTTGAACCTGTGTCAAATCCAATTGTATGCCACCCACACTGGTTGTCAATGTTCCAAGAGATACGGACAAATCATTGATAGCTTGTGTATGAGTGATGATTGTTTCACCTTGTGCATCGACTAGATCAGATACCGATTTAATCGCACCATCCAAGAGAGTATCAGCATCTTTGAGACTTGTAGCTTGTGCAATATAGTTTGCTTGAGCAGTGGCTGTGTATGTTCCATCTCCGTTTAGTCCTGCCCCAAGTTCTACCCTATCCAACTCAATGATGACTGCCCCAATATCTGCTTGCCCACCACCAGCTTCAAGGGCATCAAGTCTTGCATTAACAGTTGTACCAAAAGTAGGATCGTTGTTAATTGCTTGAGCAAGTTCACCTAAAGTATCCAAGGATTGGGGAGCATTGGCTATCACTCCATCAATCGCAAGAGAGACACCTGCAGGGGTAGTGGCAAGAGTGCTTGATTGACCCTCAGCAGTTTGTTCAGCTGTTGCAAGTTGTACGACACCAGCACTTGTTTCTGTTGCAGGTTTGCCCGTTGTTGATTGATTACCAAGTAAAATACTCATCTACATTCTCCTTCTGAAGAAGTTTGCCTTAACTTTTGGCTCTGCATTTACACCTAAATCAATGAAAGAGACTTTTAGGGCTTCAAATACAAAGCTTTGTTCAGTAACAAGTACACCATCAGATTCGGTCGCATTGTCTTGGAAAAGGATATAGCCAAAGCCCTCTGGTGGTAGTAATTCAACCTTGTATTTGCCACCATCAAGACCTTTGCAATGGATTTGGCACGCAGACAAAATATCAGCAGGGGAAAAACCCATACTTGCTTTATCAAAAATTACTGCTCCCCCACCTTGTGAGGCAAGCTCAATTGTTCTCATGATCATGATCAATCATCTCCTATGTCATAGTCTACATCTAGTGAATCCCAAAGAGATTGGAGGTTCTCTCGTTGTGCAACTTTACTATAAGCCAAACCATTTTGAACGGCTTGTTTTTCTCCAAAAGCATCAAGCATAGTATCACCCACGGCAATTGAATATTGAAAGTCGCTATCTCTCATAGCACTAACTGCAATCCATAGGCACATGACCGTATCATCATGCTTTTCTTTACCTAGACCATATAGTTCTTGGCACAAGATATCGGATTTATCTCTATCTTCTGGTGTCTTGGATGGAAGAACCATTTTCCCATTCTCAAAGAGTGTGCTTAAACTTGGTACACCTATCCATGCACTATTCTTATTGCCTGCACTGGTAACATGTTCTTTGACTGGAAGATCTGTATTCTTTTGTAGTGTGAAGGTGTGTAACTGCCCAAAGTTGTTTTTCTCGATTGATATCACATGACACATGGATTTAAACTTGTTGTATTCATCGATAATTGCTTGATAAATTTGAGATGGTGTCAATCCCCTGTCTCTAAACATTGATAGGATGTAGTGATTGCCTTTTTCATCCTTGCCTAGTGTAATGCCCACGGTATAATCTGAATCTTGCTCTTCAGCTGACTTCTTGTCCGTTTTCAAAGCCAAGTCCCAACCTTGTACGATAACCATTCTCTCTACTGGTGGGATTTCACCATAGGAATAAAAGAAGCCACGATCTTTAGCTTGATCAAGCCAAGAGATTTTGAACAAGGCATCTTGGTCGCTTTGTACCTGATTTTGAAACTCTCTAGTAAAGGACAAACTACCTGCTGAATACAATTCTTTGAGCAATAGTTTGATATTTCTTTCTTCTGGCCATAAGACTTCATAATCACCTTCAATCACAACATCTTCCCATATTGCACGACCATCTTCTTCCCTAAGAACATGACGATAATTCTTTGGCCATTTAATAATTGCAGGGGTATTGACAACCTTGAATGTAGGGTCTTTCATCATCATATTGTAGCAATCATCATAATGCTTTCTTGTACCTACCACCACCATTGTGCCACCTTTAGTGAGCATAGGCATACAAGTACCTCTTAGCCAATCTCTTGTCTTTTGTCGTTGTGTTGCACTAAATACGGTCTTTTCATCCTCCAAGTCGTCTATGATAATCATGTCAAAGTGCCCACCAGTAATAGAACCACCTGAGCCAATTGCTTCAATACTTGGATCAATGCTATTCAATGTGCGATTGAGATAGATTTGAGTAGAAGTCCACTTATCTTCATTCTTTCTTTGGAATGGTTCATCAGATGCCCAATCTTCAATCAATTTATCACTCATCAAATAGTTCTTGCAAACTCTCACTCTCTTTTCTGCTTGCCCCATAGATTTTGATAGCCACAAGATACGAGTATTACGATCAAGGCACAATGCTCTCAAAGTGACTGCAACACAAAGCATACTCTTGCCATGGTCACGAGGTGCAAGTAACAATAACTTTTTCTTTTCAGCTGTTTTCTTGCCCTCAATCACCATGTCATCAATGATTTTCAGCCAACGATCTTGATGCCTCGTGTATGAATAACCAAGGTAGTATGTGGCAAAGAAGGATGCTGAATGTCTAGACAAGAGTTGCCTACCCTCTCTTGTTTGCATCAGGTTGTGAATCTGTTCTTTATTCATCGTTCAATTTCCTTTGAGACATGGATTGAGCCAAGATCAGACCTATTTGTGATAGTGTTTCTGGTGATGCATCAATCGCAATCTCTTTCTTCTCAGTGGTGATTTGTTCCACCGACACTTCAAGCTTATCTAGTCCACACAATGTAGCTTGTCTCTTCTGTGCTTCTAGTACAAGTCGCAAGTATGCAACTTTCTCTTTGGGATTCATCAATACCTCTTCCCAAGCAAGTGCCTTCACTCTCTCGCACTCTTGATATAGTGATTCCCTCCGACTATTGGCTTGTGCAGGTGTCAAAGTTTTTGCCCATCGTCTCTTTAGCTCTGCAATCAATTTCTCTGCAGTCTCTTGGGAAATACCACAAATCTCTGAGATTGCACGAGATGCAAAAATCCTTCTGACTCCGATCAGGTACTCAACAATCACCAGCCACCGATCTTCATAGATATCATCATAAGGTAGTGCAGGCACATCTAGACCATGCAGATATGGATGAATCTCATTTGATACTGGTAGATCAAGTGCTTCTTCAAGTGCTTCTGCACCTTTCAATTGTCGTTCAAGTGTCGATAAGGTATAGTTCTTTTTACCAACCATTTTCATCTCCGTATGTTGCATAAGTTAGCCGTTGTTCTTGCCCTGTTATCCTAGAGATTGTATCTGCTCCTTGCCTTGCCTTCCACATGGCACTACCAAAAAGACCATGCTTGAAATAGTGTAGCTCAACTTCATCTGCTTCTTGCCCATGTCTATGAGTACGAGCTATAAGCTGTTCCCAAGTCGCAGGATCTGATAAAGGATGAGCGACAAGATTGATATTCCATGCTTGTAAATTCTTGCCCGTCCCATGACTCTTGATTGATGCAATGCAACGATGAGCAATCTCTTTGGGTATCTCAGTACCTCCACGATAATAAGGAATACCTAGCTCTTGTTCCAATCTGTTACCAAGTTCAGACATACCTACCCAAATGATAAATGACTGATCATCTTCTCGTTTCTTAACCCAAGACTTGATTGCATTCACAAAGTAATCATCAAGCCACAAGCACTTTGTCGGTGGTTTCTCTTTGTGCTTGTGCATATCCCATTCCTTCTTTGCCATGTAGAAGAACTTTTGAAAAGATTCGGGCAAAAGATCGATATTCTGCTCAACCATCGCAGGGGAATCTATGCCTTCAAGCTCAAGATCTAAAACTTGCCTGATTGCTTTACCATACATGGATCTGGCACTTAACCATTCTTCATCCGGTTGTCCTTGCCAATCCCACACATACAAAAAGCCCATCACCATTTGAAAATATGCTCTCAGTGCAAAGGCATCTACATCTTTCCATAAGTGTTGGCTGTTCTCAATCATCTGCATATCTAGTTGAAAATCGCCAAGTGCATCAGCCATCAACTTTGCTGCAAAGACTTCATTGATTGCCTTGATCAAAGACTTGGGGATTCGTTCGGATTTACCATAGAGATTGAGTGAACTTGATACCACATCTTTGCCTGTTAGAACGACACCATCACAAGTAGATAATCGCTTGAAGATCGATTCCTTGACTGCTAGACCATCAACTTGCCAATGTCTCTTAAATTCGATGTATTCAAAGCCACTAGCTTGACCATCAATCAATCTATCCCAAACTTGCACTTGTCGTTTATCCCTTGGGAATGGTGAACGATCTAAGAGAGACCAATCCGATAGATGAGCAATGTCTGCAATAGACTTATTCAACAATGTACCTGAGAGAACAACAAATTTAGTGTTTGGATTACGATGTAGATATAGACCTATCCTTGATGCACGAGCAGACCGTAAGTTCTTAATGTAATGAGCTTCATCACAGATAATAAGATCTGGTGCAATGGTTGATAACAAGTCTTTGCCCTTTGGTGTTTGAATTTGTTCATAACTGATAACTTCAATAGGCTTGATCTTGAAATGTTTTGCATATCCACCCCATTCCATCTTGGTCTTTTCTCTCAGTGATGCAGGAACAATGAGCAGGGGCTTGACTGCATGACAAACGGACGGAAGCAAGAATGTCGTCAATGTTTTGCCTGTTCCACAACCAGCTAAGGCAACAAGACCATTTGTTTTCTCAAACTCATGTAGCATAGAATTTTGAATATGCCTTAGCTTCATTGTGCCGTCAGTAGTCTTATACTTATCTGTATAGTCGGGGGTATCGTCCTTGTGTGAGATGGGTAATCGATTGATACGAACATCATCCGTAACAGGCACAGCCTTTTGATAGTGCGATAGTGTCCCCCCAGACATGAACATATCTAGGATTGACGACGACATCAGACACCTCTTACAACGATATCAGCTAAACTTTCTAGAGTAGCCCCAATCTTCTGATACTCAAAACTTCTAGCATCGATCAGCATTGAACAAGGTAGATGTCCCATTTGTGTGAGTAGTGATGAGAGCATATCATAGCCCCGTGCATACTGAATTGCAGAGATATGGGATACCTTTTCTTTTGTGCAAATCTCTTGGATGAGAGGTTTTAGTGCTTCCATTGCTACTGGTACTTGTGCTGCACCTTTTACAGGGATGCTACTAACGAATAAAATCTTTTGATCCATGAAGGTTTTCCTTTCAACGATAGGTTTGGTAATTGTTTCAACGATTGGTTGAGGTTGAGTCGGTGCTTGAGTTGGTGCATTGCCCCCAAGAAGATAAGCAAGTAGATCGGGGCTTGTCGTGGCACCTGATGTAGTAGTAGTGATAAGATCATCAAGCTTGAGTGAGGTATCTTTACATGACGAATAGAAAGGACATCGTTGACCGTATGAGAAACAATAGTCATTATTCTTGGGCATATCTTCAATTGACTGCTCATAGGCTTTGACCATAGAAAGACATGAATCTTTTACATGATCATCAAAGAATGCTTGAATCTCTTGCTTAGTGATATCCACAAAGACTTTGTGTGCTTTATATGGTGCTTTTGTGAGATAATATACATGAGATAACCTAAACCGATCTATATGTGGGTACTTCTGCATGACATGAAGAGCATAGATCGTGAGTTGGACATTTTGAGCAAGTTCAAACTCCGTTTTCATATATTTTTTTGCACTGGTTGTCTTATGATCTAAAATCTCAATAAAATCATCGTGGATGATGAGGCAGTCAATAAAGCCTTTGAACTTTACCCCATCAATAAGTGTGGGATATTCATCCAAAGATTGCTCAACATAGATTTGTGCTTGTTTACAGGTCTGTAGTAGTGCAATACCACTATTTGCAATCATGCCCTCTTCCGTATCTGTTGGTGGCAATTTCTCATGTAGGATATAGTCCTCCAGTAGTGCATGGACTGCTTGACCTTTTTCTTGTGATGCTGAAGATGGTTCTTTATTGCCATTGACATAAATCTCGTACCACCTACGAGAACAACCGTCTTTGAATAATGTAATTTGTGATGCTGATAAATGTGAAAATGCCATGTTTTTAATCTCTCTTTCAAGGGATAGTATAGCATTTTTTTTATATATAATTTACTTTTTATCTAAATCATCAATCTTTTCTTGTAGCACTTTCACCTGTACTTCTAGATCTTGAATCTTCTCCGACAGTCGATCCACGATAGGATCTTGCCTTTCTTTTAGTGATACATATCGATCAAAAATAGGTACGATCTGCTTTGCAAAATAGGCAAGGGCAAGCAGTCCTAAACTTTCGCTGTTCTTGGCTGCAAGTACCCAAAAATCAGGGGTTGGTGCGGTGATTGGATCAGGCATCTTGTTTCTCCTTGAGTGATACACATACTTTAAGATGTACAAGCCACTTGCCTTCATCTTGATCAGGATGTCTAGTGATTTGTACCTCATCGATATAGTACCACGATGGGAAACTGATTTCTGTGAAGATTCTGAATTTGAATGGAAACATTCTCTCGAACTTCTTTGGCAAGTTGTTAATGATATCCAGATCATCAATGGATAATCTAAGCTCAAAATGTTGCTCTATATCTTGGAAGAACAGTGTGATTCGATTATCATCAACTTGTTTCTCTTGTAGTGCCAATTGTGACCTAAGACTGCAATAAAATTCAATATCATTCAGTATTTCAATTATAGTATCTTGTATGCCAATGTCGATCATTTGCTCTCTCTTTGTATATAGAGAGCATAGCAATTTTAAGCATATAAATTTAGAAAAAATTCATATTCGAGACCTGTAACTTGAGACAATTTCATTGCAAGTTTTACACTCATGGGCTTATTGCCTGTGAAAGCATAGCTCACGGATTCGGGTGTGTATCCAACTGCTTCAGCAAGTTCCTTTACCGTTTTGCCAGTTTTTCTTACAATAAATAAAGTTTTTTCGGATTTTTTGCCATGCATGGTGATACTCCTTAGGATAAGAGGAAGAGAGCTGTGAAGAGAATAGTGATGATGATTGCATCACCAATGAAACAAAGTACTGACATCCAAAATTCACGATTTTTTCTTTTTTGTTCGATAATTCTTTGTTCTGGATAAGTCATATATGGTGACCAAGGTTGTAATGGTTCTGCACGATAAAACTCTGCTGTTGGGGTATGATCTACTTCAGCATCCATGTATAGTTCTGAGTCATCTCCCCAAAAGTCAGCTTCATCTTCAATCAAAATGGGGGCTGTTTCAAGTTGTTGTGTGCGTTGGACGATTGGGAAAAGTCCACAATCGAATTTGTTATCTTGCTTTTGCATGATGTGTCCTGCGTTTTTGCGTTTCAAGTTGCTTTGTTGTTTTATATATATATTATAAATTGGGTTGAAATTCAAGAGAAAAATAAACTTTTTTTTATTTTATTTAAAATTTGCTCACATAGACCTGTTGTTTATCGCCCTTGATGGGTGAGTATGCTTCTTTATCCCAGCGATAAGATAGGGTCGTTTCACACACTGCTTGGATATCTGGAGTCATGATTTCCATCCCTTGCTTCATAAGTTCGGATAGACGATCAACGGCAGCCTTGCCTTGTGCAGTGTAATGATTCTCATCAATATCGTTGACGGGGATTTCAATAATGATTTCATCATGGATAAAATTTACGATACGACTACCATATAAAGGTGATGTTGTGTCAAATAGGCACTGTTCAAAAACGAGGAGCAAAGCATTCTTAGCACCATCACTTGCCATGCCTTGAAATGGGGCATTGCACGCATTGGTGTACCCATCACAATATCTATATCTGCCTGATCTTGGATAAGGATAACAAGCTTCAAATGTCCCCTCGTTCCACTTGGCTGTCTTGGGTAATAGATCATCCTTGACGGGAATTGATGCACTTCTAGCCTCAAAGTATTGCTTCATCTCAGGATAAACTTCTTTCCATGCCTTGATTGACCTATCAACATCTTTTCTTTTGAGTAGCTTATCACCCTTGAATCCGTACGCTTTTGCATAGGAGATAAAAGCTTCAGAACCTAAGCCCCCAGCAAGACCAAAGTTAAGCACTTTAGCTAGATTTCTCTTCTCTTTTAAATCTTTGTACAAAGGATGAGATTTATCGACATAGTACTCCAAAGCTTGTTCATAGGTCACACCACAGAAAGATGCACTCACGAACAAGTGAGGGTCAAAGTGTGG
>JACCDS010154206.1_pt1 | contig 15661 bp, 9 predicted proteins | sample 7446441 | NCBI WGS metagenome assembly JACCDS01 (sample SAMN15323445, study PRJNA562643) | freshwater metagenome | isolation source: river surface water | place: USA:Blue River Watershed | collected 2017-08-17
GCACGCAGCCACTGCCATCGGGCGGCAACGCGGCCAGGAAGGCTTCGGCCGACTCAAATTCAACGACCGAAAAGCCCTCGGTACTCAGCAGGCGGTTGAGCGCCTTGCGCAAATCAGCCTCGTCATCAACGAGATAAATCGTATTCGGGTCGCTCATGTCTTCGGTTCCATGAAGGGCAGCCGCACACAAAAGCGCGCGCCGCCAGACTCGGCGGGCTCGGCCCAGATGCGGCCGCCATAGGATTCGATGATGGATTTGCAGATGGCCAGTCCCATGCCGGCACTGTCCGGCTTGGTGGTGTAGAAGGCGGCAAAGAGATTGACGCCGTCGGGCGGCAGGCCAACGCCGCGGTCAGTGATTTGCATCAGCGCGGCGCCGTCGGACTCGCTGATGCGGATGCGCAGTTCGCGCTCCGGCAGCGGCTTGAAGGCCATCGCATCGCAGGCATTGATCACCAGGTGAATCAGCACTTGTTCGATGCGGATGCGATCGGCCAGCAGCGGGCGCAAGTTGCGGTCCAGCTCGGTGGTGACCCGTACGCCGCGCCGCGTCAGGTCGGGCTGGAGAAACACCAGGACGCCGTCCACCAGCAGGGCCAGCGACAAAACTTCCGGCGCCTGACCGCCGCGGCGCAACAGCTGGCGCAGCTTGCCAATGACCTGGCTGGCGCCATCGCTGGCGATGATGATCTCATCCAGCAGCGCGCGAATCTCGTGCAGCTTGCGTGACTCGGACTGCAGCAGCCACAGCGAGGTATGCGCCTTGTCGAGGATGCGCGCCAACGGCTGCCGCAATTGCTGCACCAGCGAGCCGGACATTTCGCCGGCCATCACGGCGCGCGACAAATGCTCGGTTGCCTCGCGCTGCAGGTTGGCGGATTCTTCGGCCTGCTTGCGGTCGGTGATGTCCATGGTCATGCCCATCAGCTGCGAGGTGCCGCCCGGCGCATCCTGGCCGCCACCGGCGGACAGATACCAGCGCATCCGGCCATCCGGCAGGAAGACGCGATACTCCACCGACACCAGCTTGTTCAGCGCCGGCGCTTCCGACAGTGCGCGCCTGACGGCGTCACGGTCGGCCGGATGCAGCGTGGCCAGCAGCTCATCCAGACTGGGCGTAGACCCCTCCGGCGTATTGAAAAGACGCATCGTCATCGGCACCACACGAAACCGCAGGGTTTTCTGGTCAACCACCCAGAAGCTGACCCGCCCCGCCTCAACCGCCATCGACAGCCGCCGCCGTGAGTCCAGCAGCCGGCGCTCCGCCTCGACCAGCTCATCCGACAGACGCGCCGTGCGCACCAGATCTTCACTGAGCCAGGCGCCGATCAGGCAGATCAGCGGAATGAACGACAAGGTGATGTGCATCGGCACTTTCAGCTCGGCAAACGCAATGCTCAGCCCCAGCAGCTGCGCGACCAGCAGGAAGAGTGCCAGCATCACCCCCAGCAGCACGGTTTTCGACGGCGCTTTGCGCTGGCGCAGGGTCAGCACGGCATCGCAGAAAAAGACAAACAGCGTCAGGGCGGCCAGCGGCGACAGCAACAGCCAAGGGTTCGGCGTGCCTTGCGGCACCATGACCGGCGAGCCGAAAAATTGCGTCGGCACCATCGCATCCAGCGTCTGGAAATGCAGGCCATTCGGCGAAATCAGGCCGATCAGGGTGATCACGGCGCGGATCGCGATCGCCGTCATGCCCAGCCAGCGCCGACCGGCCTGCAGATAGGCCCAGGCAAAATAGACCAGCCCGACGAACCCGATCAGTGCAAGGATGTAAAACGTACGCAGCAGCCTGAGGTATTCCCGCACCGAGCTGGCGTGCATCATCATCAGTTCGGTCAGGGCGATCGCAGCGATGCACAAGGCCAGCGACGCGAAAATGCCGCTGGTGCTGTCCTCGCGACTGCGCAGCCAGATCTGCGCATGGATGCCGGCCAGCACCAGGCACAGCGCGATGTTGGCGGACCAGACGAGCACGATGGCGGACATCAGGCCGTCTCCGTGGTCGTGGCTGAAGGCGCCTCCGGCGCCAGCGGCAGCCGAATCCAGAAGCAGGCGCCGCGCGGAGTATTCGCGAAGGCGCCGATCTGGCCAGCGTGCGTCTCAATGATCGAGCGGCAAATGGCCAGACCAATGCCAACACCCTCGGCCTTGGTCGTGAAGAAAGGCTGGAACAGCTGCTCGGGATCATGCGTCAGCCCAATGCCGAGGTCACACACGCGCAGCTCCACCATGCCGCCGACTCTGCTGTCGACCATGCCGCCGACTCTGCCGTCAACGCTGCCATCGACCATAGCGTCGACCACAGCGTCGCCCGTACGCTGGGCCACACCCTCGTCCATTCCCTTGTCCATTCCCTCGGCAACCACAGCCTCGATCAGCAGCCGCCGGTCCGCTTCCGCATTGCCAGCCATGGCCTCGCAGGCATTTCTGATGAGGTTGAACAGTACCTGCTCGATCAGCAGCCGGTCACCGAGGACCGGCGGCAGAGCCACCGCCAGCCGCAATGACACCGTGACCCCGCGCTGCTCGAGGTCGAGTCGCAGGATCGACAGTACGTCGTTCACCATGTCGCTGACCGAGAAAGGCATGGGCTGCAATTGCTCGCGCCGTGGCAGCGCGCGCAAGCGATCCAGCACTGTCGAGGCGCGCTGGCTTGCGGCAATGATGTCGTTGAAGACATCGCGCAGGTCAGCGCATTGAGAGGCCGGCTTGTCCAGCATGGCTTGCGCCGCCTCGGCATTGCTCATGATGATGGCCAGCGGCTGGCCAAGCTCATGCGCCACCGCGCTGGAAAACTCCCTCGCATTCGAGACGCGCGTCAGTCGATCCAGTTCCAGCCGGCGGCGCTCGGCATCGAGTTCGGCGCGGCGGCGACCGGTGATGTCGATGGTCACGCCGGTCATCACCCGGGTGGTCGGGTTGTCGGCCTGCAGGCGACCGACCGACGCAAACCAGCGCTCTTCGCCATCCGGCAGGATGACGCGGTACTCGACCGAGGCCTTGGCGTCACCGGCATGCGACATGACAGCCGACCGTACCCGCTGGCGGTCATCCGGATGGACGCGCTGCAGGAAATCACGAAAATGCAGTGGCCTGGCCGCGTCGAAGTCAAACATTTCGACGGCACGCTCGGTGGTCCATAGCGCGCCGGACACCGTATCGATGCTCCACAGCGATACCTTCGCCGCACGCGCCGCGAGCTGCAGACTGGCCTCGGATTCGGTCAGTTCGACGTGACGGGCCTGCAGGGATGCCGACAATTCGGCCGAGCGCGCCAGCTCGCCACTGAGGGCGAAACTCATTGCCAGAATGATCGGCACGCAACTCAGCGTCGCAACGGCAGGAAATTGAATGACGCCCTGCAGCCTGAGTACCGACGTGACGGCGGCCGCCAGCACGAAAAAGCTCAGCAGCCCGCCGATGGTGACGGCCATGCGCCGCTCGCCTCGCCGCCAGACCTCGACCGACGCATCCATGATCAGCAGCGCGAGCGCCAGCACCGATAACACCCCGATCGCCGACAACGGATGGGCGACGACCTCGGTAATCGCGACGGAATCCCCCAGCAGCGGCATCTGGCGCAGCGAGCGGATTTCAGTAAACGTGGACGTCGACGGCGAGAAAATATTCAGCACCAGCACCAGCGTGCGCAGCCCGATCACGGTCCACGCCAGCGCGGGCCGGCCGGCGCGCATGTAGAGCCGGACGAACAGCACGCCGCCGACCATGGCCATCCAGACGGGCAGATGCAGCAGCCAGGCGGCGCGCGCGAATTCGTCGGGCGTCTCTGCGCGGATCATGCCGAGGTCGACGAGTGCGACCAGCGCGACACTCGACGCGCACAGCACCATCGCCCCTTGCGCCGGCGCATTGCGCAACCGGCTCCAGGCATAGCCGTGAATCAAGGCAAAGGCAGCGCTGCCGATCGCAATGACCAGCCAGATGAGCGTTATCCAGGGCATTGGGCGTTCGCCTGCCAGAAGTGGACGTTAGCCCGGGCACGCTGCCGGAGAGATCCGGCCATCCCATCCCCCGTGCAACTTATCGGCAAGCTCGGCTGGCAGATAACACCTCGGGGCATGGGCAACGAAGGGCACCGGCGCGACGCCGATGCCGCGCGCGGGTCAGACTCCGGTGAAGAAGCTGATCGAGTCACTGTCGATCGCCGGCTTGCCGACCAGAGTCACGACCAGTTCACCACCACCGGTGCCGCTGGTGTCGTAATACAGCTTGCCGGTCGACATTTCATAAACGAGACCCGTGTAGGACGCCGAGTCGAAATCCGCATCGTCGATGTCAACCTTGTCTTTCAGCTTGTTCACGAAAACGATGTCTTGCTCGGTGAAGATCGCTTCATCGAGCATGATCGTATCGCCTTCATCGATGGCAAAGTCGGTGATGGTATCGGCGTTTGTCTTGCGATTCGGCGCGACGTCAAACATGAACTCATCGGCGCCCAAGCCACCGGTCAGCTTGTCGTTGCCATTTCCGCCAAACAAAACGTCGTCGCCGATGCTGCCCTTCAGCACATCCTTGCCGCCAAAGCCCTTCAGCTCGACGCTCTCGGCCACCGCGGTGACGGTGTCATTGCCTGCGAACAGTACCGGCAGCGCGTCATCGCCCGTGAAGCCAAGAAAATCCGACATGGACAGCTTCAGCTTTGTCAGCGACGTCGCATAGATGCCATCATCGATTTCAATCTGGGAAATCGTACCGCCGAGCGTGCCGGTGTCCGTGTCAACGGTCATCTTCCCTTTGATCAGGCAGGTCAGGTCACCCACTTCAAAGGCTGCGCTGCTCAGCGTCGCGGTGCCGCCCGATGAATTGACCTTGCCCAGCAGCTGAAATGACATCTCGGGGCTGTCGTACGAGATCTCTGACAGAAAACCCGAATACTGGCCGCTCTCTTTCACCACGACGGAGCCTTCAATGTGCATCGTATGGTCGAGCCATTCCAGATCCAGCGACTTCAGCGTTGCCGAGGCCGCGCCGATGGTGCCCGTCGCACTGAACTCGCCGCCCGGGAACGTGCCGTTGACCTCGGTCGGGCTGACCACCGTGTAATCGTCAATACCGGATACAGCGTCGGCGAACTCCTGCAACTTTGACGACAGGTCGAGTGCCTGCAGGTCAACGCCGACGATACTGTCGATCATGTCGGCGTACTTGGGAAAGCTGATAGTCGCATTGGCCATTCGGTATCTCCATGGATGAGCATGTGCGGTGGGCCCGGCATGGCGTTAGCGGGACGAACCGTCTAGGGTAACTGCCTGCACGGCCACAGCGGCCGCTGGCATGAATCAAAGATATCAAGGTGCCCTGCCATCGACGGCGCACCGCAGAGTATGCTTCAGATTTATTCAAAGTAACATTATAGACGCAAGATCTTGCCGTTATGGCAGCAGGATTGCAGTCTTCAGGCAAATAGGATGACGGTCTATTTTTTTGATTCATTTAGTCGCGCCATCACTGCGCCCTGATCCACCATGACAAGCGACTGCTGTACCGACAACGACGACAACAAACCCACGCCGGAGAATGCGGGCCGCGCGCTGGTACACGCAATGCGCGACCCACGCCGCTATCCCCACCCTGCCGGCCCGGTCGAGCTGATCGAAACGCATGCGTCCTGGGTGCTGCTGACCGGCGTCTATGCTTACAAAATCAAGAAGCCGGTCAATCTCGGCTTTCTTGATTTTTCCACCCTGGCGAAGCGCAGGCACAGCTGTGAGGAAGAGCTGCGCATCAACCGCCGGCTGGCCGCCGACCTCTACCTTGAGGTCGTGCCGATCGGCGGCAGTCCGGAGCAGCCCCGTCTTGGCGAAGGCACGCCACCGATCGACTATGCCCTGAAGATGCGGCAGTTCGATCAGGCCGGCCTGCTCGATCGCCTTGCTTCATCGCACCAGCTGACGATCGCCCTGGTTCGCGAATGTGCGCAGACGGTTGCCGAATTCCACGCGCGCGCCGCCCGCCTGCCCGCCGGCAGTCCGCTGGCCAGCGCACCGGCGGTGGCCCGGGCCATGCTCGATAATTTTTCGCTGGCGAATCGGCTGCCCGAAGACGCCAGAACCGAGATGGCGGCACTGGCACAGTGGACGCACAGCGAACTCACCCGCCTGACGCCCTTGCTGGAACAACGCCGCGCAGACGGCTTCGTGCGCGAATGCCATGGCGATCTTCATCTGGCCAACATCACGCTGCATGAAGGACGCGTCGTGCCATTCGACGGCATCGACTTCAACGATGAATTCCGCTGGATTGACATCATCAGCGACCTTGCGTTCCTGCTGATGGATCTCGAATGTCGTAAAGAGACCTGGCTGGCTAACATTGCGCTGAATACCTGGCTGGAATTCAGCGGCGACTTCGACGGTCTGGCACTGCTGCCTCTGTACAAAACCTACCGCGCCATGGTGCGCGCCAAGGTCGCGCTGCTGACCGCAGCCAACGACACACTGATGGCGCAGGCGCGCAGCGACGAGCTGGCGCGCTTCCATAACTACCTGGCACTGGCACGGCAATATGGCCAGCTCACGCGCCCGGTACTACTCTGCACCTGCGGCCTGTCGGCCAGTGGAAAGAGTCATGTCAGCGCGCATCTGGCCGCACAGTTCGGGCTGGTCAGGCTGCGCTCCGATGTCGAGCGCAAGCGGCTGTTTGGCCTCGCCCCGCTGGCGTCCAGTCAGCCGGACGATCATGCGCGGCTGTACAGCGCTGACGCCGGCGCGCAGACCTACCAGCGACTGGCCACGCTGGCGCAGCAGCTGCTGGCGCAGGGACAGGCCGTGATCGTTGATGCGGCTTTCCTGCGCGTGAGCGAACGTGCACCCTTTCTCGCGCTCGCCCGTGAGCTGGCCCTGCCCTTTGCCATCATTCATTGCGAGGCGCCGCTGGCGCAGCGCCGTCACTGGCTGGTCGAACGACGCAATGATCCCTCCGAAGCGACCGAGACGCTGCTGACTCGGCAGGCAGACTGGTTCGAGCCATTCAGCCCGGCTGAACTCAGCCAGCGGATAACCGTGGCCACCGATGCGGCGGGCGCACTGACGGCGCTGACTGAGCAAGTGCGCGAGTATCTGCGCGCACCATGACGCGCGGCAGGCATTACTTGCCGCCGCCCGCCCGCCAAGGTATGTTGGCCACCCGCGCCTTCAGACCGTCGCGATCCCTGTACGGCGGGCGCTCACTCAATGACAACCACAAGTTATGACGACGGGATTCATCGGTATCGGCTCCATGGGCATGGCCATGGCCATCAATCTGCACCGCAAGGGCCACCCCCTGTGCGTGTACGACATTCGTGACGAAGCGCTTGCGAAAGCACGCGCACATGCCATTCCGGTCGCCGCATCGGCCGCTGACGTGGCGGCGCAGTCTGAGCTGACCATCATCGTGGTGGTGAATGCGAAGCAGATCCATGAAGTGCTGTTTGCCGACGACGGCCGGGTGGCGCGCTCTGCCGCGGGCAAGACGGTCATGCTGTGCTCGACGATTGCGCCCGAAGATACCGAAGCGATTGCCGCCAGGCTCGCCGCCTTCGGCGTGGCCATGATCGACGCGCCCATCTCGGGCGGCCCGGCACGCGCCGAGGCAGGCACGATGAGCATCATGCTGGCCGGCGATGATGCCCTGATCGCCCGTCACCAGCGCGTGCTCGATGCGCTATCGGACAAGCTCTTTCGGCTCAGCAGCCGCATCGGCGACGGCGCGCGCTACAAGCTGGTCAATAACCTCGCCGCCGGCATCAATCTGGTGGGTGCGGCGGAAGTGATCGCGCTCGGGCTGAAGCTCGGCCTCGACAAAGACAAGCTGCTGGCGCTGATGTGCGCGTCGAGCGGGCAGTCGATGATGCTGGAAGACCGCATGACGCGCGCGCTGCAGAACGATTACGCGCCGCGTGCCCATGCGCACATCCTCACCAAGGATGTCGCGCTCGGCTGCGCGATGGCCAAGCCCACCGGACAGGCCATGGCGATGGCAACCAACGCGCTCGAGGTGCTCAAGGCAACGCTGGCCTGCGGCTATGACGACCTGGACGATGCCGTGGTGCTGAAGATCCTGCAAGACCAGGACCGCGTAGCGTAGCCGGGCGGCAGGCGGCGGCCGCTCATTTATCCGCGCGCGGCCGCCATTCAAGCGTGCCGCCATCGGCGGTCGGCGATAAGTACAGACGATCATCCCTGAGCGCATAGCTGCGCACCTTGCCGAGGTCGCGCGCGACGCGCTCATCCAGCTGCGGCGGCTCGCACAGGGCACGCGTGGTGGCAATCGTGCCGAAGCGCAGCGAGGTGTCGTCGGGCGACGCGCCGGGTCGCCAGGTACCGGCTCCCCGATTGCAATCGAGCCGCAGCACGACGCTGCGGCCCGGTCCGAAGCGCAGCGTGAAGCGTGCCGGCCTGGCAATCTGAACGCTGTCGGTCGCTGTCGGCGACTGGATCGCCACCAGCTCCCAGCTGGTGCCCGACAGCGGATGCCCGCGCGTCGATACCGGCGCCGATGCCGGCTCCGATGCCGGCGGCGTGCCCTGACAGGCCGTCAGCGCAGCGATGCCAATCACGATTCCTGCTGTCAGCCATCGACGTGTCATGGTGCTCTCCCCGGCAGTTCGTCCGCCTCGTCTCGCAGATCTTCCGCCCCGGCGGTCTGATCTGCATGGTCCGTCTTGCCTGCAACAAGTGCCCCCACTGGCAGCCGCTGCATAGGTTCGCAGGCACGCCGGAAATCCTGCAGGCGTCGCTGCGCGCGCCCGAGCACACTGTCGGCCGGATAACCCGCCGCACCGCCGGTGCCGAAGTCCCTGCCGCACAGGAAGGCCATGCCCTCGCTCGCCAGGTCCGCTGCATGAATATGAAAGCGCCCGGCCGCGACCGCATCGACCACGCGGCGATCCAGCATTAGGTGGCGCACATTCCGCGAAGGTATCAGCACACCCTGCTCGCCGTCGAGACCGAGCAGCTCGCATGAGCGAAACCAGCCCTCAATCTTCTGGTTGATGCCACCGACCGGCATCATCTCACCGCTCTGATTGACAGCGCCGGTGACGGCGATCCCCTGACGAACCGGCACCTCGGCCAGACTCGACAGCAGCGCATAAAATTCTGCGCAAGAAGCCGAATCCCCTTCGATGCCGGTGTACTGCTGTTCAAACGCCACCGAAGCCTCGAGCGCCAGCGGGGCAATGTGCGCAAACAGCGATGACAGGTAACTCTGCAGGATCAGCATGCCCTTGTCATGAATCGGGCCCGACAGCGCCGCCTCGCGCTCGATATTCAGCAGCCCGCCCTCGCCGGCATAGGTTCGCGCAGTGACGCGCACAGGAAAGCCGAAGGGATAGTCGCCAAGGTCCATGACCGTCAGACCGTTCACCTGACCGATCTTGTCACCCTGCACATCGAGCAGGCGCTCACGATCGGCCAGCGTTTCCTGCAGGCGTTGTTCCAGATAATCCTCCCGGTGAATGCGCGCCTGCCGGGCCGCGGCGACATCGACATCGTCGACCCGCGACGCACCGCGCGCGCGCGCCACCGCGGCGCTTTCAATGACCAAGGCTTCCGACTGCGCAAAGATGGCGCTCTGACGCGCCTGATCCTGCGTCGCACGGTGCGCTTCCTCAAGCACGGCCGCCACCGCCGCTGCCGTGAAGTGCGGCAAGCCCATCGTTTGGCACTGCCGACCGATGAAGATGGCCGTGGCGCGACGCGTCTCCGGCGTAGCGATGAAGCTCTCCGCGAAATCGACCTTGCAGCGAAAGCGGCGCGCGAATTCGGGATCCATCTCCTGCACCGCGTAATACTCGTGGGCCGACGCCACCAGCACGACCTTCACCGAAACATCGACCGGATCCGGCGTCAGCGACACCGCCGGCAATGGCACCGAAAATACGCCGGACTCTTCCACCTGCAGCCGGCCGCTGCGCAGGAAGCGGCGCAGCCGCTCCCACACCAGCGGATCCGCCATCAGGTCGCGCAGATGCAGCAGCAGGAAACCACCGTGCGCCTTCAACAGGCTGCCGGCACGAATGCCGAAAAAATCGGCAACCATCGTACCGTTATCAGAGGCGTAATCAATGCTGCCGAAGAGATTGCGCATCAGCGGGTTCTCTTCGACGATCACGGGGGCGCCGTCCCGGTCGTGGTTATCCACGACCACGTTCACGCGCAGGTGCGACAGCAAGGTGGCGCGATCTGCCAGCAGCGCTTCGTCATCCTCGTCAGGATCATCGAACAGGTCGAGGTTATCGAGAATCTCGTCACGCACCTGATCAAAAAAGCTACCGAGCTTGACGCCATCCTTGATCTGCTTGCGCAACGAACTGCCGATCGACTGGCATTCCTGCTCCAGCATCGGCCGCACCGTCTGCCGACGCAGGCGGTCGAGCTGCTCGTTACGTTCCCGTTCCAGGTGGCGCACCTTGTCGAGATAGACCGCAATTTCCTTGCGCAGTGCGGCCTCGGCCAGATCAATGTCTGCGCGTTGCGCCTGATCGAGCGCTGCGGTTATGGCGGCGGTGTAAGGCTGGCCATTCGCGTCTTTCAGCGTAAAGACCATGTTGCCCTGCTCACGCACCAGGCCGAAGCGATGCGCGTCGGCGTAGCGGCCCAGCTCGGCAAACGCCTCATCGTCCTGCGCCTTTGCCGCCATCTCGATACGCTCACTCGCCGCACGAAAATCGGCGCCCTTGAAGCGCTTCGGTATTTCGCTCTCCAGCATTCGCGCAAACTGCGCCATCCGCTGCCGCAACAGGCGGCCCTGCCCGGCCGGCATGCGCAGCGCACGCGGGCGGTCAGGAAATTCCACGTTGTACAGATAGCAAAGGTCGGGTGGGGTCAGTCGCGATTTCGCTTCCGACGTCATCAGCGCAGTCAGCAGCGCGGTGCGGCCGCTGCCCGGCTCACCAAGCACGAAGAGGTTGTAGTCGGGATGGTCGATCTGCAGGCCGAAACGTGCGGCCTGATGGGCGCGCTCCTGCCCGACCCAGGGCAGCGGCAACTCGGCCAGCTCGCTGGTATCCACGAAGCCCAGCGATGCGGGATCGATCGTCAGGCGCAATGCCGTGTGCGCAATTTTCTGGACGCTCATGCGGTGGGTACAAGCCTCGCAACGGGGTTGATCGTCTCGTGCGCCGCACGGGCAGATCTGACTGCAGCGGCGCAGATGTTCCGGTGTTCGTGACTGACGTTAGTCGATGTGCGCGCATGAAGTCAATTGGTGCGGTCACGGGCGAGGCGAACTCAGCCGCGATCGTTATGTTTTTTGTTGATGATTCAGGTTGTGAATCAGGTTTTTGAATCAGGTTTTTGAATCAGGCTTTGAATTAGGCTTTGAATTAGGTTGTCAAATTATGTTATTGAACATTGAACATTGAACATTGAACATTACGCGTTCAATAATGGTTATTGAATCAACACCGGAAGTCCTCCAGAATCGCTGACTTGCACTGCGCCTCAAGCTGACCTCTGTCGTGTGCCGGATTACCGCCGGGGCAAGCGCGCAGGAATGGATCTCCATCCCCTACATACCAGGAACATTGATGAGCAAAATCCTCGTCACGGGCTCGAGCGGCCTGATCGGTCGCCCGTTGCGCGACAAATTGCGGCAGCTGGGCCATGACGTGACGGGCATTGACCTGCTCGGCACAGGCATCGAGCAGGGCGACCTTCGCGAGCGCAGCGTGATTGACCGGATCGTCGCCGGTTGCGATGGCATCGTTCATCTCGCGGCCGTGTCGCGGGTGGTCTGGGCGCAGCGTGATCCGGATCGCTGCTGGGCCACCAACGTTGGGGCGCTGGAAAACCTGCTGGCCGCCACCGACGCTGGCCAAGGGTCGCCGTGGATTGTGTTTGCCAGCAGCCGCGAAGTGTATGGCCATGCGGCTACCCTGCCCGTGACGGAGGACAGCCCTTTGAGACCGGTGAATGTCTATGCACGCTCCAAGGTCGAGGGTGAACGGCTGATGACCTCGGCTCTGCAACGCGGACGGCGCGGCGCCATCGTGCGCTTCTCGAATGTGTATGGATCCGTGCTGGATCATGCGGACCGCGTGGTACCGGCGTTTGCGCGTGCTGCGGCAAGCGGCGAGCCGATCCGGGTCGATGGCTCGCGCAACACCTTTGACTTCACCTTCGTCGATGATGTCGTCGACGGTCTGCTGGCGCTGATCACGCAAGTCGACGAGACCCAGGCGTTGCTGCCGCCGATTCATTTCGTCAGCGGCGAAGCGACCACGCTTGGCGAACTCGCCACGCTGGCGCAGCAGATCGCCGGAAATACGTGCACCGTTCAGGAAGCGCCGCCGCGCGATTTCGACGTTGCCCATTTCACGGGCGACCCCGCGCGGGCGCGCGCATTGCTCGGCTGGCAGGCGATGGTCGGCATCCGCGACGGTCTGGCCCGACTGATTGCCGATTTCCGCGCCGCGCAGGGCAGCACTGCCGTCAGCCCGGCCATGCCCGAGCTGGATCGGTCAGTCATCTGATCGCCAGCGACGGTGCAGGCAGGATCGCCGGATACCTCTCATCGTCGCGATACCCGCCAGCCGGCCGCGGATCAGCGCGCCGGGCAGCGCCGTGCCGCGCGCCGCTGCCGCTTCGACTGGCGACATGACAAGCGGCATGACAAACATCACGCAGCGATCGCGGCCTCAGGCAGGCTAATCATTCCAGCCGGAACGCGAAAGGCACGTAGACCCATTCCTCGACGGGCTTGCCGCCGACGGTCGCCGGCTCGAAGCGCAACGACTTCACTGCCTCCAGCGCCGCTGCGTCGAGCCGCGCATAGCCGCTGCTTGTCTTGACTTCCACCGTGCCGGCGCTGCCGTTGGCCTTCACCAGCACGCGCAGCACGACGGTGCCCTGCTCCCGTTTGCGTTGCGATGCGAGCGGATAGAACTTGCGGATGGTTGCCGCATCGACCGTGCCATGGCGCGCGCCGGTACGCTGACCTTCACCGGCACGGCGCTCGGCATCGGCCGCTGCACGACGTGCGCGCTCGTCAGCCTCACGCTTCTCGCGATCCTGCGCTGCGCGACGCTCGCGTTCTTCCGCTTCACGACGCCCACGCTCTTCGGCGTCACGACGCGCACGCTCTTCGGCAGCGCGGCGATCCCGCTCTTCCGCTGCGCGTCGATCCCGCTCTTCAGCGGCCTGACGCTCGCGCTCGGCGGCCGCGCGTCGGGCCCGCTCGTCGGCCTCACGCCGCGCGCGTTCTTGCGCGGCGCGACGCTCGCGCTCTTCGGCTTCCAGTTTCGCCAGTTCCTGCGCTGCCTGTGCGGCGCGACGCGAATGCTCCTCCGCCTGCGCCTGTTCCTGCCGGGCCTGTTCCTGGCGTGCCTGCTCCTGGCGTGCCTGCTCCTGCGCTGCGCGACGGGCGCGTTCTTCTGCTGAGCGCCGCGCGCGCTCGTCAAGCTCGCGTCGCAAACGTTCCTGGGCAAGTCGCCGTTCGTCGGCAGCCTTGCGCTCCTCGGCGAGGCGCCGTTCCTCGGCCTCATGACGGTCACGCTCTTCCGCGACACGTCGCTCCTCCGCAATACGGCGCTCTTCGGCAAGGCGGCGTTCCTCCGCGGCCTTGCGCTCTTCTGCCGCCTTGCGTTCTTGCGCGAGCCGGCGTTCAGCGGCGATGCGACGCTCCTCGGCAACGCGCCGCTCTTCGGCCAGCTTGCGCTCCTCGGCGTGTTTGCGTTCTTCCGCCTGCTTGCGCTCCTCAGCGAGTTTGCGTTCCTCGGCGTGTTTTCGCTCTTCCGCCTGCTTACGCTCTTCAGCGAGTTTGCGTTCCTCGGCCTGCTTGCGCTCCTCGGCCTGCTTCCGACGTTCCTCAGCAACCCGGCGCTCGTCGGCCAGCTTGCGCTCTTCCGCCTGCTTGCGTTGTTCCTCGGCGACGCGCCGCTCTTCAGCGGCTCGCCGTTCCTCAGCCACCTTGCGTTCCTCGGCGAGGCGACGTTCCTGCGCGACGCGGCGCTCGCGCTCTTCCACGGCTTGCCGCTCACGTAGTTCAGCTGCGCGACGTTCGCCTACGACCCGGCGTTCTTCGGCAGCACGTCGCTCCTCGGCGGCCTGGCGCTCTTCTGCGACACGCCGCTCTTCCGCCGCCCGCCGTTCTTCCGCCGCGCGGCGTTCCTCGGCCAGCCGGCGCTCCTGTGCGACACGCCGCTCCTTCTCCTCAGCCGCCTGACGCTCGCGCTGTTCCGCCGCCCGGCGCTCGCCAGCGAGACGCCGCTCTTCGGCGGCGCGGCGCTCTTCCTGCGCCTGACGATCACGCTCTTCGGCCTCGCGCTGCTCTCGATATTCCGCGGCCTGCCGCTCGCGCTCCTCCAGATCGCGGCGCACGCGCTCCTCGGCCGCCTTGCGCCGTGCGTCGTACTCGCGCCGCTCGGCCTCCTGCGCCTGCGCAGCGCGCAGCTGCTGCTCACGCAGGGTCTCGTCTGGCTTGCGCCTTTCAGGCTCACGCTCGGGCGCCACGGGGCGAGGCTCGGGCTGCACCGGCTTCGGGGGTTCGGCCAGCGCAAGCGGCTGGTCCGGCGCCGGTCGCGGCGGTGGCTCTGGCCTGAGCACATCAGGCTTCGGGGGCAGCGGACCCGGCGCGTCAGGCGTCGTCTCGATGAGCTGCACGATCACGGGCTTTTCTTCCGGCTCCGGGTCGGAAGACCAGACCGTCTTGATCGCGGCGAGCATCAGCACCGCATGAAGGGCGACAGCCAGCACGAAGCTGGCAACGCTGGAATACGGAATCAGCATGTTCAGAGGGGCCGGACACGCCAAACCGATCTGAAATTTGACATCATTCAGGCTCGCTCGGCTTCCGGCGGCTTACATTGGATTATTTTTAAACTCGCCTGGCAGGGGGCTTGCCGAGTTTTCCGCACAGTGTGCGCGCATTGTAATCCGAGCGGCCACATTTGAGCTTGGGCACGACGCCAGCGCCGGGGCATGCTAGATTTGCCGCCCTGTCCGACCCACGCCGGCCGCTTCGCCACCGCTCTCTGCGCCATGAAATTACCCATCGAACCCCCGCCGCCTTCAGCGCCTGCGCTAAGCCAGGTGGTCCGCGACTTCGGCCTGCCGCAGGCAGCGAATGCGCTGGTCGCCTTCATCTTTTCTGTCACCGGGCCTCTGGCGATCGTGCTGTCGGTGGGCACTCGGGGTGGGCTGACGGCCGCCGAACTGGCATCCTGGGTCTTCGGTGTATTTTTTATTAACGGTCTGATTTCCATAGCCATGAGCTGGCGCTACAAGGCGCCGCTGGGCTTTGGCTGGAGCATTCCCGGCACGGTACTGGTCGGGCCGGCGCTGCAGCATCTGAGCTTCGCTGAAGTCATTGGCGCGTTCTACGCCACCAGCGCGCTGATCCTGCTGATGGGCCTGACGGGCTGGGTTCGGCGGTTGATGTCCGCGCTGCCGATGCCGGTGGTCATGGGCATGGTGGCCGGCGTGTTCCTGCGCTTTGGTCTGGACTTGGTGCGTGCGCTGCACGGCAGCGTCGCGATCGCCGGGCCGATGGTGCTCGCTTTCCTGTTGCTCTCATCGAAGGTGGCCTGGGGCAAGCGACTGCCACCCGTCATTGGCGCGCTGCTGGCCGGCGCCGTTTCGATCGCGCTGCTCGGCAAGATGGATGCCACGGCGCTGGGTCATGTCGCGCTGGCCAGCCCGGTGCTGCAGGCGCC
>JACCDS010674756.1_pt1 | contig 15657 bp, 10 predicted proteins | sample 7446441 | NCBI WGS metagenome assembly JACCDS01 (sample SAMN15323445, study PRJNA562643) | freshwater metagenome | isolation source: river surface water | place: USA:Blue River Watershed | collected 2017-08-17
CATGTCACCAAGGAAGGGGCGCTGGCCGGACCGCGGGTACTGGAGCACATGGTGGACACGGTGCTGTACTTCGAGGGCGACGCCGGCAGCCGCTTCCGGCTCATCCGCGCCGTGAAGAACCGCTTCGGCGCGGTCAACGAGTTGGGCGTGTTCGCCATGGGCGACAAGGGCCTGAAGGAAGTGTCCAACCCGTCGGCCATCTTCCTGTCCGGTGCCAGCACCCATCAGCCGGGCAGCTGCGTGATGGTCACCCGCGAGGGCACCCGGCCGCTGCTGGTGGAAGTGCAGGCGCTGGTCGACAGCGGCGGGCCCAGCCCGCGCCGGCTCTCGGTGGGCCTGGACCGCGACCGCCTGGCGATGCTGCTGGCGGTGCTGAACCGGCATGCCGGGGTGTCCGCCTATGACCAGGATGTGTTCATCAACGCCGTCGGCGGTGTCAAGATCAGCGAGCCGGCGGCCGACCTCGCGGTGCTGCTGGCGATACAGTCGTCGATGCGTAGCAAGCCGCTGCCGCGCGGCCTGGTGGCCTTCGGTGAGGTCGGCCTGGCTGGCGAGATCCGGCCGGCGCCGCGCGGACAGGAGCGGCTGCGCGAAGCGGCCAAGCTGGGTTTCTCGATTGCGCTGGTACCGAAGGCCAATTTGCCGAAGCAGAAGATCGAGGGCCTGCAGGTGATCGGCGTCGAGCGGATCGACGAGGCCATGACCAAGGTGCGGGACCTGGTGTAGCGCTGGTTCGGCGCCCGCGCCGCACGCGGCTAGGAAAGCTTCAGCGCGCCAGCCGCCGCTGCCAACCCGCTGCGCACCGCACCCTCGATCGTGGCTGGATACTCGCTGTCGGTGTAATCGCCGGCCAGCCACAGGCCGCGATGCGCGGTGGCGTTCGGCGGCCGCTTCAGGTCCGGCACACATTCGAAAGTCGCGCGTTTTTCGGTGATGACAGTCGACCACAGCGGCGTGGCCAGCACCGGCAATGGCAGCACCTCGGCCAGTTGCTGCGCGATCGCCTGTGACAGCGCCTGCGTGCCTGCGGCGATGGCGTGGCCCGACGCGCTCACAACGACCGCGAGCAATCCGGCCTGCAGCGGGTCAAGCTGTCCCCGGTCGAACACAAACTGGCCCCAGTGCTGCCGATCGGGATCATCAACCAGCGCGAGCATGCTCGCCGGCAGCTTCAGCTCAGGCGGATATTGCAGGTAACAAGTGGTAATCGGCTGATGATCGAAATGCAGCGTTTGCGCCAGCGCAGGATCGAGCGGCGCGAGCAAGGCCTGCGCCTGGGCGGGCGCGGTCGCGACGATCAGTTGCGTGCAGGGCTCTGCCAGCGCATCGGTGCGGATGATCCAGTGGTCGCCGGCGGCTTCGATGGCGCGGACCTGCGCGCCACGCCGCACCCGTCCATGATGTTGTACGACATAGGCGAGCGCCGCATCCGGAAACAGCGCAGACAGGTCGACCCGCGGCAGCAGCATGTCGGACGCACTGCGGCCGCCGCCCAGGCTGTCGCGCAGTACTGCAAGAAAGACCCGGGCCGACGCCTTCTCCGGCACGGTATTGAGCGCGGCGATGCACAGCGGCCGCCACATCAGCCGGGTCAGCCGCCCGGTCTGGTCGAAACGCTCGAGCAATTCGGTCACCGTGCAATCGATGTTCAGGCGCCAGTCCATCCAGCGCGCCGCGGTCGCGAAGCGCGCCAGTGCGAGCTTGTCGGCGGCCCCTAGTCCGCGCGCGCGCAGTACGCCGATGGCCAGATGCAGCGGCGCCGGCATCCGCGACGCCACCAGATCCATGCCGCCGGCACCGGCCGGATAGCGCATCTGCAGCGGCAGCCGCTGCAGCAGCCGTGACGGCTCGAGCCCGACGGCGCGCATCAGCCGCAGTGCGTCGCGGTAAGCCCCGAGCAGGATATGCTGGCCGTTATCCAGTACCCGGCCGTGCTGTTCGATGCGGCGTGCGCGGCCACCGGGTACCCGCGTGGCCTCATACACGGCCACCGTCGCGCCGCGGCGCGCCAGCTCGACCGCTGCAGCGCAGCCGGCCCAGCCTGCGCCGATCACGGCGACCGACGGCATCGTCATGTCAGCAACGCACCCAGGTCTTCCATGCCAGCCAGAGCTTGCGCAGCGGGGTCAGGGAAATTTTGTGCTGCAGCACGCGCAAGCCGTCGCGTTCGATCTCGACCAGCAGCGCGCGGTAGATTGCTGCCATGATCAGGCCGGCGCGCTGCGGCCGGCGGTCCTGCGCCGGCAGCAATGCCAGTGCTTCGTCATAGCAGCGCTGCGCACGTTCGACCTGGAAGCGCATCAGCGCCTCGAAGCGTTCGCTGTGGCGGGCGTTCAGGATGTCGGCAGCCGGTACCTCGAAGCGCTGCAGCTCCGAGATTGGCAGATAGATCCGGCCGCGCCTTGCGTCCTCGCCGACGTCACGGATGATGTTCGTCAGCTGGAAGGCCAGCCCGAGCTTCTCTGCATATTGCAGCGTGCGCTCGTCGGTAAAGCCGAAAATGCGCGCCGACATCAGCCCGACCACGCTGGCCACATGCCAGCAATAGCGTTCCAGCGCGATAAAGTCCAGATAGCGGGTCTGCGTCAGGTCCATTTCCATGCCATCGATGACGGCCAGCAGGTGCTCGCCGCGCAAGCCGTAGGTCGCCAGGTGCGGCTGTAGCGCCCGGGTGACCGGATGGCCGGGGCTGCCGGCCAGCATCTGCGCCACTTCCTTGCGCCACCAGTCGAGGGTAGTGCGGGCCACCTGCGGATCGCTGGTCTCGTCAACGACATCATCGACCTCGCGGCAGAACGCATACAGCGCCGTGATCGCACGCCGCCGCTCGGGCGGCAGGAACAGGAAGCTGTAATAAAAGCTGGATCCGCTTTGCGCTGCTTTCTGCTGGCAGTAGTGTTCCGGTGTCATGGGGCGGCGCTGAATGCTGTCGGGTTCTGGGTTCGATGAGGCCCGCATCCTATACGACAAATCGCAACGAGCGCCAGCCCAGCCTCAGCCAGTCGGCCTTGCCGAGCGTCGGACGGCGGTGGAAGACGTCATGCCCGACTGCCTCGATTTTTTCGAGAATACGCAGCCCGCCCAGCACCACCAGCCGCAATTCCCAACCCATGCGACCGCGCAGCCGGCGCGCCAGCGGCGCGCCGTCCATCATCATGTGCCGCGCACGGTCGACCTGGAACTGCATCAGCGCCTGCCAGCGCTGGTCGACCTGGCCGGCCGCGATCTGCTGCTCGGTCACGCCGAAGCGGCGCAGATCCTCCTGCGGCAGATAGATGCGTGACTTTTGCCAGTCGATCGCGACATCCTGCATAAAATTGATCAGCTGCAGGGCGCTGCAGATCGCATCGCTCTGCTGCAGCGATTCGCTACGGTTTTCACCGAACAGCGCCAGCATGATCCGCCCCACCGGGTCAGCCGAACGCCGGCAGTAAGCTAACAAGTCGTCGAAGCGTTCGTAGCGAGTGGTCGTCACATCCTGCATGAACGCCGACAGCAGGTCGCGCAGCGGCCCGGTGGACAGGCCCCGCTCACGCAAGGTATCGCGCAGCGCAAGGAACAGCGCGCCTTGCGGTGGCTCGCCTGCGTCGATGCGATCGAGTTCTGCAAGGTAGGCGTTGAGCGCGGCGATCCGGGCAGCCGGCGTTGCGTCACCCTCGTCGGCCAGGTCGTCGGCGCTGCGGGCAAAGGCATAGATCACGCGCACCGGCGCACGCAGTGCAGGTGGCAGCAGCGGTGAAGCAACCGGGAAGTTTTCGTAATGCGAATTATGCATGCATCGACAAGGTGGTTTGGGAATGTAGTTTTCGGATGTGTCAGGTTGGCTATAATTGCTAACCCGCTAGTCATTAAGAACGTATTTTCATTCCACGCTCGTACCGGCCCAGGCCGACCGAATAGTAAAGGATAAACCGTGCTCAACTCCGTGACCGTCCGCCGTCCTGCCGGCGCCTGGTGTCTCTCCGCGTTCCTGCTCGCCGTGCTGGCACTGGCCGGCTGCTCCAAGCCGGTGGAAAAGACCGAAGACATCCGGCCGGTCCGGACGCTGACGGTTGCCCCGGCAGCCGGGCAGGCGGTGGTCGAGCTGTCGGGCGAAGTGGTGCCGCGCTATGAATCGCGGATCGGCTTTCGCGTTGGCGGCAAGATCATTGCGCGCAAGGTTGAGGTGGGATCCGTCGTGCGGCGCGGCCAGGTGCTGATGCAGCTGGATCCGTCCGACCTGCAGCTGTCGCAGGCGCAGGCCAGGGCGGCGGTTGCGGCGGCCGATAGCAACCTGACCCTGGCCAGGGCGGAGCTTGAGCGCTACCGCGAGCTGCGCGACAAGAATTTCGTCAGCCAGGCGGTGCTGGATGCCAAAGAGGCGGCATACAAGGCCGCCCATTCGGGCCACGAACAGGCACTTGCCGGATTCAGGGTGCAGACCAACCAGAGCAGCTACGCCACGCTGGTTGCCGACGCCGACGGCGTGGTGACTGCGCTGGATGCGGAGGTCGGGCAGGTGGTTGGCGCAGGTACGCCGGTGGTGCGGCTGGCGCGCAGCGGCGATATCGAGGTTCGGGTCAGCATCCCCGAAGACCAGGTCGCCGCATTGCGACAGGGTAGTTCGGTCACGGTACGCACCTGGGCTAACCCGACAGAGTCGATCGAAGGCCGCATCCGCGAAGTGGCGCCGGCGGCAGATCCCGCAACACGCACGTTTGCGGCCAAGATCGCGCTGGCGAAGCCGGGTGACGGCATTCGGCTCGGCATGACGGCCACGGTCGCCCTCGCGGCCACGACCCCGCCGGCGATCCGCTTGCCCCTGACGGCGCTGTACAACGACAAGGACCGGACCACCGTCTGGGTGGTCGAGAACGACAAAGTCAGGCGCCTGCCGGTGCAGGTGGCCGGCGCAAGCGGGAATGAACTGCTGGTTGCTGCGGGCCTGAATCCGGGGCAAGTGGTCGTGACGGCCGGGGTGAACCTGCTGCGCGAAGGACAGAAAGTCAGCCTCGTCGGACAGCAGCCCAAAGCCGTGCTGGCCGGAGCCGCCAAATGAAGGGACGCCTGAATCTGTCGCGCTGGGCCCTGGAGCACGTTCCGCTCATTCGCTACCTGATGCTGGTACTGCTGCTGGGGGGCGTGCTCAGCTATGAAAAACTGGGCCAGGACGAGGATCCGCCGTTCACTTTCCGCGCGATGGTTGTGCGTGCGTACTGGCCGGGAGCCAGTTCGGTGCAGATGGCCGAGCAGGTCACTGACAAGCTCGAGAAGAAGCTGCAGGAAACACCGTATATCGACAAGATCCGCAGTTACTCGAAGCCAGGCGAGACCCTGATCATTCTTGAACTGCTCGAATCGACGCCGCCGAAGGAGGTGCCGGGCGCCTGGTATCAGGTGCGCAAGAAGATCGGCGATGTCGTCTATACGTTGCCACCGGGCGTGCAGGGACCGTTCTTCAACGATGAATTTGGCGATACCTTCGGCTCCATTTTCGCGCTGTCCGGCGACGGCTTTACGATGGCCGAAGTGAAGGACTACGCCGACTTCGTGCGCCAGCAGCTGCTGGCGGTGCCATCGGTGGCAAAGGTCGAGCTGTACGGCGTGCAGGACGAAAAAATCTACATCGAGTTTTCCACCAAGAAGTTCGCCCAGCTGGGCGTGCCCTTCGATGTGATCGTCCAGCAGATCAATGCGCAGAACGCGGTGCAGGGTAGTGGCGTGCTGGTGACGCCGACTGACAACCTGCAGGTGCGTGTGTCGGGCCAGACCCGCAGCGTGAAAGAGCTGGAGGACCTGCCGCTGCGGATCAACGGCAACAGCCTGCGGCTGGGCGACTTTGCGAAGGTCACGCGCGGCTATATCGATCCGCCGCGCGACAAGATGCGCTACAACGGCAAGGAAGTCATCGGCCTCGGCGTGTCGATGATGAAGGGGGGCGACATCATCAAGCTGGGCCGCGCGCTGGATGCGAGGTCGGCCGACATCCAGGCCAAGCTGCCGGTCGGTATTACCCTCGAGCGGGTCGCCGACCAGCCGCGCGCGGTCAGTGCGTCGGTTAATGAATTCCTGAAGGTGCTGGCGGAGGCGGTGCTGATCGTGCTGGCGGTCAGCTTTGTCTCGCTCGGGTTGCACACGCGGCCATTCCGCATCGATGCGCGTCCTGGTTTGGTCGTCGCGCTGACGATTCCGCTGGTGCTGGCCGCGACTTTCCTGGCGATGCGCGTCTTCGGCATCGACCTGCACAAGATCTCGCTGGGTGCGCTGATCATCGCGCTGGGCCTGCTGGTTGATGACGCGATCATCGCCGTCGAGATGATGGTGCGCAAGATGGAGGAGGGGCTGTCGCGCTTCGACGCGGCCACCTATGCGTATACGTCGACCGCGATGCCGATGCTGACCGGCACGCTGATCACCGCTGCCGGCTTCCTGCCGATTGGCTTCGCAAAATCGATGGCCGGCGAATATACCTTCTCGATGTTCTCGGTGAACGTGATCGCGCTGATGATCTCGTGGCTGGTGGCCGTGCTGTTCACGCCTTACATCGGTTTCATGCTGCTGAAGGTAAAGCCGGCGACCACTGCGGACGGCCATCATGCATTATTCGACACCCCGTTCTATGTGCGCCTGAAGCGGGTAGTGAACTGGTGCGTCGAGTGGCGCAAGACGACGATTGTGCTGACGGTCGCCGGCTTCATGCTCGGCGTTTTCGGTTTTCGCTTCATTGAGCTGCAGTTCTTTCCGGATTCGAGCCGGCCGGAACTGATGGTCGAACTGTGGCTGCCGGAGGGTTCGTCTTACCAGGCGACCGAGGCGCAGGTAAAGAAATTCGAGGCCTTCATCGCGCGCCAGCCCGGCGTCGAGAGCGTCACCGCCTACGTGGGCGTTGGCAGTCCGCGCTTCTACCTGCCGCTGGACCAGATTTTCCCGCAATCGAATGTGGCCCAGCTGGTCTTGCTGCCGGTGGACGCGAAGGCGCGGGACGCGCTGCGGCTGAAGATCATCGACGCCTTCCGTACTGACTTTCCCGAGGTGCGCGGTCGCGTGAAGCTCTTGCCCAACGGTCCGCCGGTACCGTATCCGGTGCAGTTCCGGGTCACGGGGCCCGAAGTTGCCGTGGTGCGCGACTTCGCTGACCGTGTGCGCGCCGTGATCGAGAAAAACCCGAATGCGATCGGCATTAATGACAACTGGAACGAATCGGTGAAGGTGCTGCGTATCGATGTTGACCAGGACAAGCTGCGCGCAATCGGCATCACCTCGCAGGCAGTGATGCAGGCGGCCAACACCATCCTGTCGGGCACGACCATCGGCAAGTTCCGCGAGCGCGAGAAGCTGATTGACATCGTGATTCGCCAGCCGGTCGACGAGCGCTCAACGATCTCGGCGCTCAACAGCGTCAGCATTCCGGCTGCCGGTGGGCGCGCGGTACCGCTGTCGCAGCTGGCCACGCCGCGTTTCGTCTGGGAGCCGGGCGTGGTCTGGCGCGAAGGACGCGACTGGGCGATCACGGTGCAGTCTGACGTCGCCGATGGCATCCAGGGCCCGACCGTATCGACACAGATCGATCCGCAGCTCGATGCGATTCGCGCCGAACTGCCAGCCGGCTACCAGATCAAGCTGGCGGGTGCGATCGCCGACAGTGGCGAGGCACAGGACGCGATCGCGGCCAACGTGCCGCTGGTGATATTCATCGTGTTCACGCTGCTGATGCTGCAGCTGCACAGCTTCTCGCGCTCGCTACTGGTGTTCCTGACCGGCCCGCTGGGTATTGCCGGTGCGGCGGCCGCGCTGCTGATCCTGCAGCGACCGTTCGGTTTCGTCGCCCAGCTTGGTGTGATCGCACTGTTCGGCATGATCATCCGGAATTCGGTGATCCTGGTCGACCAGATCGAACAGGACATCGCGCAGGGCATACCGGCGTGGGATGCTGTCGTGGGCTCGGCAGTGCGCCGCTTCCGGCCGATTGTGCTCACCGCTGCGACGGCCGTGCTGGCGATGATTCCGCTGTCGCGCTCGGTGTTCTGGGGGCCGATGGCGGTCGCGATCATGGGCGGGCTGGTGGTGGCTACCCTGTTGACGATGCTGTTCCTGCCGGCGCTTTACGCGGCCTGGTTCCGCGTGAAGCGTCCGGTCTAGCGGGCGCCGGGCGCGGTCGGCAGCGATTTTTGGGGCGGTTTGCGATTTTTTCCAGTAAAATCCCCGGCTGAAGTCAAACAGCCACTACCATGGCAACGCAGGGCGACCGCTTTGACGCAGGGTCGCCCTTTGCATTTGTTGAAACGACGCCTCGGTCCGCAAGGCCGCAGGCGGTTGCCGCGAGGATGGCGAAATTGGTAGACGCACCAGGTTTAGGTCCTGACGCCAGCAATGGTGTGGGGGTTCGAGTCCCCCTCCTCGCACCAGCCGACTTGATTAACATTTTTGGACGATTCACATGGCAACTGCAGTCGAAACACTGGAAAAACTTGAGCGCCGCATCACCCTGACCGTGCCGCTGGCCGACGTCAATCAAGAAGTCGAAAAGCGCCTGAAGGTCCGTGCGCGCACCGCGAAGTTCCCGGGCTTCCGTCCTGGCAAGGCGCCGCTGAAGATGGTGGCCGCCCAGTTCGGCGCGATGGTCGAGAACGAAGTGCTGAACGACAAAGTCGGCCAGGCATTCGGCGATGCGACGGCAGAAAACAATCTGCGCGTTGCCGGCTTCCCGCGCATCGAGCCGAAGGCTGACGAGCAGGTCGAGAACGCACTGGTGTTCCAGGCGACCTTCGAGGTCTACCCGGATGTGCAGGTTGGCGATCTGTCCGCCGTGGACGTTGAAAAGAGCGCCGCAGCGATCACCGATGCCGAGATCGACAAGACGATCGACATCCTGCGCAAGCAGCGCGTGCACTACCACACCAAGGGCGAAGCCGGTGCACATGGCGACGGCGGACCGGACACATCGGCACAGAATGGCGACCGCGTGACCGTGGATTTCGTCGGCAAGATCGACGGCGTCGAATTCCCGGGCGGTCAGGGCGAAGATTTTCCGTTCGTCCTCGGCGCCGGCCAGATGCTGAAAGAATTTGAAGAAGCAGCGATTGGCCTGAAGGTCGGCGAGTCCAAGACCTTCCCGCTGTCCTTCCCGGAGGATTATCACGGCAAGGACGTCGCTGGTAAAACCGCTGAATTCACGATCACCGTGAAGAACGTCGAATGGGCGCACCTGCCGGAAGTCGATGCCGTGTTTGCGCAGAGCCTGGGCGTTGCTGACGGCGATCTGCAAAAAATGCGTGATGACATCCGGGCCAATCTTGAGCGTGAAGTCGGCAATCGTATCAAGGCGCGCACCAAGAACAGTGTGATGGACGCGCTCATCAAAGTGGCCGAGCTCGATGTGCCGAAATCGCTTCTCGAGCAGGACGCCGAGCGCCTGGCAGAGATGACCCGCCAGGACATGCGCCAGCGCGGCATGGACGTGAAAGACATGCCTTTCCCGACCGATCTGTTCACGGCACAAGCCGACCGTCGCGTGCGCCTGGGCCTGATTCTGTCGGAACTGGTGAAGACCCACAACCTGCAGGCGACGGCCGATCAGGTGAAGGCCTACATCGACGACTTCGCGAAAGCCTACGAAGATCCTCAGCAAGTGGTGAAGTATTACTTCAGCGACCGTAATCGTCTGGCGGAAGTCGAGGCCCTGGTGATCGAAGAGAACGTAGTGAACTTCGTTCTGTCGAAAGCCAAGGTTGCCGAAAAGGCGGTGTCCTTCGACGAGCTGATGGGCAATTAATGGTTCAGTCGCGACGCCTTTTGGCGTCGCGCTGATAGGCGGCCGCAAGTTTGGTTACACTACCGCTTGCGGCCGTTTTGTTTCTGAGTGCCGGTTTGAAAGCGACTGAGCGATCCGATTCGCGCTGAGATGCTGGTCGTGCGTTGTGACCGGCACACTTCGCAAAGCTGATCGTGCGATGCTGCACTTTCAAACGACGCTGACGGCCACGCCAACAACCCAACAGGAAAGACAATGACTGACTTCCATCGCAAATCCGCCCTCGATACAGACATGCTCGGCATGGTGCCGATGGTGATCGAGCAGAGCGGCCGCGGCGAACGTGCTTACGATATTTATTCGCGCCTGCTGAAAGAGCGGGTGATCTTCCTGGTCGGTCCGGTCAACGACCAGACGGCAAATCTGGTGGTGGCGCAGTTGCTGTTCCTGGAAAGCGAAAATCCTGACAAGGACATTTCTCTGTACATCAACTCGCCGGGCGGCTCGGTGTCGGCAGGTCTTGCAATCTACGACACGATGCAGTTCATCAAGCCGGACGTGTCAACGCTGTGCACAGGCCTGGCAGCATCGATGGGTGCGTTCCTACTGGCCGCGGGTGCGAAGGGCAAACGTTTCTCGCTGCCGAATTCCCGTGTGATGATCCACCAACCGCTTGGCGGCGCTCAGGGGCAGGCAACGGACATCGAGATTCAGGCGCGCGAAATTCTCTATCTGCGCGAGCGGCTTAACATGATCCTCGCGGAAAAGACCGGTCAAAGCATCGAGAGGATCGCGAAAGACACCGATCGCGACAATTTCATGTCGGCCGAGCAGGCGGTGGAATACGGCATGATCGACAAGGTACTGACGCATCGCGGCTAACGGATCCTGGTGGATTCAGCGACGTCCACTGATGTCTGCGAAGCCGCCGACGGTGTTGGCGGCAGCTGGCGAAGGCCAGATTTCGTTGCCCAGCCGGATGACGGAATTGGTAATCAAAGGTAAGATCGACTCACATTTACGCATACAGCCAGCCCATGTCAGATAAGAAGTCTTCAAGCGGTGAAAAGTTGCTTTATTGCTCATTTTGCGGCAAGAGTCAGCATGAGGTAAAAAAGCTGATTGCTGGCCCGTCGGTGTTCATCTGCGATGAATGCATCGACCTGTGCAACGACATCATTCGCGATGAAGCGGCGGCGGTGGAATCCGTCAGCCCGAAATCCGATCTCCCGACACCGCAGGAAATTTTCGACTTGCTCGGGCAGTATGTGATCGGTCAGGAAACTGCAAAACGTACGCTGGCAGTGGCGGTTTATAACCATTACAAGCGCCTGCGCCACCTTGGCAAGAAAGACGAAGTTGAACTGGCCAAGAGCAACATTCTGCTGATCGGCCCGACTGGTTCCGGCAAGACGCTGCTGGCGCAAACGCTGGCGCGCATGCTGAACGTGCCTTTCGTGATCGCTGATGCGACGACGCTGACCGAGGCCGGCTATGTCGGCGAGGACGTCGAGAACATCATTCAGAAGCTGCTGCAGAACTGCAACTACGAGGTCGAGAAGGCGCAGAAGGGCATTGTCTACATTGACGAAATCGACAAGATCTCGCGCAAGTCGGACAACCCGTCGATCACGCGCGACGTCTCCGGCGAAGGCGTACAGCAGGCCTTGCTGAAACTGATCGAAGGCACCATGGCATCGGTGCCGCCGCAGGGCGGGCGCAAGCATCCGAACCAGGACTTCGTACAGATCGACACGACCAACATTTTGTTCATTTGCGGCGGCGCGTTCGACGGGCTTGCGAAAGTGATCTCCGATCGTTCGGAAAAGAGCGGTATCGGTTTCTCGGCGACGGTCAAGAGCAAGTCGGCACACGCGGACAGCCAGAAAATGTCGGACGTCGAGCCGGAAGATTTGATCAAGTTCGGCCTGATTCCCGAGCTGGTCGGCCGCCTGCCGGTGGTTGCCACGTTGATGGAGCTGACCGAAGAGGCGCTGATCCAGATCTTGCTGGAGCCGAAGAACGCGCTGATCAAGCAGTATTCGAAGCTGCTGGAAATGGAAGGCGCCGAACTGGAAGTGCGCCCGGCAGCCTTGCATGCGATTGCGCGCAAGGCGCTGGCGCGGCGTACCGGCGCGCGCGGACTGCGCTCGATCGTTGAGCATGCACTGATGGATGTGATGTTCGATCTGCCCAATCAGCAAAATGTCGCCAAGGTAGTGATCGATGAAAATACCATCACGAACGGCGCAAAGCCGCTGATGATCTATCACGAGCAGGCCAAGGTGTCCGGCGCCAAATAAGCGCCGGACAGGCGGCTGCCGGCGTTCATCGCCTAGGCATCCTCCTGCTGTGGCTCACTGCAAAAACAAAGGCGCCCAAGGCGCCTTTGTTTTTTGGAAAAGTGATCAAAAACTGCTGACAGAAGCATAAAAACACGTCAAAAACACGAGTATTCAAACGGTTTTTGAACAAACGCAGTACAATCGAATCCACTGCACAATGCACAGGCTTCCATTGAAAAGCCACCGGGAAATCGCTCTCGCGTGGCTTTTTTCGTTCTTTTCCTTTCAAAATCGTTGACGCACCTCATATCCAAGGTAATTCCTGCAGGACAGTGTTGAATCGGTACGTTTTTCCGGTGACCGGTCAATCATGCAGGAGGTAAATTTGTGCGGACGCAGGGCTTGCTTTCCGGCTTTTCGTTCCAACATGCATTACAGGTTTTTTTAAAGGCTAGCCATGACGATCACTCCTCAATTCTCAGAACCGACCCAACTGCCGCTGTTGCCGTTGCGCGATGTCGTCGTCTTCCCTCATATGGTGATCCCGCTGTTCGTCGGTCGCCCGAAGTCGATCAAGGCACTCGAGGCAGCGATGGAGCAGGGCAAAAGCATCATGCTGGCGGCCCAGAAAGCAGCGACCAAAGACGAGCCGTCGGCGGACGACATCTATGAGATCGGCTGCATAGCCAATATCCTGCAAATGCTGAAGCTGCCAGACGGCACGGTGAAGGTGCTTGTCGAAGGCGCGCAGCGTGCGCGTATTCATCAGATCAGCGAGACTGAGTCGCACTTTGTGGCCGACCTGTCTCCGGTCGAATCGGAGCCGGGCGACGAGGCGGAGGTCGAGGCAATGCGCCGCGCGATCGTCCAGCAGTTCGATCAGTATGTGAAACTGAACAAGAAAATCCCGCCGGAGATCCTGACCTCACTCGCCGGCATCGATGATGCCGGCCGCCTGGCAGACACGATCGCCGCGCACCTGCCGCTGAAGCTCGAGCAGAAGCAGCGCATCCTCGAGATATTCAACGTGGCCAAGCGCCATGAACACCTGCTGGGCCAGCTCGAGGCCGAGCTCGACATCCTGCAGGTGGAGAAGCGCATCCGTGGCCGCGTGAAGCGGCAGATGGAAAAATCGCAGCGCGAGTACTACCTGAACGAACAGGTAAAAGCGATCCAGAAAGAGCTGGGCGAAGGCGAAGAGGGTGCCGATCTCGAAGAACTCGAGAAGAAGATCATCGCCGCCAAGATGCCGAAGGATGCACGCGAGAAGGCACAGAGCGAGCTGAAGAAGCTGAAGCTGATGTCGCCGATGTCTGCGGAAGCGACCGTCGTGCGCAACTATATCGATGTGCTGATCGGTTTGCCGTGGAAGAAAAAATCCAAGGTCAACAACGATCTCGCACACGCGGAGAAAGTGCTCGAGGACGATCACTACGGCCTCGACAAGATCAAGGAACGCATCCTCGAATATCTCGCTGTGCAACAGCGTGTCGACAAGGTAAAGGCGCCTATCTTGTGCTTCGTTGGCCCTCCGGGCGTGGGTAAGACCTCGCTCGGTCAGTCGATTGCGCGCGCAACGAACCGCAAGTTCGTGCGCATGGCGCTGGGCGGTGTGCGCGACGAGGCCGAGATCCGCGGCCATCGCCGTACCTATATTGGTTCGATGCCGGGCAAGATCCTGCAGAGCCTGTCGAAGACGGGCGTGCGTAATCCGCTGTTCCTGCTCGATGAGATCGACAAGCTCGGCCAGGATTTCCGTGGCGATCCGGCGTCGGCGCTGCTCGAGGTGCTGGATCCTGAGCAGAACCATACGTTCGGCGATCACTATGTCGAGGTCGACTTCGATTTGTCCGACGTGATGTTCGTCGCTACGTCGAACAGCTACAACATCCCGCCGGCGTTGCTGGACCGGATGGAAGTGATCCGTTTGTCCGGCTACACCGAGGACGAAAAGCTCAACATCGCTCAGCGCTACCTGGTGCCGAAGCAGATGAAGAACAACGGCCTGAAGGAAAACGAGATCACGATCGCCGAATCGGCGATTCGCGACATCATTCGCTATTTCACGCGCGAAGCGGGCGTACGCTCGCTCGACCGTGAGATCTCGAAGATCTGCCGCAAAGTGGTCAAGATGCTGCTGCTGAAGGGCGGCGAGAAGAAGGTCACCGTCACGGGCCGCAATCTCGACAAGTTCCTCGGTGTGCGCCGCTATGATTTCGGCGTTGCCGAGAAAGATAATCAGATCGGCCAGGTGGTCGGCCTTGCATGGACCGAGGTCGGCGGCGATCTGCTGACGATCGAGGCGATGACGATGCCGGGCAAGGGCAACACGATTCGTACCGGTACGCTGGGCGACGTGATGAAAGAGTCGATCGAAGCAGCGCGCACGGTGGTTCGCAGCCGCGCCCGCATCCTCGGCATCAGCAATGATGTGTTCGAGAAGAGCGACATTCACATCCACGTGCCGGAAGGCGCAACGCCGAAAGACGGTCCGTCGGCAGGCATTGCGATGACAACCGCACTGGTATCGGTATTCAGTGGTATCCCGGTACGTGCCGATGTCGCGATGACGGGTGAGATCACGCTGCGCGGCGAGGTGCTTCCGATCGGCGGGCTGAAAGAGAAATTGCTGGCGGCTATGCGCGGTGGCATCAAGACAGTATTGATCCCTGAACAGAACGTCAAAGATCTCGCTGAGATTCCGGCCAACGTGAAGAGTGCGCTGGAGATCGTTCCGGTGCGATGGATCGACAAGGTGCTGGATATCGCTCTTGAGCGCAAGCCGGTGCCCTTGTCAGAGGAAGATGCGGCGACGTCAGCCACTGCATCGACTGAAGCGAAATCCGAGACGACGCTGGTCAAACACTGAGTCGTTGCACGGAATTGAAAAAGGCGTCCTGCGGGACGCCTTTTTCATTCAGGCTAAGGCGTCATGCGAGCGCATTGCGATCGCTTCGCACAAAGTCTAATGAGTTTTGCACATCTCGCAAAAGAACAATGCGCGCAATTTATACATTTCCTCGGCATCGTTACAGGTAAACATCTTGACACTAAGCGTGGCTGGCTAGTCTAATACCCGGTCGCTGCAATGGGCGTCCCGGCGAGTGCTGGTGATGGCGCCGGCGGCGCAGCGTTATGCAGAACAATCTCAACTACATGTCCGAGGGGAATTTCAGTGAACAAGACTGAACTGATTGATGAAATCGCGAAGGCGGCCGATATTTCGAAAGCTTCCGCAAGCCGTGCACTGGAAGCTGTCATCGATGCAGTCACTGCAACGTTGAAGCAGGACGGCTCGGTCACCATCGCTGGTTTCGGCACGTTCTCAGTGAGCGAGCGCGCTGCCCGCGTGGGACGCAATCCGCGTACGCGTGAAGAGATCACGATCGCAGCATCGAAGGTGCCGAAATTTAAACCTGGCAAAGCTCTGAAAGATGCGCTAAACTAGCGTTTTTACCGGCGCGGTGACAAGCGTCGGTGCAAGCTGGCTACGTGAAACGGCATGATGGTTTCAACGGGTGCTTAGCTCAGTTGGTAGAGCGGCGCCCTTACAAGGCGTAGGTCGGGAGTTCGAGCCTCTCAGCACCCACCAACAAGCCAGTTGCAGAAAGCAGTTTCAGGAGTGGTAGTTCAGTCGGTTAG
>JACCDS011314568.1_pt1 | contig 15651 bp, 13 predicted proteins | sample 7446441 | NCBI WGS metagenome assembly JACCDS01 (sample SAMN15323445, study PRJNA562643) | freshwater metagenome | isolation source: river surface water | place: USA:Blue River Watershed | collected 2017-08-17
CCTACAAACCAGATGCGTTAGAAACGTTTGCGATGGGTTTGCCGGATATTTTTGTCTGTGGCCATTCCCATATATTGCAAGTTAAAAGGGATCAGAATCGCAATCAGATGTTATTTCTAAACCCCGGAGCCGCAGGTCAGCATGGTTTTCACCAAGAGCAAACCGCCCTGCAATTCAAAATTGATGGGAAACGTATCTATGATATGGAGCTGATTCAGATGCCCCGAATTCATCAGAAAATTAAGTAGTCTGGAAGGATTGAATATTCTCGAATACGCTTCCTTTCTGGTAAGACTTTAAGATCCAACCACCACCCACGACATCATCGCCTTCGTAAAATACGGCGGCTTGTCCAGGAGCGATACCAGACACATCAAAGGCAAAATCGACTTTTATGCGATCTCCTTGTTGCTCTATATGTCCAGCAGTCCCCGCATCTTTATAGCGAACTTTCGTTATGGTTTCAATTCCTTCCGCAGGAATGGATGCGTATTTCTGAAGATTTAATTGACCTACCCACATACCGGTACGATTTAAATCTTCTACTTTACCGATGACCACTTCATTGGTTTCTTTGCGAATTTCAATCACGAAGGCTGGATAGCCGAATGCTTTTCCTAAGCCTTTTCTTTGGCCTACTGTATAAAAAGGATAACCCTCGTGTTTACCAATGATTTTCCCTTCCGTATCGATGAAATTACCGCCTTTAACTTGCTCTTCTAATTCAGGAACCCGTCTTTTCAAGAATCCGCGGTAATCGTTATCCGGCACGAAACAGATTTCATAACTCTCCGATTTATTGACTAAATCGACGAATCCTCGCTCTGTAGCCATTTCGCGAATCCCGGCCTTTGTTAAGTGACCTAAAGGTAAAATAGTTCTTGCTAGGCTTTCCTGAGAAACGCCCCAAAGTACATAACTCTGATCCTTCAAAACGTCAACGCCTTTGGAAATAATATGACGGCCATTCTCCTCACGGATCTGCGCATAATGACCTGTAGCGATGAATTCACAGCCTAATTGATCTGCTCGGCGTAACAAAGCATCCCATTTAATGTGGGTATTGCACATGACGCAAGGATTAGGCGTGCGACCTTCGATGTATTCATTTGTGAAATAATCGATGACAGAAGCGCCGAATTATTCTCTGATGTCTAAAATGTAATGGGGGAATCCAAGGGAAACCGCGATATGTCGCGCATCATTGATGGAATCCAAAGAACAACAACCTGTTTCCTTTTTATCGCCACCTGAGCTCGCGTAATCCCATGTTTTCATGGTCATACCGATAACCTCGTAACCTTGTTCGTGTAGTAAAACAGCTGCGACCGAGCTGTCGATTCCGCCGCTCATAGCGACTAAGACGCGTCCTTTTTTCTCCATATTTACTGCTCAGGTTCAATGCCTGACGAAATTATGCCGCAAGTTACGGCTAATCTTTGTAAATACGTGCACAAAGCGTATTTTTGCTCTACTATACAAAAGCCGTCTATGTTAAAAACGAAAGTTAAAGTTAGTTCGATTGAAAATCTCTCAGATGCGCGGTATTGTGCGGGAATGGGAGTAGAGTGGTTGGGTTTTCCTTTAACTATGCCAGTAGAAAAATTAGTAGAGATTAGAAACTGGTTAGCTGGCGTTCAGATTGTAGGCGAGTGTGTGGGATTAAAACCGGAGGAAATAAAGGCGCTTGTAGCTTCACATCAACCCGATGCGATTGAGATTGATTCGAAAGTCAATCTGGTGTTGATTCAAGAAATTGCATTACCTAAAATTCTGCGTGTAAACATCGATACAGATAATTTGCCCTCCTTATTTGCTTCTGCGGCACCTTATGTGAGTCATTTTTTATTGATAGGCGATGGACCTGAATCACTTCAAGGAATGGAATCTTCGATCGAAATTTGGGCGGCTCAGTACCCTATCATTTTAGGTTTAGAGATACCAGAGGATGATTTAACGGAGTGGGTGGAGCAAACCTCTATTCAGGGGATTGGTTTAATGGCAGGAAAAGAAGACCGTCCCGGTTTTCGCGATTTTTCTGATTTAATGAGTATCTTGGAAAAATTAGAGATAGACTAACATGCTAGCATTCATCAAAGAGAAATATGCGCAAATAAAAGCTTTTGTTTGGGCGAAAGCAGTGGGTTTGGGATTGCTATTTTTAGCCGGCTTTAAAAAAGTGGTAGGCGAGCGTATCTACAGTATTTGTGTCGGATATGTGGTCCTCGGTCAAGTATTTATTCAAACACAGGGCCGCAAAATTCAGGGATTTTATGATTCCAAGGTAGATAAAACATCCCCTTATTATAAGCCTGTCGTACGTATTTACCGTGTATTCTTCAAAACGTCCTTATTCGTTCTCATCTATTTATTTGTGGTCGAAACCAATTTCTTCTTTTTAACGGGAGAAATGCCAAGTGTGGATGATTTACAAAATCCGAAACTTTCACAAGCCTCTGAGATTTATTCGGCTGATGGCGTCTTGTTAGGGAAGTTCTTTGCGGAAAACAGAACGCCTATCCGCGATTTCAAACAGATTTCTCCTTACCTCGTGAAGGCTTTAGTGGCCACAGAAGATGTACGTTTTTACCAGCATACAGGGATTGATTTTCAAGCCTGGGCTGGAGTTATCATGGGTATAGTTAAAGGAGGCGATCGCGGGGGTGGAAGTACCATTTCCCAGCAGTTAGCAAAGAATTTGTTTAAGACGCGGACGAAGAAAGGATTCGCTAAAACGGGTATTTTGGGCTATATACCGGGATTGAATAAATTGATTTATAAGTCCAAAGAATGGGTCACTGCTATCAAATTAGAGCGTTTTTATACGAAGGATGAAATTATTCTTTGGTATTTGAACACAGTAGATTACGGAAATAATGCGTATGGTATTAAGGTGGCGTCTAAAGCTTATTTTAACACTACACCAGACAGTCTGAATATACAAGAAGCTGCTATTTTAGTAGGCTTACAGAAAGCTACGACGACCTATAATCCGAAGCGGTATATTGGAAAACCTTTGGCAGAAAACAAAGCATGGAAACGTAGAAATGTCGTTTTAGCCCAAATGGTTAAAGCCGGCTATTTGCGTAAAGTTGATTTTGATTCATTAGCTGTATTGCCTATCGAATTGCATGAAAATGAGGAATCTCCATACGATGGCACTGGAAATTATTTCAAAGTTGCCGTAGCGAAATACCTCAATGAGTGGGCAGAAAAGAACGATATCGAATTGGATTTGTACCGTGACGGTTTGAAAATTGTCACGACGATTGATTCCAAAATGCAGATTTACGCGGAGGAATCAGTAGAAGAGGGGATGCGATCTACCCAAAAAACCTTTGATAACCACTGGTCAAATCAAAATCCATGGGTAGGTGAAAGTGGCAAAGAAATTCCTGGATTCATTGATACAGTTGCGAAACGAACAGAATATTACAAGTATTTAGCGGCTCGATTCCCTAAAAGTCCTGATTCCATCAAGCATTACATGAAAGATGTCAAGCGTGAAATGTGGGTGTATTCCCGCAATTCCATGGGAGAGGAAAAGCGTACGATGAGTTCATATGACTCCATTCAATACTATAAAAAGTTCCTTCAGGCCGGAATGATGACCATGGATCCTTACACCGGTCACATTAAAGCTTGGGTGGGTGGTTTAGATTTCAAGTATTTTAAATACGATCACGTAAAGCAGGGTCGCCGTCAACCAGGCTCCACCTTTAAGCCATTTGTTTATACGGCGGCGATTGATGGACCGAAGGATTTGTCCCCATGCTACACGATGAGAGATGAATCATTCCAAGTGGAAGTGGAGAATGAGAAGGGTGAAATGGAAATGTGGCGGCCGGGTAACGCTAATGGTAGTTTCTCGGGAAGGGAAATGCCGCTTAAAAGAGCTTTAGCAAGCAGTATTAATTCCATTACGGCTCGACTGACGAATGATGTGGGAGCTGATACGGTCATGTATTATGCCCAAAAAATGGGTATAAAAAGTCCCCTTCAACCGAAAGCGTCTATTGGTTTAGGTTCATTTGATGTAACCTTGTACGAAATGATCGGTGCTTATTCAGCCTTTATTAATGAAGGGATGCATGTGGAGCCTATGTTAGTGCAGGAGATTAAAGACCAAAATGGCAAAGTATTACAACGTTTTGAGCCTACCATGGAACAAGTTATACGCAAAGAATCGGCTCAATTAGTGCGATTCATGTTAGAGGGTGTGGTGCATGGAGGTGGAACGGGAAGTTCCTTGTTGTATGGCGAAGGGGATATATTATTACCTAAAGACAATCGCTATGCCCATGTATTTGCCGGTAAAACGGGTACCACTTCTAATCACTCAGATGGTTGGTTTATAGGGATGTCGCATAATTTGATTTCGGGTGTTTGGGTAGGTGGAGACGATCGTTCTATTCACTTTAGGACAGGTGCTTTAGGAGAGGGGTCGAAAACGGCTTTACCTATATTTAAGCGCTTTATGATTAAAGTAGTCAAGGATCCGATGTTAGCTCAATACCGACCTCAAGCTTTTGATAAGTTAGATAGACGGGTGGTTAAGAAAGATTTTGATTGCTCGAACGGAAGTGCTGAATTATCGGATTCGTTAGTGGTTTCCGATTCAGAATTAGATTCCTTAAATGCCTTAATTGATCAGTCAGGCGAAGTCACAACCGATTCGTCAGGTTCCCCTCAGTAAAAAATGGATAAACAGACAATTGCGGCCTATTTTCAAGGTTTACAGGATAAGATTTGTGCGGGAATAGCTGCGACAGATGGATTAGCTTCGTTTAAAGAAGATAATTGGAAACGGGCTGAAGGTGGTGGCGGAAGAACTCGAGTTATCGCTAAAGGAGCTATTTTAGAAAAAGGCGGAGTTAATTTTTCAGCCGTTGAAGGTCCTTTGCATCCTAAGATGGTCACGAGTCTGAATGTGACCGAAGAAGTAGAATTCTTTGCTACAGGAGTTTCCATTGTGATGCATCCAGAGAATCCTTGGGTGCCCATCATTCACATGAATGTACGGTATTTTGAGTTGAGTAATGGAGAATTTTGGTTTGGAGGAGGTATTGATCTGACACCACATATTATCATTCCAGAGCAAGCTAAATGGTTTCATGAGCAGTTAAAAGCGGTTTGTGATCGCTTTGATCCTAGTTATTATCCGAAATACAAGAACTGGGCGGATGATTATTTTTATAGTCCGCATCGCGAAGAGACCCGCGGTATAGGCGGTATCTTTTTTGATTATATCAAAGGGGATAAAGAAACGGTTTTTGAATTTGTTAAAGCCGTGGGCGAATCCTTTGAGCCTATTTATAGTCATTTAATGCGGCTTAATGCGACTACGGCATACACGCAGGCAGAAAAAGAATTCCAATACATTCGTCGTGGGCGGTATGTAGAATTCAATTTAGTACATGATAGAGGAACGAAGTTTGGTTTAGAAACAAATGGGCGGACCGAGTCGATTTTAATGAGTTTGCCTCCGATGGCTGCTTGGGAATACATGTACGATCCAAAGGTTTTTCCAGCGGGTCAGAAAACTTTTGATTTGTTGAAAAAAGGAATCGATTGGATATAAAAAAAGGGGCTCAGTTTAGATGAGCCCCTTTTTTTTATTCTGCTTCCCAGACAATATCGATTCCTTTCGGAGTCATCAACAATACGCGGGTGGGAGCGGGTAGCAATACTAAACGGGCATTAGCAACGGGATCCTCGATCCATTCTACTTCAACCCCTTCTTTTTTACCTATTTCAATTTCGCCGTCCTCTGTTTCTACGAATTTCTTCGCTAGATAAGCCGTAGGCAATAATACATCTGATTCTGGGCAATGCTTTAAGTGAACCTTTTCAAGGATATCCTCTAATTGATCGCCGTATTTTTCGTTGAAATCATCTTCCAAATCATGTAGCATCTCTTCTACATCATCATACGTTTCATCCGAGTAATTTAATTTACTTAATTCTAATCGCTTTTCTAAAATGGCGATCATCGCCTCGTCAATCGTATTCATATAAATTCTTATTTTTTACAAAGATAAGTTCTGAAACGGAGATTCCCTTGGAAATGAGGGGTCAAAACTAATATTTCCTTTTTCAATCGATAGACCTGAGCTAAAATTGTTGGTATATAATTGACCTGTACCTAATCCCTGCGGTATTTTAATGTCATAATCGCCTGTAAACTGGGCGATAGCTTGTAAACCGATGTTAGATTCCAAAGCGGACGTTATCCACCAATCTTTCCCTTTTTCGGTTGCCCAGGATATCCAATCACGTGTTGCTTGGATTCCCCCTAAAAAACTAGGCTTAAGAATGATGTAATCTGGATTGATGAACGATGCAATGGATTTATCCTGCATCCCGATCAATTCCTCATCTAAAGCGATGGGAAGAATTTGTTGAGCGACCAGTTTCCGCATTTCCTCAGTCTGACCGGCCTGAATGGGTTGTTCGATGGAATGCAGGTCGTAGGCAGCTAATTTTTCCAGTTTGAAAGGCGCATCGGAAGCAGAAAAGGCCCCATTTGCATCTACGCGTAGAATAAGTTGTTCAGCGGTGAACCGGGAACGGATACTTTTAAGGAGTGAAAGTTCGGTGTTAAAATCAATCGCGCCTATCTTGAGTTTTAAGCAGCTATAGCCTTGTGCTAATTTTTGCTCGATTTGCTCGCGCATGAACTCGGCGGATCCCATCCAAATGAGGCCGTTTATGGGAATGGATTGAAGGCCACGGGCAAATTCGTTTGAAAAAGGAGCGACTAAATCGTGGTAAGCAGTCTCTAAAGCGAAGCGAAAGGACGGTTGATCGAAGGGAATTTCATTCACCCAATCAGCGATATCAGCTGGGAGTTCTAGTCCTTGAAAAGGCTGCAAAGCGCTCTCGAAGGCAGCGCTGCAGTCATCCGAAAATTCAGGACTCAGGCCTGCTAAGGGTCCTGCCTCGCCTATGCCACGTTTATTGCCATCGGATAATTCGACGAAATACGACTTTTTTTTCGTCAGGACACCTCGGGAGGTACCTGCTTCGAAGTGAAATTGTAGTTCGTGGGGAATAAATCGAAGGCTAATTTTTGACATGATGCAATTTATTATTTTCTATTCGATTTTGTGCCCTCCCGTATTATTTTTAGCTTTAAGGTTATTATATGAAGACTTTAATTACCGTCCTTCCGTCTGTCCTTTTTGACCTGATTACCCTTGTCCGCAATAAGCTTTTTGACTGGGGTATTTTAGCGTCGACCTCGTTTGAAAAGCCTCGGATTATTTGTGTGGGTAATCTAGCGGTAGGTGGAACCGGGAAGAGTCCTTTAGTGAGTTATTTGGTCCAAAATTGGCGCGGGGATGATCGCTTAGCTATTTTGAGTCGGGGGTATGGTCGAAAAACGAAGGGTTATATCGATGTAAAGGTAGATTCGACGGCGGAAGAGGTGGGAGATGAGCCTTTGGCCTATAAAACCTTATTTCCTGAGCTACCTGTAGTGGTTTGTGAAGACCGAGTGAAAGGAGTTCAGCAGATGCCCGCGGTGGACGTGTTATTTTTAGATGATGCCTTTCAACATAGATCGATTAAAGCATCACTTAATTTAGTTTGTTCTACGTTTTCAAAGCCCTTTTACCAAGATTCATTGATGCCTCTTGGACGTTTGAGAGAGTCTGCCAAGGGAATTTCGAGAGCGGATGCGGTTATTGTTACCCGTTGTCCGTCTATTTTAACTAAAGAGCAGAAATCGAATTTTGCACAGGGTGTATTGAGGAATTCGAAAGAAGAAAAACCCATTTTTTATACGAGTGTTCGCTATGCTAAACCGGTGGGACCTAGGGAACATTTGCCCTCAAAATGGTCTTTGTTCGCTGGAATTGCAGATCCAAATCCATTTTTTGAGGCAGCAGCTAGATTTGGATCTATTCAAGAGGAGGTTGTTTATAAAGATCACCACGTATTTACGGATATTGAATTATCAGATTTAGAGCAGCAGGCTAAGAGTATGGCCGGTGATGAAGGCTTTTTGACCACACACAAGGATTATATGCGCTTGCAATCTCATTTAAGGCTGTTGCCTAATTTAGAGAATCATTTATACTATTTACCGATGGAAATGTATTTCATCGATCAGGAAGAGCAGTTTTGGGACTGGTTAGGAAAAAACTAAATTTGTAGGGTGAATTATAGACTGTTTTTATTTCTTGTTTTATTCGGTATTTCGCCGGTTTTCGCTCAGAGGACGCGTCCTACTTTGCCGGCTGCGGGCAATCAAAGTGGCTTTCCTGACCCGATGGCACCGACCAATCCGAATGCCACGAAGACTTTATCGAACGGTAAATCAGGTAGAGCCGCATTAGATGATTCTACTAAGATGATTTATGGACCTTCTACCATGTCGTATTTCGTGGAGGAAGATGTGTTGAATGGGAGGGGTGTAAAAAGTTCAGTGGATACAAGCTTGCATTTATTTCACCGGTATTTATTTCAGGAAAGAGCTAGCTTTTTGACCGCTAATTTAGGAAATGAAGGGACTGCAGTGCGAAATATCTTTGTCAAGCGTCCAGATCAGATCGGCTCTCAATTAGGCTACACGGCTTTTATGCCCTATGCTTTCAAGACCGATGAGGTCAAATATTACCAAACAAAATCCCCTTATTCGGATGTAGAATATTATTTAGGCGCGGGGGGACAGACGCGTTTGAATTTCACATTTTCTCGTAATGTGGATTCTTTGTGGAATATCGGTTTTGAAATTCAGCGGCAGGTTTCAGATAAATTTTTAACGGATCAGAAATACAAAACGGGGAACCAAACACTGACAGAACAGTGGGGCGTCATCTTACAAACTAATTTCAGGACGCGAAATAATCGCTACCGCTTATTATCACACTTTAATTATTTTGATCATTTAGTGCAAGATCAAGGGGGTATTCAATTATTAAACGGTTTAGATCCCACGACTGCGTTGAAATACTCAGATAATGGGGCACTTTTTTCGAATTCAGGCGCGCAAACAACGGATGCTTTTATCAAATTCCATTTTTACCATGAGTTTATTGGCTTTAAAGGATTGCAATTTTTCCAACGTATTGATGTAGAAAACAGGACGGCTAAATTTAAAGACAAAGACTTTTTAACGAATCTTGCCACTCTGTTTTACCCGAAAAATTTCACACAGCAGACGGATTCTTTGTACAATGAAAACCAATGGCAGTCTTATGCGCATCAGACTGGAATTAAAGGTATTTTCCGTGGATTTACTTACCGAACTTATTTTAAACAAAGGTATTGGGATGTGAATAATCCGATGGCTTCCATGCGTAAAAATCGATTAGAGAATTATGTAGGCTTGTTTTTACAACAAAAATTTAATGACAAAATTGATTTTACGGCTGATGCTGAATACTTACTCGGTTCGGATTACCGCCTGCAAGCAAACTTTATTTCTCCCTTTTTTCAGGTAAAGGCTAGTCGGACATCGATTAGTCCATCTGTCGCACAAAATTGGGCTCATAATGCGTCGTTTCGATGGGATAAATCGTTTGATAATATGCTTTTTGATGAGCTAACAGGCTCGATTGAACTGAAAAACAAAAGCCTCTATTTCCGGCCTACTGCCACCATTCAGCGTATTGCGAAATATATCTATTTCGATACTTTAGTGACGGCGAGACAGACGGCTACAGCTATTGGTGTGTTTAGGACAGGTTTTTCTGCCGGTGGGACTTATAAACGATTTGAATGGTCAGCCTTAGTCTTAGCGAATACGAAGACTGGACCTGATGTGATTCGAATGCCTAGTTTAGTGGCGAATGCGAATTTTGCGCTCAATGTGCAGTATAAAAAGTTATTGTATATGCAGTTTGGGGTGGATTTACAGCATCAATCGGCTTATTTTGCTGACGCCTACATGCCCGTTATGCAACAATATCACTTGCAAGACCGCTATGAAATACCTGCATTTTTGCAGGCGGATCCTTATGTGTCTTTGCGCATTAATCGCGTTCGACTTTTCTTTAAAATGCAGAATGTTACGCAGGGATTATTAAATTCGAATTATTATACTGCCTATTTACATCCAGCGATGGGCCGTTCTTTTGGATTCGGCGTTCGGTGGTTACTTTTTGATTAATTAGTTTAAACCTACATAAAATATGAGAACGATTTCGCGTAGAAATTGGGTGAAAGGAATGGCATTAGCTACGTTAGGCAGTGTCGTTTTTACTGACCTAAAAGCAGCTGATGCACCAGCTATTCAATGGACTGCAGATCAAGATATCCTGTTAAACAATTGGATGGGGGTTATTATCCCTGAATCTAGTATTCCTGGAGCCGTTTCCTTAGGCGTTCCTGCCTTTGTGAAAGTGATGCTTCGCGATTGTTATGAGCCGTCTACTTCAGCCTCATTAACGAAAGTATTGGCTGCTTTACCTGCGATTGACAAAGTATCTGAGTCAGAGAAAGAACAATTATTCTTCCAAATTGAAAAAGGGAAAATGGGTTCCGATGCTCAGAAAGCAATGGCAACCCTAAAAGGACTAACCATCCGTGGCTATATGACGACCGAGTATGTGATGGTAAATCACTTAAACTATGTGATGGCTCCTGGATTTTTCAATGGCTGCGAACCTATTAAAAAATAAACCTACGTATGAATATTTTAACTAATGCGGAGAAGCGTACTTATGGAGCGATCGTAATCGGATCTGGTATGGCGGGCGGCTGGGCTGCTAAAGAATTTTGTGATAAAGGAATTAAAACTTTAGTGCTTGAAAGAGGGCGCAAAGTGGGACATAATGAGGATTATCCTACGACGTTGATGAGCCCTTGGGAGTTCGAACACCGTGGACAATTAACCAAAGAGGAAATAGCGGAGAATCCGATCATTTCGAAATGTTATGCCTTTAGAGAGGATGCGAAACACTTTTTTGTTAAAGATAAGGAGCATCCTTACATTCAAGACAAACCATTTGATTGGATTCGTGGCTACCAAACGGGCGGTAAATCGCTTATGTGGGCTCGCCAGACGCAACGCTGGTCTCAGCTTGATTTTGATGGTCCAGCGCGCGATGGATTCGCGGTGCCTTGGCCTATAACCTATAAAGAAATGGATCCTTGGTATTCTTATGTGGAGCATTTCGCAGGAATTTCGGGGAATAAGGATGGTTTAGACTCTTTACCGGATGGGGACTTTTTACCACCGATGGAGTTGACTTGTGTAGAGAAACATTTCCAAAAAGAGATGAAGCGATTGTATTCGGATCGCCACGTGATTATTGGTCGTTGTGCTCACTTAACGGAGCCGCGTGAGATTCATATCAAGCAAGGTCGTGGAACGTGTTTGGGTCGTAATTTATGCCAAAGGGGTTGTCCTTATGGCGGTTATTTCAGTGCGAACTCGTCTACTTTGCCTTGGGCTGCTAAGACAGGAAATATGACCCTGAGAACGGATTCGGTGGTTCATTCGATCATTTATGATGAGAAGAAACAGAAAGCGGTAGGGGTTCGTGTCGTAGATGCGCACACGAAAGAGATGGTGGAGTATTATGCTAAGGTGATTTTTGTGACGGCTGCGGCGATCAATACGAATTTGATTTTGTTGAACTCGAAGTCGTCTCGTTTCCCGAATGGATTAGGAAATGACAGTGGATTATTAGGAACGCACATTGCGTTCCATAATTATAGAGCCTCTTTATCCGCAGAATACGAAGGATATTTAGACTATAAAACAGCTGGTGGACGCCCTAATTCAGGTTATATCCCGCGTTTTAGGAATCTTTATAAGCAAGAAACGAACTTCTTGCGTGGGTATGCGGCGGGAATGAGTGGGGGAAGAGGAACGCATGCGGACCAAAGTTCCGTAGGTGAAAGCTTGAAGAATTCGTTATTAAATCCGAAATGGTCGAACTGGTACGCTGGATCGCACATGATGGGGGAAACGATTCCGAAGGAAAGTAACAAAGTGACTTTGGACGATACGAAAAAAGATGACTGGGGAATGCCATTATTGCACATGGATGTGAGTTATGATAATAACGATGATTTGATGGTGAAAGATTTTATCGATCAATTCACAGAAATGTATGAGAAAGCAGGCTTTAAGAATATCAAGACGCGCGATTCCCATGCACCTGCAGGATTAGATATTCACGAAATGGGTGGGGTTCGTATGGGTTCAGATCCGAAGACCTCGCTTTTAAATAAGTGGAACCAAATGCACCACGTAAAGAACGTTTTCGTGACGGACGGGGCTTGTATGACCTCTACTTCTACTCAAAATCCATCGTTAACGTATATGGCCTTCACGGCGCGCGCGGTTGATTTTGCGGTAAAAGAAATGAAAAAGGGAAATCTGTAATGCAGACATTTTTAGGTAAAACAGCGGATCATCTTTTTCAGTCCCATGGTTTGGATGAGCTGAAAGATATCGCTGTCGTAATGCCCTCTCAACGAGGTATTCTTTACCTAAAGAAGGAATTAGCGATTAGGGGGGATAGACCTTTTCTATCCCCGTCCTTTTTTACAATTGAAGAATTTGCGCTGCAAATGACGGAATCCGTTCTGGAGGATCCAATTGATTTGTTGTTTGAAGCGTATGCTTGTTTTAAGGAGGTCGATCCTAACACCGACTTTGACCGATTTGCCACCTGGGGTCAAATGATGTTAAAGGATTTCGATACCCTCGATCTCTATTTAGTCGATCCTTCGTCTTTATTTACCTTTCTCTCAGAAGCAAAGTCGATTGAACGCTGGGGCCAGGAATATGGAGAGGAGCAGGCTGATACTTGGATTACCCCGAATACGCAGGCTTATTTCAAGTTATATGACTCTCTTTTAGAGGTCTATATTCGCCTTAAAAGTAGGTTAGAAGTTAAAGGGACCACCTACCGAGGTTTAGCCTATCGAAAATTAGTGGAACTTTTAGAGGCGGGTAAGTCACTGGGGCTTAAGCAGATTTATTTTGTTGGTTTTAATGCGCTGTCCAAATCCGAGGAGACAATCATTCGTTCGCTAATACGGGAGAATGTGGCGCAGACGCTTTGGGATGTGGATGAATATTACCTGAAAAATAGGTACCATCGAGCGGGAAATTGGTTAAGGGATTATTCTAATCCGGGTAATCCTGCTTATTTATCCCGTGGAGCTTTTCATTGGATGGAGCGGGATTTACTGGATAAGCCCAAACGAGTGGAAATTATCGGTTTAGCGAATCCCTCAGCCCAAATTTTTGTGGCTATAGAACAAATAAGAGCGTGGCATGAGGAGCATGGAGATCTTGAACAGGTGGCTTTGGTATTAGGCGATGAAAGCCTATTGGACTCATTGATTCCCTATTTAGGGGAGTTCAAGGATCGATTGAATATTACGATGGGTTATTCATTGAAGAAGTCCCAGGTATTTTCGTTGATTGAGCTTTGGTGGTCATTAGTACCTTTAGAAAAATACCCCGTTAGTCTAGTTAAATCGTTGAAAGAGCATCCCTTAATGCATCCCATTAAGGTGCCATCTTGGAAGGAAACGGATTTGTATTTAGCTCAAGTACCGGAGGGAGGAAATATCTTTGTTTCGGCTCAATCTAGTTTTCTGGTGTGTCTGCAAACGCTCATTCGTTTGCTTACTGATATCTTATACAAGACAGACAAGGAGGATTGGGATGCGGAGTCACAGGCTATTTTGCAAGCATTAACTGTTTTAGATAAGTTAGAGGAATTAGCCACCACTCATGCATTTATTTCGGTTAAAAGTGGTCAGGCGCTTTGTAAGCAGCTGTTGCAGCAGCAGAAGATGACTTTTGAAGGAGCAGAAAATCGTTCGCTTCATGTGATGGGTTTATTAGAGACCCGTACCTTGGATTTTGATCGAGTGATAGTTTTATCGCTGAATGAAGGAAGTTTGCCGGGAACACGGAAGCGTGAAAGTTTGATTCCGGTGGACATTGCTAATATGTCTGCCTTCTCTTTACCTACTTTTACTCAGGCGGATGCCGTAACGAGTTACCACTTTTATCGTTTGCTGCAACGTCCTAAAGAGGCCGTTCTAGTTTACGTTCAAAATGAATCTTCGTCCGCAGAAGTCAGTCGATTTATTCGCCAAATCCGATTTGATTGGTCAAAGTTGAATCCTAATTTAGAGCTTATTGAGCCGGCTATTCAATTTAATGCGGATCAGGTAGTTGAAGAGGAGGTCGAACTTCGGATTGAGAAAACGCCAGAATTAATTGCTCAGATTAAAGATATCCTCGAGAACAGAGGATTTTCTCCGTCTTCTGTTGCCATGTTTGCGAGCTGTTCGTTGAAGTATTATTTCTCCCAAATTGTGAACCTCCAACAGGAGAAACAACGAGAAGATGAGATGGGGGCCGATGTGTTTGGCACCTGGCTACATAAAGTGTTAGAATTAGTCGATTCTCAGTTGATAGAAGCAGGGGGCTGGGAAGATGGGCTTTCTGTCAAAGAAAAAAAGGCGCTCATAGAGCCCTTATTAACACAAGCCATGGCTGAAATCCGGGAGAAAGAGGGAAATTTAGAAGTGGAGAAAGGGTTTAATTATGTGTTGCAGGATGTGGCCAAAACCTTGTTAGGAAGCTATTTTGAGCAATCTAGTACCTGGTATCCGGAGCGCGTAAAATTACTCGCAGTAGAACAAAAGCTGGAGACCACCGTCATGATTCCGGTTGGATCAGAGATGTGGCCAGTTAAGATGAAAGGTCGAATCGATCGAATAGATCTGAAAGGGGAGTCTGTTTTGCGAATTGTCGATTATAAAACCGGCAAGGTGGAGAAAAAAGATGTCAAAGCGGGCGATAGCTTAGCCGAAACTCTGCAAGATAAAGAACTGAAAACTAAACTATTCCAGTTGTGGATGTATAAGTTTTTAGTGAAAATGGAATTGCAAAAAGCACCTGAGGATCGAATAGAGCCCCTAAAAGACTTAGCCTCAGAAAGGCTTTTGATCGAACCAGGTATTATTTCTTTTCGAAATTTTAAAGATCAATTAATTAGTTCGCCGCTTGAGTTTAGTGAGGGGGAACCGGAAACTGCTTTTATACAAGAATCTAACGCATTGATTAAACATTGGGTGGATGAATTAGTTTCAGAAGAAACGGTATTCGAAAAAACGGCCAATTTAGATCAATGTACTTTTTGTGATTTTACCTCAATTTGCCATCGAAACGTGTAGTTTGGTTAAAATGAATTAATTTTGTCCTTCAAATTTTTATAACATGACATTTCAAGAAATCAACGATCGCATTGTTGCTTTAGCTGCCCAAAAAGGCGGTCAAGGCGTTTCCTTTAAATTTGCTTTCCCAGGCGGAATCATTGTCGTAGGAGCGGATGGATCCGTTTCTAACGAGAATTTAGATTCAGATTGCACCATCTCTACCACAGAAGAGACATTCACTTCCATTTTAAACGGTGAATTGAATTCCATGATGGCCGTAATGACCGGAAAAGTGAAAATCTCTGGCGATATGTCTGTCGCTATGAAATTGACGAACTTACTGTAATTCATGAATTTTAGCGATACTATTGTCGCCCTAGCGACGCCCGCAGGGGTAGGAGCGATCGGGGTAATACGTCTTTCGGGAGATCGAGCGATCGAAATCGTGAATGCCGTTTTCAAGCCCAAAGATCTTTCCACCCAAGCTTCTCACACGATTCATTA
>JACCDS011651877.1_pt1 | contig 15645 bp, 10 predicted proteins | sample 7446441 | NCBI WGS metagenome assembly JACCDS01 (sample SAMN15323445, study PRJNA562643) | freshwater metagenome | isolation source: river surface water | place: USA:Blue River Watershed | collected 2017-08-17
AAACCCAGTTGTAGAATTGGATGGCGATGAAATGACTCGTATTATTTGGTCTTTCATTAAAAATAAATTAATCACACCGTATTTAGAAATCGACATTAAATATTTCGATTTAGGAATTGAGTACCGCGACGAGACAAACGACCAAGTGACGGTAGATGCGGCTGAAGCGATTAAAAAATACAATGTAGGAATTAAGTGTGCGACCATCACTCCGGATGAAGCGCGTGTGAAAGAATTCAACTTAAAGCAAATGTGGAAATCGCCAAACGGAACCATCCGTAATATTTTAGATGGTACTGTTTTCCGTGAACCAATTGTGATGAAAAATATTCCACGATTAGTACCAAACTGGACAGCTCCTATTTGTATTGGTCGTCATGCATTTGGTGATCAATACCGTGCAACTGATTTCGTAACGAAGGGCAAAGGAAAATTAACCATTAAGTTTGAAGGCGAAGATGGTACTGTGATTGAGCACGAAGTATTTAATTTTAAAAGTGATGGTGTAGCCTTGGCTATGTATAATACAGATGAATCGATTAAAGGATTTGCACGTGCTTGTTTTAACCAGGCATTGATGAAAAAATGGCCTTTATATTTATCGACAAAAAATACCATTTTGAAAAAATACGATGGACGTTTTAAAGATATTTTCGAAGAAATTTATCAAAACGAATTCAAATCGAAAATGGATGCAGCAGGTATAACCTACGAACATCGTTTGATCGACGACATGGTAGCATCGGCATTAAAATGGAACGGAAATTTTGTTTGGGCATGTAAAAACTACGATGGCGACGTACAGTCGGATACCGTAGCACAAGGCTTTGGATCATTAGGTTTAATGACTTCAGCATTGATTACACCAGATGGAAAAACTATGGAAGCAGAAGCTGCACATGGTACAGTTACTCGCCATTACAGAGATCACCAACAAGGTAAACCAACATCAACGAATCCAATTGCATCTATTTTTGCTTGGACACAAGGTTTAGCTTTCCGCGGACAATTAGATAATAACCAAGAATTAATTCGTTTCGCTCAAACTTTAGAAAAAGTTTGTATCGAAGTGGTAGAGTCGGGTAAAATGACCAAAGACTTAGCAGTATGTATCCACGGTAACAAAGTAAACCATGGAGAGCATTACTTATATACAGAGGAGTTTTTGAACGAGATTGATTCAGCTTTGAAAGCAGCACTGTAATTCGAAAGGCAGAAAGGCAGAAAGACCGAAAGGCAGAAAGGCCGTAACTTAATAGTTACGGCCTTTCTATTTTTCGGATTTTCGGATTTTCGGATTCTCGGATTCTCGGATTCTCGGATTTTCTGTCTTTCGGATTCCTACTTTTGCAATACAATCTTAGCTGTAAAATTATTTTCTTCGTTGCTTACACTCAATACATAAAGTCCATTATCAAAAGTAGATAATTCTAATTTTTGTAAGCCAGCTTCTAAAGTACCTGTAAATACTAGTCTTCCGAAGGCATCCATCAAATTAACTTCCGACACCTTTTCTAATGTAAATTGAATAACATTAGCTGTAGGATTTGGATAAACATTAATAAACTGTTGGGTTTTTGAATTTACACCTACTACAATTACATTGGTACAATTACTTGTATCGGTACAAGAATTATTGCTAACAATAACTGCGTAATTTCCAGTTGCAGTTGCTGTAAACGTTTTGTTGGTAGCATTGGCAATTGGAGTATTGGTATCGCAATTAATCCATTGGTATGTTGTACCTGCAGCGTTTTCATTTGCGCTCAATACGTTTGTATTTAAACTTACTCCAGTATTTATAGTATCAATAGTTAATTTTAGTGTGATGATGCTATCGCAGCCTGCAGTATTAGGAACAATAAATTTTACAGTATCAACATTTGAAGTATAGGTAATTCCATTGATCCAAGTATACGATTTACATGCACGAACGCTGTCGGTAGCAGTTGTATTTATACATGGTGCTCCTGGTCTTCTTAAATATGGATAAGTAACATTTTCAGTAATATTCCAAGTGGTATCAAAATTCCACAAAGAAAAGGAGTTTTGTTTACGCATCAACAAGTCGGTAAGACTTGTAACTACAACAGCTCCACCCTGATCGGTACCAACGGCAGGATGTGCCCCAGTTGTATCAATATTATAATAACATAATTCAATTTTCCCTGTATCCAGGTTATTGCTGCTTTTTTCATTTCCTTGTGCGAATGCAAACTTCAAAGCATTGCTTGCATTAAGTTTCGCACTCGTATAACAATTATAAATTTTACCACGATTTTGATTTCGACCAACAAAACCAACAATATTTGCTCCTGTATTATTTATCGAGTAATTAATTTTAGAAAGTGTATAACAATCTCTAATTTGTGCTTCATTCTCGCCTATAAAACCAGCCAAGAACATGTTAAATTCATTGGATGTAGAGCTAACTGTAGCGGTAGTATAACATCTTTTTATTAATCCGGCATTTGCATTGTAAATAAACCCAGCAGCTTTTGCAGCAGTTACTGTACCCGTTGCATAACACAAATCGATAGTGCCTGCTTGAGATCGACCTATAAAACCACCTACAGTAGGAAAATTTCCGGTAGCGCTAACATTACCTGTTGCATAACAATTATAAACTAAACTAGCATTCGATGATATACCTCCAATAAATCCACCAACTTCGCCAACTCCCATTACATTACCTGTTGCATAAGAGTTTCTAATGTTAGAACCTGTACCCACTAATCCACCGGTTCTGTTACCTCCAGAGACGTTGCAAGATGAATGGCAATTATCAACTAATCCCCCATTTCTTCCGATTAAGCCCCCTACAGATTCACTAACACCTTCAACAGTACCAGACGAATAACAATTAACAAGATTTAATTCTTTATTACCGACCAATGCACCAACACGTGTAGATCCTTTAACGTAAACGCTATCGAGGCCCACATTTTTTATACTTATTATGTTAGGTATGAAAGAAAATGCATTACCAAACAATCCAACTCCAGAACTAGATGGTCTGTTGATATACAATTTTGATATTACAAATCCTTTACCATCGAAGGTTCCTGTAAAAGCAGCCGACGTTGTAATGCCAATAGGTTCGAAACCCGCACCACTGTTCCAAGTGCTTGTAATGGCAGCATCAATATTTTGTGTTAAAATATAATGCTTATCAAGCGCGGTATTCATTGCTTGCAATTGAGTAACATTTGAAATCTGATAAGGGTCTGCTTCAGTACCCGTACCACCATTGAATTGAGCATAGCTATAGTTAGTTAACAACAAACTAAACGAAAGCATGAAAATTTTAACTTGTTTTTTTGTAGAGAGTAGCATAAGTTTTTGATAAATGTTTAAGCAAAACTAGCCAGAGCATTACAATAAGGAAATACTACAAATGTGGTATTTTTACTACGTGCTATTGGGTATTATTAATGAAAAATCAGTGAATTGTTTCCAATCAATAAAAAATTCCTATATTTAAACAACCTAAAATTTTAAAAATGAAAAAATTACTTGTGTTAGCTGCCTTCGTATTAGGCATTGCTCTTATTTCAGGAAAAAAAGAAGCTGAATATGTAAAAAATTGGGAGTTAAAAACAATGAACAATGTTGATGTGAAGGTGAAATGCACCATGAGGATTAATCCAAACGGGCAATTCATTGGAAAAGGCATCTGCAACAATTTCACTGGAAATTTAGCTTTCGATGGTAAGAAAAAAGTGAAATGCAATGAAAATATTGCAAGCACAAAAATGTTCTGCAAAGAAACAGAGGCTATAGAAAATGAATTTTTTACAACATTAAAAAAAGTAGATGGATATGAGATTGATGACGATGTATTGTATTTAAAATCTCAAAAACAAACCGTTCTTACTTTTGCTAAAGTAATTGAACCAAAGTTAGAGAAATCGAAGAAGAAGAAATAGTCTTTAGTCGTTAGTCGTTAGTACTTAGACGACAAATTATAAATAACATAAATTGTATTCAAATGAAGAGAGTATTACTTTTAGTTGCATTTATTGCAATGGTAGGTGTAAATTTTACATCAGCACAATGTATTGGTGGTAATAGATATAAGACTCCTTTATTTGGGTACGATTCGGTGATGAATATTAAATACGGTCAAAATGTAACCGCAACTTCTTCATTAGTTCAAGATTTAAAACTCGACATTTATTTACCGGCGAACGATACTTTTCAAAAAAGACCATTAGTATTTTTCACACACGGTGGTTCTTTTGTAACGGGGACCAAGGCTGATGGTGATGTAGTTTATTTATGTAAGGAATTTGCAAAGCGAGGTTATGTATGTGTATCTCAAGATTACCGAATTGGTATGGAAGAGTTCAATACACAATCGGCGGCAAGAGCGGTATGGCGTGCGATGCAAGATGCACGAGCAGCCATTCGTTTCATGAAAGCGAATGCAGCGACTTATAAAATAGATACCAATATGATTATCTATGGAGGGTCATCGGCTGGAGGATTTACCGCCTTGCATGCAGCTTTTTTAGATCAACCAAACGAAGTACTCCCTTTGATAGATACATCTGAATATACAGGTGTTGGTAGCACAGGTTTAGGTAATTTCAGAGGAACAACTAATAATTTACCAAACTCATCGGATGGAATTAAAGCAGTAGTAAATTTATGTGGAGCTATTGGCGATACCGCTTGGATACAAGCAAAAGATAAAAATGTTGTAGTAATAAACATGCACGGTACAGCTGATAAAACAGTTCCTTATGGAACAGCTGTTATTAAGCTATTAAACATTATTCCATTACTAGAAGTGGATGGTAGCTATAGCATCCATAAACACTTAGATAAAAACCGACACGAAAATTATTTTTACACTTATTGTGGAACCGACCATGTACCGTATGCAGGACTAACTGTTACACACAAAGCATGGATGGATACTACAATACGTTTTGTATCGAAATACTTATACGAGAAAGTACTTAAATGTGGCAATTCAGATATCATTGTACGATCGGTTGTAGATAGCAACGACTGCCCAATTACAGGTATAAACACAGAACTTATTGCTGAATCGTTTAAACTCTACCCTAACCCAAGCAATAATGAGGTTACACTTGAGCACAACTTTAATGGACCTAGTGAGTGTAGCATTTACAATGTTAACGGACAAAAAGTGGCGAGCATCAGATTAAAAGAAAATACTAATAAAGTAGAAATTTCTGGTTTAGCTGATGGAATGTATGTGGTTAAATTAGTACATAATTCACAAACGTATCTGCAAAAATTAATCATCCATAAATAAATAATTAGGAAGTATTTATGATGTTTAAATCGATTTTAAGGGCATAATTAACAAACATTTCCTAATGTAATTATTTATTTCTACCTTTGCGCCGCAAGCAAGTGGCTTGTATTTAAATATATATAACATTTTATGAACCCATTTGAACAATTGGGTGTCAGTCCGAAAGTTGTACAGGCAATTTCAGAAATCGGCTTTGTCTCGCCGACGCCTATACAGGAACAATCAATCCCCGTATTATTAAAGGGAGATCGCGACTTTGTCGGTCTGGCACAAACAGGAACAGGGAAAACTGCCGCATTTGGTATCCCACTGTTGGAACAGATAGATCTTCGCATCAATGCTCCGCAAGCCTTAATCTTATGCCCTACGCGTGAGTTATGTTTGCAGATTGCGAACGATTTAACAAATTTTAGTAAACACTTAGGCAATGTAAACATTGTAGCAGTGTATGGTGGTGCAAGTATTGTGAACCAATTACGCGACATTAAGCGTGGTGCACATATCGTAGTTGCAACTCCGGGTCGTATGCTCGACGTACTTAATCGTAAAGCTATTAATTTCTCTGAAGTGAAATTTGTAGTCTTAGACGAAGCAGATGAAATGTTGAACATGGGCTTCCAAGAAGACATCAACAGTATTTTGTCAACAACACCTGATGAAAAATTCACCTGGTTATTTTCTGCAACGATGCCGTCGGAAGTTCGTCGCATTGCAGCAAAATACATGGACAATCCATTTGAACTTACAGTAGGTACAAAAAATACAGGTAACGTAAACATTGAGCACGAATATTACATTGTTCGTCCGAGAGATAAATACGCAGCCTTAAAACGTATTGTCGATTATAATCCAGATATTTTTGGTATTGTATTTTCGCGTACAAAAATTGAGACGCAAGAAATTGCCGAAGCATTAATGAAAGATGGTTATAATGCCGATTCATTACACGGTGATTTATCGCAACAACAAAGAGACCGAGTAATGAAACGTTTCCGCGACAGATCATTGCAAATATTGGTAGCTACAGATGTTGCAGCGAGAGGTATTGATGTTGATAACGTAACACACGTTATTCATTATTCATTACCAGATGAAATCGAAAACTATACTCACCGTTCGGGACGTACAGCACGTGCAGGAAAGTCGGGTGTATCGATGGCATTAATTACTTCTAAAGACATTGGTAAAATTCGTCAGTTAGAAAAAACTATTGGCAAGAAATTTACAGCAGCTGAAGTACCTACAGGATTTGATGTTTGTGAAAAACAATTATTCTCGTTAGTACACAGAGTACACAATGTTGAAGTAAATGAATCGCAAATCGAACAATATTTACCTCGTATTTACGCAGAGTTTAACGACATGAGTAAAGAAGATGTAATTAAACGTTTTGCATCATTAGAATTCAATCAGTTTTTAGAATACTACAAAAAAGCACCAGACTTAAATGCCAAAGCAGATGAGTCGACAAGATCAGAAAGAGGAATGCGCTCGAGTTCAACAACACATACTCGTTTGTTCATTAACTTAGGATCGGTGGATGACTTTACACGTGGTGATATGTTGGGTTACATTTGTAATACAGCAAACATTAAAGGTGATAAAGTTGGTAGAATAGATATTAAAGGTGTGTATTCATTCTTCGAAGTAGAGAACGATGTTTTACCTCAGGTACAATCAAGTTTTAAAAATGCTGATTACTCTGGTAGAAATGTTCGTATAGAAATTTCGCAAGATGGTGATCGCAGAGACCGTGATAGCGGTGGTGGTGGTAGAAGAAGTGGTGGTGGAGAACGCAAATCATACGGCAGCGGTGGTGGTCGCAGTGGTGGTGGAGAACGCAAATCATACGGAGGCGGCGGTGGTCGTTCTTACGGTGGTGGCGGTGGTAAATCATACGGCGATAAAGATCGTAGCAGAGGAGGCGACAGAGACCGTCCGGCTGGTAACAGCAGAAGCGGAAGCAGTCGTAGTGCAGGAGGAAGCGATCGTGCTCCACGTAAGCGCAACGACGACAACAAAGGCGGACGCTGGTAAGATTTTTCTTTGAGAGCTCTTTAAATTGAACCATCCCTACCCGGGGATGGTTTTTTTTATCTCTTCCATTTATAACTGAAACTTCCTAAGCTCGTTTTTAAAGCGCAAGTATAAATTCCTGAAGGAATTTCTGGAAGATTTACATCCAAAGTATTTATACCGATGAGTAAGCTTTGTTTTTCTTTGGTGATTAATTTACCTGTGATATCTATTATTTGTATTTCTACTTCTTCTTTAATTGGCGATTCTATTGCAAAAGACACCTGTCCTTCTCGCACAATATAATTGTTGTATTTTAACTCACTTGTTTTTAATGAAGCTGATACTAAATCGGAATAGGTATAAGTTCCATCAACATCTATTTGCTTCAAACGATAGTAATTAATCCCAGCATTTGCATTCTCGTGTACAAATGTATATTCATTTAATTCTGTAGATTTTAATTTACCTTTTAATGAACCAATGTTTACAAAATTGCGTCCATCTATCGAATGTTCAATTTCAAAACGATCATTGTTGTACTCTGAGGCTGTTGCCCATGTTAACTTAACAAATTTGTCTTTTGTCACAGCAGCATTAAATCGAAGTAATGTAATTGGTAGTACTGCATCGTCGCGAGTATACCAAATTGGTGATGTCCATGCACGGTGCCCATCGGCTTGTGTTACTACAATGTAATAATACCTAGTGCTGTTATTTGTTAGTGCTGTATGAGTATAGGTAAGCGTATTCGAATTACTTACACTGGTTAATGTTGTAGGAGATGATCCACTACCAGGAACACCAGACATTAAGGCAATTGTACTCGTTGACTCGCCATCGTCATCATTCACCGAAACAGAAATAGTTGGCGTACCTGCTTGTGTGGTCGTGCTTCCCATGGGTTTAGAACCAATGGTATACGTAACTTTTAAATTATAATCTTCGCTAGCATAAAAACGCATGTTGCGATATGCATCGGCGATGTTCGCTTTAGTTAAGGAAGTAGCTAACACAACGGTTCTCCCTTGTGTTGTTCTGCCAAAGGTTGTATTATGATTATCATGATCAATTGTTGGCCCTACTTTATACCCTTTCTTTAATAGATCCGTATAACGAGCATTAAAAGTGGATGTAGAAGGATTGCTGTAAGTTGTATTCGTAGAAAAGGCAGGCCCACTCAACATAGCCATACCTACGACAGCATCATCCCAAACAGAGTTATAGGCGTTGGTGAAAATTCCATCAAAATCAGTAGTTTCTGGATGTGCCAAGGTGGCAAATGCTCCTGATTTATTTTTAATTAAAGTATATAAACTGGTATAATCTCCTTTAGCTACATATGTTTGATAGGCGCCCGGATTCCACCCTATTAATGAATCATATTCATAAATTAAAAAATGTCCTCCCGTGGAAATTGTCCCCCACTCCATTCCATACATACATACAAAGGTTCCATCTTGGTTGGCAGCAGCAGTTTCATTTTTCAAATTCGCCCAATTGGTCAAACTCATGTTCGTACTCTCGTTATGATTATGCTCTGAGATACCTAAGAAATGAAAGTTCTGTGAAGATTTTGCATAAGCATAAGCTTGTGCTGCTGTAGCGGAGTTCCCATCACTATTCCCATCAGAATAACCCGTATGGGCGTGTAAATTCCCAAAATAAAAATTATAGGTTTGGGCCTTTGCAAAACTTATGGCAATAAAAAACGTTACTAGGGTAATTAACTTTTTCATATAAAAACAAAACCTACAAATATACTTAATTTGTGCAAAACCAATACACCTTATGCTACGTACATCCATTAAATTAATATATTTAATAGCATGAAAACAATCGTCATATTACTTAGTTTATTTTGCAGCATTCCTCTTATGAGCGCATGCCAACAAAAAACCTCTAAAAAAATGGAACAGAATCCTAAATACAACAAACTAAATGATTACGAAAAGAAAGTAATCTTAGATAAAGCAACCGATAGGCCTTATACCGGCGAATATACCGACAATAAGAAAACGGGCACGTATATCTGTCGCCAATGCAACAATCCTTTATACGAGTCTAAAGACAAATTTGATTCACATTGTGGATGGCCAAGTTTCGACGATGAGATTAAAGGAGCCGTTAAACAAATTCCTGATGCCGACGGTATGCGCACCGAAATCGTTTGTAATAATTGTCAAGGGCACTTAGGACACGTTTTTATGGGTGAAGGATTTACCAGCAAAAATACACGTCATTGTGTAAATAGTACTTCTATGATTTTTGTGGAGGTTGGAAAAGAATTACCGAAAACAATTAAATAAATGATGAATGTTGAATGGTCATCATTATACATTCAACATTCATCATTCATCATTCTACATTTACAATTACATATACATCCTCATTCTCTTTTTTCATGAGGTATTTCTCGCGAGCAAATTTTTCTAAAAGAACTTGGTTAGTGCTAAGTTCTTTTATATCGTTATTAATTATCTCGATGTCTTTTTTGTAATACTCTTTATTCTCTTTTAATTTCTTTAATTCCGAAAGGTGTTTATATTGAGAGAAAATATCATTTCTATCGAACAATAACATCCACACTAAAAAAGCAAGTAAGCTTACGTAATATTTATTTTTAAAGAAATTTAAAATCGACTTCCACATAATTTAAAATTAAAAAAGGCAAATGACCGCTTGATCATCTGCCTTGATTTTTAACCACAAGCGGGTTTCATGTTTTATGTTTCTAATACAAAGAAAAACATATCTTCTTGAACATCAAGTATAATGTTTTCCACATATTAACATCAAATGTAATCATTTTTATTTTACAAGTGCAAATATTTTTTTTCGGCAATGTGTATTAGTACATGCCATGATATTTTCTGAGCAACCATTCGAGCGTAAAAATACTGATGAGTAAAATAAAAATCCATTTAAGATTTATCATTTCATCGGTCTTTTTTTCTTCGTAAGAAATAGTTTTATAAGTAGTGTTTGATGAGAGTTCTTCGTATAATTTATCAAATTCATTATCTCCGAAAGCCTTAGCCCCACTGAGTTTTGAGAGCAAACGTAAATTTTCAAAATTAGCTTCTGTATTTAATTCCTCTAAATTATTTTGTATGATATTAAACTTTCCTTTAGCCTCATATTTATTATTTCCGAGTGAACAAATTGCAGTATATGTATACTCACCATTTGGTAAATTAGACAAAGTCAATTCATAAGCATTCGAAGTTTTTGACAAGATGTAATCGAATCGTTTTTTCTTTTCATTCATCAATTCGAGCTTTACCTCAGGTGTATTTATTAATTCATAACTGTCATTGTACAGCTCTGCAGAAAACAGCACAGGCTCCCCTTCGTCTACTTTATAACTCGCTAAATTCAATCTGAATTTACGCTTATCATCTTTCGATGATAGGTATTGTACAATCTTTGAGCTAAAATCATCGAAGAGCTCCGCATTGCCGTTAAATTTATTGTTTTGCATGCGCCATTTCCAAATACCTTCAGCACAAAAAATAGCGTACTTGCGGTCATTATCTTTTCCAAAACACAACAATGGTTGCTCTGTAGCTACCATCCCTATACGTTGATAAAAGAGAGATTGAATCCCATTCGATAATTTATAATTACCATAAGGTGCATTTAATGGTGGTAATTCTTTCATTAAATTATCCCAATTATTATCGAGTACAAATCCTTGAAATTCATTAGAGCGATTTACAAACACCTCGTTGGCACTTGCCTTGGAGTTCAATATTTTTAACCCATATGGCAATCTATTGAATAAATCGATATACGTTTGTGCACCTAAAATCAACCAAGTAGGTATTGATTTTTGTTCAATTAATTTAAATAGTTGCCCAGCATCAGATACCGAACTAGGTAATTGATGTAAAATAAGTAATTGGTATTTATTGATGTTCGACAAATCAAATTCATCATTCATCCAAACATCAACTTTATAATTCTCATTGCTTTCTAATGAAGTTTTAATGGAAGCTAAATCTGGGTGTGGAGCTGCCGCCACAATTGCAATGTTTTGTTTATTCTCAATAACATCAATATAAAACTCCCTGCTATTGTTCTTCAAGTTCTTCTCTCCAGGTATCGAAGATGCCTTTACTACATACTTTTGTAAGCCTACTTGATCTGCAGGCAATACAGCTTGTAGATTGATTTGCTCATTCTTAGAATTTATACTTACCTCTTTTGACCAAACACTTTTGCCATTATGTTCAATACTTATATTGCTTCGTTTATCTTTTAAATCGTATCCACTCAGTTTTATCTCTAATTGGAAATCGTTCTTTAAATAGACAATTTCATTGTGTACTAAACTTAATATTTTGAGATCTCGCTGAGCAATGGAGTCGCCTTGTAGAATTGTATACACAGGCGCATTTATATTATTAATATAACTTGATGGTTCTATACCCGAGTTATGTATTCCATCGCTCGCTAATACAATTGCAGCCAGATTTCTGTTCTTATACGATTGACTGGCTTCCTGTAAAACTAAGGAAAGGTTCGACTTCTTTTCTGAATAATCTATATCTTGATTGACATCTATTTTAGAACCAAAACTTATATCCAATACCTCAAACTTTGAAGAAAGTTTATCAATAAATTTCTTTCTATTTTCTAAATATTCATTCTGATAATAAGATTTTTTAGGCGAATTTAATAAAGAGCTCGAATTATCTTGAGCAACCAAAATGATTGGTTTTTCGTAGCTAAGTGATTTACGAGTTATAAGTGGAGAAAAGAGGAAAAACGAAAGTAACAGCACTCCTATGAATCGAAGTGCTGTTAAAAGTATTTTAGTTTTATATGAAAAGTTTTTTTCAGAACGATAGAGTACATAAGCATAAGCACCTGCGAGTACAAAGCAAAATGCTAACCATAAAAGAGAATACTCCTGAAACCCGAAATTCATTTTTTATCTATACGTAGGTATTACATTAGCATACCACCACAAACAGAGATTACTTGTCCGTTAACATAAGCGCCCATATCTGAAGCTAAGAATAATGCCACATTCGCAACATCTTCTGTTTGCCCCATGCGTTGTAATGGAATTAATTTGTTCCATCCTTCTACAACATCTGTTGGTAAAGCATCAGTCATTTCGGTTCTAATAAACCCAGGAGCTATAGCATTTGATCTAATGTTACGCGACCCTAATTCTTTAGCAATAGATTTAGTAAATCCGATAATACCCGCTTTTGATGCTGCATAGTTACCTTGACCGGCATTACCCTGTACACCAACAATTGAGCTCATATTAATAAAAACGCCACTGCGTTGTTTCATCATAGGTTTTGAAGCAGCTTTAGTTATATTAAATACCGATTTTAAATTTACCGTTAATACTGCGTCCCATTGTTCTTCGCTCATACGCATAAGCAAACCATCTTTGGTAATACCTGCATTGTTCACTACAATATCAATGGTACCAAAATCTGATACAATTTGATTAATTAAGTCTTCTGCAGCTTTAAAATCTGAAGCATCCGAACGGTAGCCTTTTACTTTTGTTCCAGCAGCAGCTAGTTCTTTTTCTAATGCCTCACCTTGTTCTACAGACGATAAATAAGTAAACGCCACATTTGCTCCTTGTTGTGCAAATACTTCAGCAATTTTTTTTCCAATACCTTTTGATGCTCCTGTAATCAGAGCCGTTTTACCAGCTAATAAATTCATAACTTTTTGTTTGATGTACGAAATTAGTCAAAAATATACAATTTTCGAATTTAAAGATGCCTAGCAATTTATGCTGAGGTGCAGGTAAATGAAAAGACAGAACCTTTACCAAGGCTTGATTCTGCTACTATTTTTCCATTATTTGCCTCTACAAATTCTTTACATAATAATAATCCTAAACCACTACCTCTCTCATTGGAAGTACCTAGGTTTATTTTTTGATGTACACCAAATAAGGTTTCGAGTGTCTCATTCGTCATTCCAATGCCTTCGTCTATTACATCTATCTTTACCTTACTATTATCTAGTGAATCAGCCTTAATTGTAATTACAGATGATCGATTAGAATACTTAATTGCATTCGTTAATAAATTACGAACCACAAAATCCACCTGGTCTTTATCGGCATTTAACTTTATATTTTCATCAACCTCTATATTTAGTTGAAGATTTTTTGAATGAAGATTGAGTTCAACAAGTTCTTTATTGTGTACGATTAATTCTTTTAGATTAAATTCCTGAGGATTCGTTTTTATACCTCTAATTTGTGCTTGCCCCCATTTTAGAATGTTCTCAAGGGTATCTAATGATAAACTAGTTTGTTTTTTTAATGTCTCTAACAATATAAATCGTTCTTGTGCCGACATCTCTTCGCCTTCAAGTTCATTAATAAGACCTAATATATTATTGATTGGCGATTTTAAATCGTGAGTAATAATGGATAATAGTTTATCTCTTACTTGAATAGATTTAAGCAATTCTTTATTTAGTTTATTTCTTTTGCGTGAGTTATACGTTACAATACCTAATGAAAACAATGAACCACCAATAACTAATAATGCAATTATTTGATTAGACCTTTGTTTCTGATTCGCCATTTCAAGTTCCTTTATCTCCACTTTAGATTTTTCTAAATCGTAATTTGATTGAAGCAACTCAATGGCACTGGTATTTTCAATACTCATTACACTGTCTTGGTAAATGTGAAACTTTTCTAAAGATGCTAAGGCTCTTTCATAGTCGCCTGCTTGCTTCTGTAAAATATATAACGACTGATATACTTCTACCACTAAATGTTTCTGGCCCATTGCTAAGGCAATGTCTAAGACTTGTGTAAAGTAAGATTCCGACAAACGAGGATTAGAATCTTCGTATAGTATAGCAATGTTATATAATACTCTTGCTTGGTCTTCTACCAAATTATATTTTTTACTAATGTCTAAAGCTTGATTGTACATTGATAATGCCAAATCTGTTCTTTCAGTATTAGCGTACGCAATAGCAAGGTTCATTAATAACGACACCTTTGTTGCTTGCGCGTTATGAACCTTATCAGCTATTTTTAATCCTCTCTTAAAATAGTTGATTGATTTTTCATATTCAGCATTTTTACCATAAACAATTCCTATGTTGTTACACAAATTCAAAAATGTAGTCGTTAAGCTATCTTGCAACAAACCCATCGCTTTGAAGTAATATTTATTAGCTTTCTCTAAGAGGTCAAGTTGAGAATTAGTTGTTCCTAAAGAAATATAACATTGGATGATTCCATCAGTGTTCTTAATATCTTCGTTTATTTTTAATGCTCTTAAGAAATAACTAGTAGCTTGTTTATAGTCACCAGTTTTAGCAGAGATAACACCTAAAGAATTATAACAAGTAGAAATACCAAGTTTATAATCATCGTGATAGAAATATTCTAAAGCTTTTAAATCTGATGATTTCGCTTTTTCAAAATCACCTTGCATTTGTAATACCCTACTTTCAGAATTATACAACATACCCAATGATCTAGCATTATCTATTTTGGTAGCTAATTCTTTTCCTTTGTTTATATAGTACATAGCAGAATCTTGATTTTCTATAATGTACATCGTAATATAATCGCGGTAAATATTAATTCTTGTTGTATCGTCTTTAGCATTAGCAAGTTTGTTGCTTAATTCTTTTACTTTATCAGGGTTTGCAAAAGAATGAGTAAACCAAAGTAATTGAATGATTATTAGTAGGTATTTAATCATAGCTCTTCTCATAGATACTGAAAAATAGCATTTTTTCTTCATATCACAAATTGTGTTTTAAAAGTAATTTATCGTAATTTAGGTAAACACCTAAATACTAATCATATGGAAAGTAACCTTATTACAACACTCTTTTTACCCCTGGCTCTAGGTATAATTATGCTTGGTCTTGGTTTATCATTAACACTCGACGATTTTAGAAGGGTTATCTTGTATCCAAAGGCTATACTCATTGGTCTAATATGCCAAATGATTTTATTACCAATTATAGGGTTTGTAGTAGTAATATTCTTTAAACTACCTCCCGAATTAGCCGTTGGTTTAATGTTATTGGCAGCTTCACCTGGTGGTGCAACTGCTAATTTATATAGCCATTTATCGAAGGGTGATGTAGCTTTAAACATTAGTTTAACTGCAGTGAACAGTTTACTAACTTTATTTACTTTACCCTTTATTGTAAATTTTTCTATCGATTACTTTATGTCGTCAGGACAAGTAATTCCAATGCAATTCAAAAAAGTGATGGAAGTGTTTGCCATTGTTTTGGTTCCAGTAACGATAGGAATGTTAATACGATCTAAAGCTCCAAGTATCTCTGATAAACTTGATAAA
>JACCDS010733950.1_pt1 | contig 15643 bp, 14 predicted proteins | sample 7446441 | NCBI WGS metagenome assembly JACCDS01 (sample SAMN15323445, study PRJNA562643) | freshwater metagenome | isolation source: river surface water | place: USA:Blue River Watershed | collected 2017-08-17
GCCGACTCTTCCGATCCGGCCAAGTACCTGCCCAAGCTGAAGGAAACCAACTACAAGGGCGTGACCGGCCAGATCGCCTTTGACGAGAAGGGTGACATCAAGAACGGTGCCCTGACGCTGTACACCTACAAGGGTGGCAAGCGCTCGGAAATCGCCGTGATCCGCTGATCGACGCCTGGCGACAGCCTAAAAGGCCACTTTCGAGTGGCCTTTTTTGTGTCTGCCGGTTGCGAAACGATGGCCTCGCCAAGGAAGCCGCTCTATTGGCTGCTACAATGCAAGGCTTCGCGGAGAGGTGGATGAGTGGTTTAAGTCGCACGCCTGGAAAGCGTGTGTGGGCTAATCCCCACCGCGGGTTCGAATCCCGCCCTCTCCGCCATGGATACTTCCCATGAGTTCCGCAGAAGCCCGGTAACACAGCAAAAAGCCCCGCACGACGGGGCTTTTTTGTTCGCGGAGGTCCGTTAAGGACCGTTTACAGCCGGGCACAAGTGGGGGCATATTTGGGGGCACGAATCGGCGTATTCCGATGCCCCCAGCGAAAAATGCCCCCATGCCCCTGACAAAGCTCGAATGCGACCGGGCCACCTGTCCCCCCGGCAAGCCTTACGCCCGCCTGGCCGATGGCCTCGGCATGTACCTGGAAGTCACCGCGGCCGGTGGCAAGTACTGGCGCATGAAGTACCGCCACGGCGGGAAGGAGAAGCGCCTGGCCTTGGGCGTGTACCCGGAGGTGACGCTGGCCGATGCTCGCAAGCAGCGCGACAAGGCCCGGGAGGCCCTGGCCGCTGGTGAAGACCCCGGCCAGCTCAAGCGCGAGGCCAAGCTCAAGCGCATCATCAACGAGGCCACCACCTTCGAGGCGGTGGCCCGGCAGTGGTGGGACCACTGGAAGGGCCCGCGAAGCGATCGGCATTCGGCCTATGTGCTCAGGCGCCTGGAGGCCGACGTTTTCCCCGCCATCGGTGGGCGCCCTGTTGGTAGCGTCACGGCGCCACAGTTGCTGGCCATGGCCAAGGGTATCGAGGCCCGCGGGGCACTCGACATTGCGAAGCGTTCGCTGCAGACCTGCGGCCAGATCCTGCGCTACGCGGTGGCGCACGGGCTGATCGAGCGCAACCCGGGCGCCGATGTTCGGCCATCGGACGCCCTCAAGCCACGGAAGAAGGAGAACTACGCGCGGGTCGACGTCAAGGAGGTGCCCGAGCTGCTGCGCAAGATCGAGGCCTACCAGGGCACCCCGTACACCCGCCTGGCCATGAAGTTGATGGCCTACACCTTCGTCCGCACGGGCGAGCTGATCGGCGCCCGGTGGGCAGAGTTCGACCTGAAGGCCGCGGAGTGGCGTATCCCTGCCGAGCGCATGAAGATGCGGACACCGCACATCGTGCCCCTGGCGCCCCAGGCCCTGGAGGTGCTGCAGGTGCTGCAAACCCTGTCGGGTGGCCGTGAGCTGCTGTTCCCCGGCGAGCGGGACCATGAGCGCCCCATGTCCAACAACACCATCCTGGCCGCCCTCAAGCGCATGGGGTACGCCGGCCGGATGACCGGCCACGGTTTCCGCGGCATCGCCTCGACCATCCTTCACGAGCAGGGCTACCCGCACCATGTGATCGAGCTGCAGCTGGCGCACCAGGAGCGCGACCAGGTGGCCGCGGCCTACAACCACGCCACGTACCTGACCGAGCGCCGCGCCATGATGAACGGCTGGGCCGACCACCTCGACAAGCTGCGCAAGGGGGCAGACGTGATCCCCATGACCCAGCGGGCAGCCTGAGCCATGGCCGCGATGCATTCGGCGCCACTATTCCCGGCTTTTCACCGGGAACACCGGGAACAGGCGGGCAAAACCCTGTGTTCATGCGGTGTGGCGCCTCATCAAGCACCGGGAACAGGTCGGGAACACATAGGGAACAGATCGGGAACACTCACACATACAAGCCCGGCCCCCTCGACCCCTGCCGCCGCAGGACTGCCAGCACCGGCCCACTGTGTCGGGCCCATCCCGGGGCGGCCGGCAGCGGGTCATTCGCGGCGCGTGCTCGCGCCAGTGCATGGCCAGGGAAGGGGTGAACGGTGGAAGGTGGACGCCCCGAACCCATCAAGGCAGCGGCAGGGCCGCGCGAAGGCGCTTCCCCTGGCGCCCACCTCCGGCCGCGGCACAAGTCGGCTACGCCTTACCCAGCGGCGGCGCGAGCTGGGCACGATCATGGAACGAACATGAGCGACACCACGCGGAAGAGCTTTGAGGATGCCAGCCGGGACGAAGCCCGGGGTCTGGCACGGGACGGCCTGGCTGCCATGGCGCGGGCTCTCAACCACTGCGGCCGGCCGGAGCTGGCGTACCGCTACACCAGTGAAGTGCAGTCGCGCTTCGAGGCGCTGGCTGTCGAGCTGGTGCACCTGGTGGAGTTCGGCGAGGTCGAGTCCAACCCCGCACACCGTGGCCACCTGCAGGCCGTGGCCGCCCGTACCGACGAGACGCTGCAGGCCTTGATACGGAAGGCATCGCGCAAGACGCCGATCCTCGGCGCATGAACACCGCCACGCCCAGCGGCGGTTCGAGCTGGGCAACAAGGCGGCGGGGCACGATGCCGCGAACACCGGCCCCGCCTGACCACCTTCAAAACGGAGCTTTGAAAATGGCTAACCAAAATGTACCTGAGCAAACGAAGCGCTACGGCCACGCCGACGCCCTGGAAGACCTGCGCCAAACGGCCAAGGCCGCCAGCATCGTGCGTGCTGTGGCCATCGCCATAGCGACGCAGGCCGACCACCCGGAGAAAGATGAGGACCTGTACACCTTCGTGAAGTGGGCGCCATCCATCGATGCGGCGCTGGGGTGCGCGGAGAAGGTCAAGGTGTCGCAGACCGAAACCGTTGACGCCCCTGATGGTGTGGACTGGTGTACTCCCCTGAGCCTGTTGGAGGCGATGGCAGCCGTTTTCTGGCGCACTGATGTGCCGGAGGACAAGGCCATGTGCTGCTACCAGGTCGAGGACCTGTGCGAAGCGGTGCTGGATGCCCTCTCGACCTTGCACGACGACCTGTCGGCCGCTGCTTCCAGTCTGAAGGCTGAGCCCGGCGCGGCCAGCTGAGTGCGTGACCAGGAGCAACCAACATGACCGACACAGCATCGCGCCATCAACGAGCCGCGACCCGCAGAACCGCGGCATCCCGGCATGGATCAAGCAGTGGCAAAGAACGTGGCCAAAGTCCTTTACGGATGCCAGCTCATGAGCAAAAGGTCATCGCCGATGCCCTAGCCATCCTCTCGCGCTACGTGGTTGAGCCGGGCGCCAAGTTGAACGACCGCAAGGCCCTGCAGCAGTTCCTGCAGCTTCGCCTTAGCCAGGAGACAGCGGAGTGCCTCGCGGTGCTTTACCTCGACGCGCATTCGCGATCCATTGCCTTTGAGGTGCCTTTTCGAGGGACGGTGAACCATGCTGCTGTCTATCCCAGGGAGATAGCCCGGTCCGCCTTGATGCACAACGCGACCGCCGTGATCCTGGCGCACAACCACCCCAGCGGTGTTGCCAAGCCCAGCAAGTCGGATGAGCACATGACGCAAGCCATCGTTTCGGCTCTCGATCTGCTGGGTGTGCGGGTGCTTGATCACTTCATCGTCACGAGCACCGACTGTGCCTCTATGCTGGAAATGGGCCTCCTGTAACAGCACCAAGTTTCGCCACGCCTAGCCCGAGACTGATCCCCGAGGGCGAAAAGCGGGACCCCTTCACCCGCCTGGCGCTGGCACCCAATGAAGGACGCACCTTGAAGGGTGGCGCGATGGACAGAAAAATTTCTCTTGAGATTCCGGCTGACATCAAGCTTGAAGATTCGCCAGAGCTATATGCCGCATTCATTCGGCAAATTGAAAAGTACCAAATGAGCCAGCCGGATCGAGATACCTTTCTCGACATTTGGACGCAGGCACTAAACAGGACGCGGGCCGCAACGCTAGCCGCTCGTGAGCTTGTGCGGATCTATTGGGAGCCGGTATCTAAAATTGACGCGGAGAGGAATCTCAGGCGCTGGTTTGAAAACAGGCCGAAGTTTGACCCCTATCAGGAAGCGGTTTTCACCTGGGGGCTTATCGAGTTTGCTGGAAGGCGAGCCTTAAAAGAGGGTGTCTCTAGACGTACATCAGATGCCGCAAAGTCAAAAAACGCGAAGCCTCGGGAATGGGTAAGGAACGAATGGGCATCTCGAAGCGACAAGGGGCAGAGCAAGGCTTCATTTGCACGCCAATACGCGCCATTGGTCAAAAAACGTTTTGGCGTTGATGTAACACCCGAGCAGATTTCGCGCGTCTGGCTGCCAAAGGGTTGACCGCGTGCATGTGGTTTGCCAGCAAACCACAGGGCCAGCCAGCACACCACGCGGTTAGCTGGCTGGCCACATTTACCGATATTGGGACTGCCGAATAGATTAAGCCTAGGTCAACCACCTGGAGCTTAACGAATGAATCCGGCACCAAACGAAAGCACGCGGAAGCCTGAAAAACTCCTCCGACTGCCCGAAGTCGAGGCTTTGACGTCCCTTCGCAGGACGACCATTTACGCCGGCATGAAGGCCGGCACCTTCCCCAAGCACGTCCGCCTGTCTGCCCGCTGTGTGGCCTGGCGTGAATCGGACATTGCCACCTGGCAGGCCCAGCGCCTGCAAGCGGGGGCCGGCCGTGATTGACGCCCTCATCGCCGGCCGCCTTCGCGGTGCGCCCCAGTTCAAGACGGCATCCAACGGGAAGCCCTTCGCGTCTTTCCGCGTAGCAGCCACGGACCGCGGCGGCAGCAGCGTGCTGTGTTCCTGCATCACCTTTTCTGCTACCGCCTGCGCAGCTGTGCAAGCGCTGAACGACGCCGACAGCGTGGCGGTGTCGGGCGAGGCGACGCTCAAGAGCTGGGAAGGCAACGACGGCACGCAGCGCCATGGCCTCGATGTGCTGGTGCATGGCGTGATGACCGCTTACCACCTGGGCCGCAAGCGCAAGGCCAGCGGCACCGATGGGGCGGAGGGGGGCGAGCATGGGCATTGAAACCCCAGACAGTGGCACCCACGCGCAGCGCTTTTCCGAAGAGCAGCAGCGTTCCTTCGTGCTGGCACGCCTGCGCAGCTACGGCCCGGCTTTCGATGATGAGCTGATCGCCGAATGCTTCACCCGGGACCCCGGCGCCCGAGTGGCTGAGCTCAACGCACAGGGGCACCACATCGAGACGATGCGGGCCTATCGCCTGCGCTGTGGCGGCCGTCACGGCTGGTCGGCCCTTTATGTGATGCGGGTCAAGGATGCGGTTACCGGCACCGTGCTGGCCGCCCCTGTACCGGTGGGCCATGGCCCCGTGCTGGAAAGGTGGGCGCCATGACGACCGCCCTTCAAGCTGCATCAACCGACAGCCGCGCCGACCAGGCCGCCCGCGTGGCGGACTACCTGGAGGCGCACCCCCACAGCACGCAGAAGGAAATCGACGCGGCCTGCGACACCGGGTGCGTTTCCAAGGTCCTGTCCGACATGCAGCGCCCCGAGCTGCCCGGCATGGGCTACGTGCTGACCTTCGGCCGGCGCGAGGAGGTATGCGCATCAGGCAGCCGCAAGCGGCTGGTGCGCACCTATGCGCTGGTGAGCCGCCCCAAGAGCAAACAGGCGGACCTGTTCGAGACCACATGACACAAACCCCCATCACGCCCGAGCTGCTACGCGCCGCCCTGGCACACATTCCGGCGAACCTGCCCCGCGACGAATGGGCGCGGGTGGGCATGGCCATCAAAAGCGAGTACCCCGACGGAACCGGCTTCGACCTGTTCGACCAATGGAGCGCCAGCGACCCGGACCGCTACGACCGCAAGGCCGTGCAATCGACCTGGCGCAGCATCAAGGCTGGCGGCGGTGTCGGGGTGGCCACGCTGCTGCACCTGGCCAAGGAACACGGCTTCACCCTGCCCAAGACCGGGCAGGCCCCGGCCGCGCCATCGGCGGCGGAGCTGGCTGAACGCGAGCGCCAGCGGCAAGAGCGCCAGCGACAGGAACAGGCCGCCCGCCTGGCTGCGCAGGAAGGCGCGGCAGCCGAAGCCCTGGGCCTGTGGGAAGGCAACGGCCGCGACGTGACAGACCCCGAGCAGGCGCCTTACCTGGTGCGCAAAGATGTGCAGGCCTATGGCGTGCGCTTCACGCATCCGGGCACGCTGTTGGTGCCCCTGCGGGACGCGGCCGGCAAGCTGTGGAACCTGCAGCGCATCGCGCCCGCAAAGCCCGAGAACGGCGCACCGGAAAAGCTGTTCCTCAAAGGCGGCCGCAAGTCGGGCCTGTGGCACATGGTCGGCGAGCTGGCCAGCGGCCACAGTGGACCCGATACCGCAGGCCCGGCCGTGCTGCTGATCGCTGAGGGCTACGCCACGGCGGCCACGGTGCATGAAGCCACGGGCTACCCGGTTGCGGTGGCCTTTGACGCGGGCAACCTGCAGCCCGTGGCCCGTGCCCTGCGCCAGCAATACCCGGCCGCCTTGCTGGTGCTGTGTGGCGACGACGATCAAGCGACCGAGGCGAAGGACGGCAGCAACCCCGGCCGGCAGAAAGCCACGGCAGCGGCGCAGGCGGTGCGGGGTGTGGCGGTGTTCCCCGAGGGCCTGCCCCCTGGTGGCTCCGACTTCAACGACCTGGCCGCGCACGTCAACGCACAGCACGGCGCAGGGGCCGGGCTTGACGCCGTGCGCCGCATCGTGGCCGCGGCCATCGCGGACCACCAGGCCGCGCAGGCGAGCATGGCCCAAGGCAAGGCAGGGAAGGGCAGGAAGAGCGGCGCCAGCGAACCGGCATCGGGAGACGCTGGCGACAAGGCCGAACCCGGCAGCGACTGGGACCGGTTCATCGTGTCCGATGCGGGCGTGTTCTACCAGGGCGTTGACCGAGACGGCGAGCCCACAAAACCCGAATGGGTGTGCAGCCGCTTGGATGTGCAGGCCCTGACGCGCAACCAAGACGGCAACGGCTGGGGCTACCTGCTGACATTTCTCGACCGGCTTGGGACTCTCAAACAATGGGCGATGCCGGCGCGGATGCTGGCCACCGATGGGGCCGAATACCGGGGGCACTTGTCCGATCAAGGTTTGCGCATCGCCACCAGCCCACGTGCCCGCAACCTGCTCACGCAGTACATCCAAACCCGTGACCCTGGCGAGTACGCCATGTGTACCGACCGCGTAGGCTGGCACGGCCGTGCATTCGTGTTGCCACACGAGACCATCGGCGACGACGCGGAGCGGATCGTTTTTCAGAGCGATAGCGCACAGCCCAACACCTTCCGCGTGAAGGGCACGGCTGAGCAATGGCAGCAGCGCGTGGCGGTCCCATGCGTTGGCAATTCGCGCTTGGCCTTCGCTGTGTCGGCAGCCCTCGCCGGCCCGCTGCTGCGGCCGGCTGGCGTGGAAAGCGGCGGCTTTCACTTCCGCGGCGACAGCTCAAGCGGCAAAACCACCGCCCTCAAGGTGGCGGCGAGCGTGTACGGTGGCCCTTCCTACCTGCAGCGGTGGCGGACCACGGACAACGCCTTGGAAGCTATCGCGGCGCAGCATTGCGACGGACTGCTGATCCTGGACGAACTGGCACAGGTGGACCCCAAGACGGCCGGCGAGTGTGCCTACATGCTGGCCAACGAACAGAGCAAGGCGCGGGCGACCCGCACGGGCACACCGCGTGCCCGTCTCTCGTGGCGACTGCTGTTCCTCAGTGCGGGGGAGCTGGGCCTGGCCGACCACATGGCCGAAGGCATGAAGCGAGCCCGCACCGGACAGGAGGTGCGCATGGCGGACATTCCGGCCGACGCCGGCCGGGGCATGGGTGCCTTCGAGAATCTGCACGGCCATGAAGGCGGGGCAGCATTTGCGCGACATATCACCGCGCAGGCCGGATCGGTATACGGCGCCACCGGCCGCGCCTGGCTGCAGTACCTGACCGAGAACGCCGACGGGTTGAAGGCCCGCATCCGGCAAGCGGCGGACCGGCTGGCATCGCGGATCGTGCCCGAGGCGGCGAGCGGGCAGGTCGAGCGCGTGGGCGCCCGGTTCGCCCTGGTGGGCGCGGCCGGCGAAATGGCCACGGCGGCGGGCCTCACGGGCTGGCCCTCGGGCGAAGCGGAGAAGGCCGCCCGCGAATGCTTCAACGCCTGGCTGGCGGCCCGCGGCGGCATCGGCAATGGCGAAGTGTCGGCCATGCTGCGCCAGGTGCGGCGCTTCCTGGAGGCGCACGGCGAGGGCCGCTTCACCTGGTGGCACCGGGCCGCCGACGACCACAACAGCAAGACCCTGCACCGGGCCGGCATGCGCCGCATGCTCAACGAGCACGGCGACCCCATCAAGACCAACAGCGAGCATCTCAGCGAGTACGGCGACAAGATGCCGGCCGCTATGGGTGAGAAGGTGTCGGTCGAGTACTTCGTCCTGTCCGAGGTCTTCAAGTCTGAACTGTGTCAGGGCTTTGACCCGCAGGCCGTGGCCCGCGTGCTCTTGGAGCATGGGTGCCTGACCGTGAAAGAGCCGGGGCGCTTCAACGTGACCGAGCGCCTTCCCGGCATGGGCCTGGCCCGCTGCTACCGCATCGCGCCTCGAATCTTTGAGCTGGACCTTTGAGCGCCATGCAGACGGGCATACCAGGGACCAATCTCCCGTCCGATGGGCTGGACGAGTTGACCGGAGAGGATGCCGAGGCCGTTGCACGCGTGGTGCGCCTGGCGATGGGCGCGGCCACCCAAGAGGATCAACAGTTCGTGCATCGGGCGGCCAAGGCATGGCTGATGAGCAACGGAAGCATCCCCTTTGAGCGCTGCCTTCGGCTGCCTCCGACACCAGAAGCATTTCGGCGGATGCAGCGGGATGTGTGGTTGTGCCAGGCAGCGCGGCAGATGCAGGCCGCGACGGACTGGGAGGCGTGCTCGCAGCTGTTGATCGAGTGGGACCGGTTTCTCTCCCGTGGGCCATGGCGAGAGTGGCGAGACGACCCGGAGCCGCCGCCCTGGGCATCGTCACTGCAGCGAGCGCTTTTCTTCGCCAGCCGCTTCAACCGTGGCAACAGCCTGGGAGAGCGGCAGCTTTACCGAATCACGCGACACGTTTTCCGGCGGAAAAGTCAATGAGCATTTTTTAGCCTTAGGCAGTGGGCGGTGCACGGAGCAACGCTCCATTCTTCAACCCAACATTCAAGGTGAGTTCATGGGAATTTTTGATTTCGCATCGGTCAAGCGATCGGTGCAAAGCATGGAGGAAAGGCTTCGCGCCCTGCGGGCCGACATCGAAACGCTCAACCGTGAGCGGATCCTGATCGAAGGCGCCCCGGTGGCAAAAGAGGACGTCAAGGCCGTGGTTTCCAAATGGATCCGTGAGAGCGGACAGGCCTACACCAGCGAGTTGACCGCAGCCGTTGCGGACTTGGCCCGCACCACATCGGCGTTCTCTCAGCATGGGCGCATGAGGCAGCTTTCCAGCTTCGGGGCGCTGGGCTTTCAAAACGGCGCCGAGGCAGACAGCCAGGCGATCGGGCAGGCGCTTTGCGCGGTGTTCGGCGGAGCGATCACTCAGACCATTGGCCAGGTGATCGACGCCATGGAATGGCCAGCCAACGCCATGACCAGCGAGAAGCGAAACAGCGCTCTCGAATCCATCAACGACCGCATCTTCAAGCTCGAAGGCGAAGCCGAAGAACTCATCAACAAAGCCGCCGAACTCGGCATCCGTCTGGAGTAACAGCACATGAGCACCTACGTACAACCCAACTGGAAGATCCAAGAGTGCACCCGCGGGATGGTGAGCGCCTTGCATCAGCGTCTTAACCCGAACGCACCCGCAACCCTGGAGGGCCGTGCATACCGGTCCATGAGCCTGATCGAGATGGCACGGGAGTTCTACGAGATGCAAGGCCGCAACACCAGCGGCATGTCTCGCATGGATTTCGCCCGGGAAGCGCTCAAGACGCGCGGCGGCGCGATGATGGCGAGCGCCGATTTCTCATCGCTGCTTGCTGACGTGGCCCGCAAGCGCCTGCGCGATGCGTACCAGGAGAACCCGGCCACGTACCAACTGTGGGCACGACGTGCGCCGAATGCACCCGATTTCAAGCAGATCAACGTGGTGAGCATGTCGGGTGCCCCCGCACTGTTGCGGGTCAGTGAATCGGGCGAGTTTCAGTACGGCACGATCGGCAGCGGCTCCGAGTCCTATTCCGTGTTCACCTACGGTCGGATCGTGTCCTTCACCCGTCAGGCCATGGTCAATGACGATCTGCGCAGCTTCGATCGAATCGTGCAGGCCTTCGGCGTGAGCGCTCGCCGCCTGGAGAACCGTCTGGTGTACAGCCAGATCACCGAAAACGGCAACCTCTCGGATGGTTCGCCGATCTTCGATGCGAGTCACGGCAACCTGGGCACCGGTGCTGTTTCATGGCTGAGCGCTCAGAGCCTGGCCGCTGGGCGCACCGCCATGCGGACGCAAAAAGGTTTCGACGGTGAGCCGCTGAACCTGGGTCCGGCCTTCCTGATCGTGCCGGCTTCGCTTGAGCAGCTGGCCTATCAGCTGACCAGCGACCAGTACGTGCCAGCCAAGACGGCCGATATCAACGAGTTCCGCACTGGCGGACGCACATCGCTGCAACCTGTTGTCGACCCGCTTCTGGACGGCAGCAGCGCATCGGCCTGGTATCTCGCCAGTGCCACTTCCATGGTGGACACGGTGGAGTACTGCTACCTGGACGGTGCAGAGGGGCCGGTGATCGAGTCGCAGGAAAGCTTCGGCATCGATGGGACCGCCCTCAAGTGCCGCCTTGACTTCGGCGCCAAGACGATCGACCGCGTGGGCCTCTACCGGGCGAACGGCGTCTGATCCCGATGGTGTTTGCAGGCGAGAAGCTGGCCATAGCCGCAAACACTCGGATCCACATGGCCAGCACCCTTTCCGTTGAGTCTGGCAGTTTCCCCTTGGGTGCAACGGAACACGCGCAACAGGGCGGCCAAAGATGCCGGAGGGATGCGCACCCATTCAACCCCATGACCGGCGCCACAGACGCATCTTGACGGCTGATCGGATGAGCTGACGGGCGCATGAGTCAAAACAGGAACGTCTCTCATCATGTCCACATCAGGCAATGAAGCCCGCATCGTCCTAACTGCCGTTGACAAGACCAGCGCAGCATTCGAACAAGTACAGAAGAACCTTAGCGGAGTGGGGTCCGTGGCGGCAAACGTCACCAACCTCTTGAGCGGCATAGGCGCTACGGCTGTAGTGGTTGCCATCACCAGCGCTGTGCGCCGCACGGCCGATTACGCGGACCAAATGGGCAAATTGGCACAGAAGGCCGGCGTTACTACCGAGGCCATCAGTGGACTCGCCTACGCGGCCCAGCTCTCCGACGTGGACAACCAGGCACTGGCCAAGGGCTTGCGCATCATGGCGCTGGACGCAGAGAACGGCGGCGAAAAGCTGGCCGCACTCGGCGTGGTGCTGCAGGACGCTGCCGGCAAGGCCAAGACTTCAGACCAGCTGTTCCTCGATGTGGCCGACCGCCTTAGCGGCATGGAAGACCCTGGGCAGAGGGCCGCCGCCGCCGCAAGGCTGTTCGGCGAAGAGGTCGGCCCAGGCTTGCTGCCGCTGCTGCTTTCAGGCAGCAAGGGGATTCAGGACATGACCGAAGAGGCGCGGCGCTTTGGACGCGTTGTTAACGATGAAGTGAGCGCCAAGGCCCAAGAGTTCAACGACAACCTGACCCGCCTCAGCTTGGCCGCCGATGGTGTAGCGGGGCAGATTGCTGGCCCGCTGATCGAGTCGCTGGCCAACACCAGCAGCTACTTCATCAAGGTGGCAAATGATGCCGGCATCGCCAAGGCGGCCCTCATCACATTTGGCGGGGCAGTGGCACGAACCCTTGGGCTTGATGATGTTGGCAAGCTTCAATCTGCAGCTCAGGCGAACCAGAACGCCATTGCACTGACTGTTAAGCAGATCGAGACATTTCAGAGGCTGGCAGACCGAGGCGACGTTGCGGCAGCCGTTCGTGTGGGAGCGCTGCGAGAGCAGTTCGCAAAGCTGCAGGCCGATGGCCAGCGCATCACATCGGCACTCAGTGGCGAGGCTGCCAGCATCGAATCTCAGTTCATGCCGGTCAAGGGTTCCAAGCTTGAGCGGCCCGACCTGCCTTCCCGGTCTGGTGGCACTGGGGGCCGCCCATCGGCGGGGACCGCTAAGGATTCGGCATTCACCGGCCTGAGCTACGACGAGCAGATCGCCCAGCGCGTAGGAAAGCTGTGTGAGCAAAGCGACGTCATCAATGCAAAAGAGTTTGCCGACACAATGGCTAAGCTGGATGAGCTTTATTTCAGTGGCCAGATCGGCGGCGAGCTGTACGAGAGCACCATGCGAAAGCTCGCCGGCAGCAGCACCAAGGCCGGCGAAGCCAGTGGAGAACTAGCCGACGAACAGGCGAGGCTGGCCAGAATGATTGCAGGCACGTCTCAGGCTGTTGAACAAGATCTTCAAAAGGACCTCCGCTTGCTTGATGCCGCACTCGCAAAAGGATTGATTGGCATCAAGACGCATGAAGAGGCTTACGCTACCCGCCTTGGACTGACCGGGCCAGAGGCCAAGCGAACCGCCCAGGAATTCGGGGCCACCTTGCACGAGGACGTTAAGAACGCTCTTAGCAACGCCTTCCGCGACACAAAGAACCCGGTCGAGGCGTTCGGAGATGCGCTATACAACGTGGTGCTGACCCGCGTCACCAGTGGGCTGGCCAATTCCATTGCCGATGGATTGCTGGGCAAGGAAGGTGGCGGAGGCGGCGTGCTCAGCGGTGTTTCTGACTGGTTTGGCGAGCTCCTGAGCTTTGACGGCGGCGGTTACACCGGCACCGGCTCACGCGCTGGCGGCATGGACGGCCGCGGCGGCTTCCTTGCCATGCTGCACCCCAACGAGACGGTTGTCGACCACACAAAGGGCCAGAGCACTGGAGGCGTCACGTTCAACCTGATCAATCAAGGGGGAGAGCGGCTTTCGATTGATCGAACCAAAGAGCGCACCGGTTCAAATGGTCAGGTTATCTATGACGTGTTCGTATCTGCTTTGGCAAATGACATTGCTGGACGAAGCGGCCCGGTATCCCGAGCTCTTGAAAATGGGTGGGGCATTCGGCCTTCCACAACTTAATGGCGAAGTGTCGGCCATGCTGCGCCAGGTGCGGCGCTTCATGGTGGCACCGGGCGGCCGACGACCACAACGGCAAGAACCTGCACCGGGCCGGCATGCGCCGCATGCTCAACGAGCACGGCGACCCCATCAAGACCAACAGCGAGCACCTCAGCGAGTACGGCGACAAGATGCCGGCCGCCATGGGCGAGAAGGTGTCGGTCGAGTACTTCGTCCTGTCCGAGGTCTTCAAGTCTGAACTGTGCCAGGGCTTCGACCCGCAGGCCGTGGCCCGGGTGCTGTTGGAACATGGGTGCCTGACCGTGAAAGAGCCGGGGCGCTTCAACGTGACCGAGCGCCTGCCCGGCATGGGCCTGGCCCGCTGCTACCGCATCGCGCCTCGACTCTTTGAGATTGAGGTGTGAGTACCTGGCTCCTGTTCACCAGTTCACCAGAGTGGTGAACATCTGACGGAGCGTTGACCATGCCCACGGGCAGCGCCAGGCGTGGCGAGCGGTGCCGCCGATGGGGCGGCGATGGCGGGCCTTCTTTCGCGCGGAAATCCCAAGGGCTGGCCCCCCTGTGTGGGTCCTTCCTGGCCGTTTTGCGTGCGGGTCATTCGCGGCCCGCCAGGTGTGTAGACAGTGGGCCGGCGTCATAGTGAACTGCATGCCTTGGATACCCCCATACCTTCCGGGGTATGCGTGCGATTTGTAACGGCAGGCAGTGGGCGGAATGCCGCCGCTGGCCCCTGTGCCGGAGCCTCGGCTGATCCGGCACTTGTTCATCAGGACGCGGCACGACCGGACCTCCGCGGAAGTCTCAGGTGTCATTTGTTCCCGGTGTTCCCGGCGCGTGTACAACTGTTCCCGGACCATGGCGGGAACACAAAATCCCAATTAAATCAATGGCTTGCATGGGTTTCCCGGGTTTGTTCCCGGTGTTCCCGCTGTTTTGGAAGACACCCCGAAGCAAAACAGGCAGCAGCAAGACACGGCATGCGCCCAAAGCGGGCCTGTGATCACCGGATCATGCGTCCTGCGGCCCAGGCGCTCCGGCCCTGCTGCGGGTCATTCGCGGCGCGTTGTCCGACTGTTCGGGCCGATGGCCGAAGGGGGGCATAGCATGGTGGCCCCGGTGGGGTGGCCGTTTCCCTTCGCGGGTCATTCGCGGCGCGTGCTCGGACTGTTGCACCGGCTGGCCGTAGGGGGTTGACCCGCCCCCCCCTGTTGGGTCCTTCCTGGCATGGTCTGCTGCGGGTCATTCGCGGCGCGTGCTCGGACTGTTGCATGACCTTCCCCAGGGGGGTTAACTCAAGGTCCGCGCCGCAGTCGGGAGACGCGATCACCTGGCGTGCCCCCAGGCGGCCAGCACGCTCTCTATATATAGAGGCAGAGGCGGGACTGAGGACGCCGGCCACTCATTGGCGTAGCGAGCACCCAACACTGCACACTGGCCGACGAACGGCGATGGCAGGGCTCCGCACAGGGCGAAAGCCTCCCCAATGCAGCGAGCGCTGGGGGCACAAATGGGGGCACAAATCGGGCACAACTCGCAGGAAAGCTAGTGTTTTCAAGGCTTCCCGGGCTTCTTTCGGACGACGCCCTCCCGCCAGGACACCTGAAAGCCACCCTTGCGGTGGCTTTTTTCTGGGCAGTGATCAGCGGCTGGTGCCCGCACCTGTCGTGCCGACCATCTTCATGGCCGAGCCGATGAGGGCCGAGACTTCGGACATGTTGCCCGGGACGATCAGGGTGGTGTTGGCATCGGCTGCCACACGCCCGTAGGCATCCACGGCCTTTTCGGCCACCTTGAGCTGCACGGCCTGCTCGCCACCCGGCTGCCGGATGGCGGCTGCGATGCGTTCGATGGCCTGCGCCGTGGCGTCGGCCACCGCGGTGATGGCCGCGGCCTCGCCCTGGGCGTTGTTGATGGCCGCCTGCTTTTCGCCTTCCGACTTGGCAATGAAGGCCTGGCGCTCGCCGTCCGCCAGGTTGATCTGCTCCTGGCGCTTGCCCTCGGAGGCGGCGATCAGAGCGCGCTTCTCACGTTCGGCCGTGATCTGCGCCTGCATGGAGCGCAGGATCTCCGCAGGGGGGGTGAGATCCTTGATCTCATAGCGCAGCACCTTCACGCCCCAGTTGAGAGCGGCTTCGTCAATGGCGGACACCACCTGCGCGTTGATCATTTCGCGCTCTTCGAAGGTCTTGTCGAGTTCGAGCTTGCCGATGACCGAGCGCAGCGAGGTCTGCGCCAGCTGGGTGATGGCGATGATGTAGTTGGACGAACCGTAACTGGCTCGCATCGGGTCGGTCACCTGGAAGTAGAGGATCCCGTCCACCTTGAGCTGGGTGTTGTCTCGGGTGATGCAGACCTGCTCAGGCACATCCAGCGGGATTTCCTTGAGGCTGTGCTTGTAGGCCACCTTGTCGATGAACGGAACGAGGAAGTTCAGGCCCGGGGCCAGCGTGGCGTTGTACTTGCC
>JACCDS011004502.1_pt1 | contig 15643 bp, 15 predicted proteins | sample 7446441 | NCBI WGS metagenome assembly JACCDS01 (sample SAMN15323445, study PRJNA562643) | freshwater metagenome | isolation source: river surface water | place: USA:Blue River Watershed | collected 2017-08-17
ACATCGGTACGCTGACCCTGAGTTTGTTCCTGTCGGTGTTTGCATCGGTTTTGTTGGCGGTGGTGCTGGGTAACCAGTTGGCGCGACCTTTGTTGCTGTTGGTGAGCGGGGTGCGCGATGTGGCGGCTGGTGATCTGGGCCCCAAACCGGTCTTGTGGGGTCAAAACGAACTCGATGGCTTGACCCGTTCGTTTGCCGAGATGACGCGGCAGTTGGCCGATGCGCGACACACCGTTGAGCGCAGCATGGAGCAAGCCAATCTGGCGCGCGCCCATTTGCAAACCATATTGGATAACTTGACGGCTGGCGTGATCGTGCTCGATGAGCAGGGTCGGATCATGTCGTGCAATCCTGGGGCGACTCGAATTTTGCGGGTTCCTTTGGCGGCTCACGAGGGCAAGGTGTTGGCCGAGGTGGAGGGTCTGGGCGATTTTGGGCGGCAAGTGGCACGCCAGTTTGACATTTTGGCCAGTGAAGCTCAGGAGCACGGCCTGGACCATTGGCAGCAGTCGTTTGATCTGCCCTATCAGCAATTGATTCATCCATCGAATTCCATTGATGCAGCCAGCGATACCTTGACCTTGCTCACTCGTGGCGCCATCTTGCCCAATTTGGCCAGACTGCTGGTGTTCGATGACATCTCCGAGATCGTATCGGCGCAGCGCGCCCAAGCCTGGGGTGAAGTGGCAAGGCGGTTGGCGCATGAGATCAAAAACCCTTTGACACCCATTCAACTTTCGGCCGAACGACTGGCCATGAAGCTCGAACCGAAATTGGATCCCACAGATCGGACTTTGCTTGAAAAATCGGTTCGCACCATCGTGGATCAGGTCGATGCCATGAAGCGCCTGGTGAATGAATTCCGCGATTACGCACGTTTGCCCCAGGCCGAGTTGGCGCCGGTAGATCTCAATGATTTGTTGCGCGACCTGACTCAGCTTTATCTGAGTGAGCATCAGGCAGCGCCAGTGCGACTGCAACTGCAAGACGATGCCCCCAAGGTTTGGGGCGACGCCCAGCAGTTGCGGCAGGTCGTTCATAATCTGTTGCAAAATGCCATGGATTCTTGCGAAGGCAGCGCCCATCCCGAGGTCAGTTTGATCACCCAATACAATCCGACCAGTCAGCGATTGCGCTTGATGGTGCGCGACAGTGGCGCCGGATTCCCGCAGGCCATCCTCAAGCGCGCCTTTGAGCCCTATGTCACCACCAAGCCCAAAGGAACGGGTCTGGGTTTGGCTGTGGTGAAAAAAATCGCCGATGAGCACCGCGCCCGATTGGAGCTGAAAAACCTGGAAACCAATGGCCTGATCAGCGGCGCTCAAGTATCGTTATCATTCCAAACTGTGGTACCCCCCGACAAAGGCTGACGGATTTATGGCAAACATTCTTGTGGTTGACGACGAATTGGGTATTCGTGACCTGTTGTTTGAAATTCTCAATGACGAAGGGCATCAGGTCGATTTGGCTGAAAACGCTTCGCAAGCCCGCCAATTGCGCAGCCAGCAACGCCCCGATTTGGTGTTGCTCGACATCTGGATGCCCGATACCGACGGGGTCTCGTTGCTCAAAGAGTGGTCTGCTGCGGGGCAACTCGACATGCCGGTGATCATGATGAGCGGACATGCCACCATCGAGACCGCAGTTGAGGCCACGCGCATTGGTGCGCTGGCCTTTCTGGAGAAACCCATCACCCTGCAAAAGCTGCTCAAAGCGGTGGAGCAGGGCCTGAATCGGCGTCCTGCTTCGCCTGTGGCCGCGGTTGCCCCTGCTCAACCTGCGGTTTCGGTGCCGTTGGCAGCCCCGGTGGCGACGTTGACTGCGGCAGCCCCCGTCGAACGCGAAGGCCATTTGTCATTCGATTTGACTGCTCCATTGCGTGAGGCTCGCGATGCGTTTGAAAAGGCTTATTTTGAGTACCATCTGGTGCGTGAAAACGGTTCGATGACCCGGGTGGCCGAAAAAACCGGTCTCGAGCGCACTCATCTCTATCGCAAATTGCGCCAATTGGGCGTGGATCTGTCCAAGGCCAAAAAAGGCGGGCTCTGATCTGTACGGGCTGGGGCTGCCTGTCGGCGGCCCTGCCGCTGCCCGGATCCTCAAAAAGCGGTAAACTGACTGCCTGATAAGTGCCTGGGAGACAGTGCCGTGAACCTGCTCGATTCGATTGTGGGCCAGGCGGCTCACATCGCCGCGATTCGGCGTGATATCCACGCCCACCCCGAACTCTGTTTTGAAGAAAACCGCACTGCCGATCTGGTGGCAACCAAGCTGACCGAGTGGGGCATTCCGATTCATCGGGGCTTGGGCAAAACCGGGGTGGTTGGAATCATCAAGGGCGGCGACAGTGGCCGTGCCATTGGTCTTCGCGCCGACATGGACGCATTGCCGCTCCAAGAGTTCAATACCTTTGATCACGCCAGCCGGCATGCGGGCAAGATGCATGCGTGTGGTCACGATGGTCATACCGCCATGCTGCTGGCGGCTGCGCAGCACCTGTCACGGCACCGGAATTTTGATGGCACGGTGTATGTGATTTTCCAGCCGGCAGAAGAAGGCGGCGGTGGGGCACGCGAAATGATCCGTGATGGATTGTTCAAAGAATTTCCCATGCAGGCCGTGTTTGGCATGCACAACTGGCCCGGTCCCCGGGTGGGTACTTTTGCCATCAGCCCCGGGCCCGTCATGGCCTCGAGCAATGAGTTCAAGATCACCATTCGTGGCAAGGGGAGCCATGCTGCGTTGCCGCACAACGGGATCGATCCGGTGCCCATTGCGGCGCAACTGGTGACGGCGTTTCAGACCATCATCAGCCGCAATAAAAAGCCGGTGGATGCAGGGGTGATCAGCGTCACCATGATCCATGCGGGCGAGGCCACTAATGTGGTGCCTGACAGTTGCGAATTGCAAGGTACGGTGCGGACTTTCACGGTCGAGGTGCTTGACATGATCGAGCAGCGCATGCGCGAGATCAGCCAGGGTATTTGCACCGCCATGGGGGCGACATGCGATTTTCAGTTTGTGCGCAACTACCCGCCCACTGTCAACCACCCGGCCGAAGCCGAATTCATGCGCACGGTCATGGCCGAGATGGTCGGCCCGGAGAATGTGACGCCCCAAGAGCCCACCATGGGTGCAGAAGATTTCGCATACATGTTGCAAGCTTGTCCGGGGGCTTATGCTTTCATTGCCAACGGCGACGGCGTTCACCGCGAGATGGGGCACGGTGCGGGCCCCTGCACCTTGCACAACCCCAGTTACGACTTCAATGATGAGTTGATTCCTTTGGGGGGTAGTTTGTGGGTCCGCTTGGTAGAGAAGTGGTTCGCCCCAAAATAGGTCTATTCGGGGAAGTGGCCCAGCCGACGCGACTGCGCGATTTCAAGCAGGCCGTCAAAGATCAGTGATTCGACCAACTCGACCTGAATGCCCATGCTGGGTAGCATTTTCCAGCCGGCACCGCCGGTCATGATGTTCAGAGGCTCGGTGCCGCAGTGTTGGCGCACGTGTTGCACCATTCGCTCGACTGCGCCGGCGATGGCAAAAGTGCCACCGCTGGTGAGCGCGTCGCTGGTGTTCGTGGGAAAGGGGCGGACGTCGCCGGTGGGCACACGCAAGCCGGCAGTGCCGGATTCGAGGGCGCGCAGCATGATGCCGTGTCCGGGCAGGATGACCCCCCCCAAAAAGTGCCCCTGAGCGTCGACCGCTTCGACCGTGACCGCCGTGCCGACCATGACCAGCACCAAGGGGCGCAGTGCGTCGGCGGGGCATTGTCGGCGCATGCGGGCGTAGGCCCCGATCATGGCCACCCAACGGTCGGCACCCAGGCGGGTAGGGTGATCGTAGCCGTTGGTGACCCCTGCTTCTGTGGCGCCGGGGACTACCCAGCGTGCCGGGATGTCCCAGATTTCCATTTGCTCTTCGACACGCCGTCGAATGGCCTCGCCCGCCACCACGCAACCCAACATGTGATCGGGTTGGGGCAGATTCTTCCACTCTTGCTCAGCCAGGCGGTCGATGTTTTCCAGAAACACGGCACCGCTTTGCAGCAACGTGGCGTTCGGGTCGGGACGATCGTACAGGCCCCACTTGAGTCGGGTGTTGCCAACGTCCAATGCCAAAAAACTCATGACTGAATTATGACGCACCCGCTGAAGCGGTGTTTTGAAGGGTTCAAGAAGTGGCGGGCCGGCGAGTTGATGGAGGGCGTCGGCGGGGCTAGTGCCGTTTCTTCAGGGGCCGCATGGGCCCAGAGAACGGGGCCGCAATGTTCGATATCAGCCGCCGATCAGGATGCGCGTCAAAGGGACTCGAGTGCGGCAGGGGCTGAAGCAAACAGCTGTTGTGTATAGAGGTGCTGAGGCGCATCGTACAAGGTCCTTGTAGGGCCCGATTCGACGATCTGGCCCTGCTTCATGACGATGATGCGATCGCACAACTGCGCCGCAACCCGCAGGTCGTGGGTGATGAAGAGCAGGCCCAGTCCCAATTGCTGCTGAAGGTCGCGCAGCAGGGCGAGGATTTGGGCTTGCACCGAGACGTCCAAGGCGCTGACGGCTTCGTCGGCGATCAGGATCCGGGGTTGGCAGGTCAGTGCACGCGCCAAGGCGATGCGCTGGCGCTGACCGCCACTGAATTGATGCGGGTAGCGTTGCAATGCGTCGACCGGGATTTGAACCCGATCAAGCATGTCGCACGCCAGTTCCAGCGCTTGGGTGTCATTGAGGCCGAAGTTGATGGCTCCTTCCACCAAGGACTGCCCCACAGTGCGGCGCGGATTGAGGGAGCGGTTGGGATCCTGGAACACCATTTGGACCCGATTGCGCAGAGGGCGCAAGGCGCGCTCATTCAGGTGCTCGACCGACTGGTCGCCCCAAGCGATCTGGCCGCTGCTGGGTTTGATGAGGCGGATCAGACAGCGCGCCAAGGTGCTTTTGCCACTGCCCGATTCGCCGACGATGCCAACGGTTTCGCCCTGATGCACAGACAGTCCGGCATCGTGCAGGGCGCTGAAGGTTTGTCGGCGACCCATCCAGTCGTGGATGACATAGGTTTTGCCCACACGCCGGGCGCGCAGTACCACTGGCCCCGCGATTTCGCGGACGGTCTCGGGGGGCTGCAAGCTGGGCACCGCCGCCATCAGGCGCCGGGTGTAGGTTTGGGTGGGTGATTTGAGCACTTGGCGCACAGGGCCGTGTTCGACCATGCGGCCCTGGTGCATGACCAACACATGCTGGGCGATTTCGGCCACCACGCCCATGTCGTGGGTGATGAACAAGACCGCGCTGCCTTGCTCGCGTTGCAATTCAGCGATCAGCGCCAATACTTCTTTTTGGGTGGTCACGTCCAGCGCGGTGGTGGGCTCGTCGCAGATCAGCAAAGCTGGTTTGAGCAGCATGGCCATGGCGATGACGATGCGTTGGCGCTGTCCACCGCTGAGTTGGTGCGGGAAACTTCGGGCCATGCGCGCCGGGTCGGGCAGTTGCACCCGCTCGAGCATGGCCAACACAGCGGCATGCCGGATGACTGCGGGTTGGTTGGTGTGGGCGCGCAGCAATTCATTGAGTTGATCGCCGCAACTCATGACCGGATTGAGCGCGGTCATGGGTTCTTGAAACACCATGCCCATGGCTTGGCCACGCAGAGCGCGCAATCGCTTGGGGCTGGCTTGCAACAAGGCTTCGCCATTGAGTGTGATTTGGCCTTTCGTCGGGCGCAGGCCTGGCGCCAGCAGTCCCATGACGGCGGTGGCCATGACGGATTTGCCCGAGCCGGATTCGCCCACCACGCAAAGCGTTTGCCCGGCTTCGATGGACAGGTTGAGCCCTTGCACGGCCAGCGCACGCTCGCCGCCTGGGGGCAGGGCGATGTCCAGGTTTTGAATGTGCAAAACACTCATGGACGCCCCCTCTGGGAAAACTTGGGGTCGAGCACGTCGCGCAAGCCGTCTCCCATCAGGTTAATGGCCAGTACGGTGGGGATCAGGAACAGGGCTGGCCACAAGACTTGTCCTGGATAGAGGCTGAATTGCACCCGGCCTTCGGCCATGATGTTGCCCCAGGTGGGGATGTCGGCCGGCAAGCCCAGCCCAAGGAAGCTGAGCACCGCTTCGGTCAGCACAGCGGCTGCGGCGACAAAGGTACCTTGCACCAGCAGCGGAGCCATGGCATTGGGGAGTATGTGGCGGCGCAAGATGGTGGGGATGGGGGTGGCCATGGCGCGCGCCGCTTCGACAAAGGGTTCTGCGCGCAGACTCAGCACCAGGGCGCGCACCAGCCGGGTGACGCGCGGCACTTCGGGGATGGCAATGGCCATGACGACGGTGCCGATGTGCGCACCCAGTGCGGCGACCAAGGCGATGGCCAGCAGCACCCCCGGAATCGCCATCAGGCCGTCCATGACCCGCATCAGGATGGCGTCTGTGCGACGGAAATAACCCGCCAGCATGCCCATTAAGCCGCCCAGGCACAGCGCCAGCAGTGCCGTGCTGGCCCCGACCAGCAAGGAGATGCGAGCGCCGTATATGACCCGGCTGTAGATGTCGCGGCCAAAGCTGTCGGAGCCCAGCCAGAACCTGTGTTCGAGAGTGCGGCCATCGGTCAGGGTGAAAGTGCCCGTGCTCAGGGCGGGTTTGTTGATGTGGTTGGAGTCCATGGCGCCGGGTTCGATCGTGCCCAACCACGGGGCAGCCAAGGCCAGTAACAGCATCAGCCCCAGCACCCAGGTGCCAAAACGCACCGAACCGTTGGCCCACAGGCGTTGACGCAGGTCAGAGGCGCAGCTGTTCATGGTTCAGTACCGGATGCGCGGATCCAGCCACAGGTAGCTGAGATCGACACACAGATTGACCCACATATAACTGACCGAAAAAAACAGCACCAGACCCTGGATGACGGGGAAGTCGCGGTTGAGCACGGCGTCGACGGTGAGTGAGCCCAGGCCGGGAATGGCGAACACCGTTTCGGTGACGACCACACCGCCGATCAGCAAGGCCACGCCGATGCCGATCACGGTCACGATGGGCACCGCCGCATGTGCCAATGCGTGACGCAACAGCACCCGCAACTCACTGAGTCCTTTGGCTCGGGCGGTGCGGATGTGGTCTTCAGTCAGCGACTCGGAGACACTGGCGCGGGTGATCCGGGCGATCAGCCCGGTGTAGATCAGACCCAGCGCCAACCACGGCAGGATGAGTTGGCGCATCCAGTTCCAGGCGCCCCCGGCAGATTGGCCCCACAAGGGTTCGTAGCCTTGTACCGGCAGCCATTGCAGTTGAATGGCAAAGATGTAGATCAGCACGTAACCGATGACAAAGGCCGGCACCGAGTAGCCCATCACGATGAAGCCGGAGATGCAACGGTCGAGCGCACTGCCCATGCGCCAAGCCGCCAGCGTGCCCAGGGGCACGGCCAGCAACACCGCCAAAAAGGCTGAACCCAGCGCCAATGACAAAGTGGGGCCGATGCGCTCGGCGATCAGACTGCTGACGGGTTGATTGAAGTAGTACGAGTGCCCCAGGTCGCCTTGCATCATGCGCCACAGCCAGATGCCGTATTGCTCGGGCCATGTTCGCTCCAGACCCAAGTCGGCGCGAATTTTGGCGATCTCTTGTGCGGTGGCCGAGTTGCCAGCGATCACCGCCGCAGGGTCGCCTGGAGCCAGCCGCAAGATCAAAAAAACCACCAGCGAGACCACCAGCAAGATCGGGATCAGTGCCGCCAGTCTGCGGGTCACGAAAGAGAGCATGATCTGTCGCCTGAGATTCAGTCTTTTTTCAGGCCCCACATCACCGGTATGCCAGGGGTTTTGATCAAGCCGCTGACATGGCTGCGCATGGCCGTGGGTTGCAGATATTGACCCAATGGCGCATGGGTGGCGGTTTCTATGGCCACGGTTTGGATTTCAGAGGCGATGCGTTTTTTGTCGGCGCTGTTGCCTGCGCGCACAAATTGGGCTTTCAGGGATTCGATGCGCGGCTCGTCTTGCCAGCCGAACCATCCGGCCTCTCCCTTGGCGTTGAGCATGGCCATGGTCAAGGGGCTGGCGATGTCGGCTGATGTCCAGGCGGTCAGGAACAGGTGCCAGCCGCCTTGCGCCGGAAGGTCTTTTTTGGCCCTGCGCGCCACCAACGAGGCCCAGTCCATTTGCTGGAAGTCGACCTTGAAGCCGGCCGCTTCGAGTTGTTGCTTGGCCACCAGCGGAATTTTGGCGATGGCGGCCAAATCGGTCGGGCGCATCAGGACGATGGGGGTGCCGTCGTAGCCGGCTTGCTTGAGCATTTCGCGAGCTTTGACCGGGTTAGCCACGCCGGTGAAGTAGCCGGTGTTTTCATCACCAAACGGAGTGCCGCAGGGGTAGATGCTGCGGCAGACCCGGGTGAGTTCGGGTGCGCCGACCTGAGTGTTCAAAAACGCTTGCTGACCAATGGCCACCATGGCCGCCTGACGGATTTTGGGATTGTTGAAAGGGGCGTGCAGGTGGTTAAAGCGCATGATGAACTGCATGCCCGCCGGTGAGAAGTCGTCGATCTTGACACCCTCGGTTTTCTTGAGTGTTTCGTATTGCTCGAAGCTGGGTTGCTCGACCATGTCGACTTCACCCGCTTTGAGTGCGTTGAATTGGGTTTGCGGGTCGCGCAAAATCACCCATTCAACCCGATCAAAGTGGACTGTGCGCCCGCCGGCCAAGCCGTTGCTGGGCTCGGGCCTGGATTTGTACTTGGGGTTGCGCACATACACGGCCACCGAGCCGGGTTTGAATTCATCGGCTTTGAACATGTAGGGGCCGGAGCCGATGTGCGCTTTGATTTGCTCGCTACCCGGTGTGGCAGCGATGCGCGCGGGCATGATGAAGAGCACATTGGAAGAAGCCTTGCCCAGCGCATCCAGCACGATGCCGCAGGGCTCTTTGAGCACCAGTCGGAAGGTGTTTGCATCGGGAGTCTCGTAGCGGTCGATGAAGGTCGACAGGATGCCGCCCATGGAGTCGCGGCTGGCCCAGCGTTTGATCGAGGCCACCACGTCTTCACTGGTGACGGGCTGGCCGTCGTGGAATTCGAGGCCTGGGCGCAGCTTGAAGGTCCAGGTCTTGCCGTCGCGCGAGGTCTCGTGGCTTTCAACCATTTGCGGCTTCACATTCCCTTTTGCGTCTTGAGAAAACAGGGTGTCGTAAATCATGTACGCGTGGTTGCGCGTCACATAGGCGGTGGTCCAGATGGGGTCGAGCACCGCCAGGTTGGCGTGTGGCACGAATTTGAAAGTTTTTGGGCCGGGGGGTTGAGCCCTTGCGGGGACCCACGCGGAGTTCAGGGTGAGGGCCGACAGCAAGGCCACAGCGATGCGACGCTTCATGGTTGTCTCCTGTAGGGACGGCATGGGCAGTCAGGGCACAGGGTACTTTATAAAGCACGACCCCGGCACGGCTGGCACAATGTCATTTAATGTGATTTCAGGACAAGCTTTCATGATATTAACCCAAATATCCGCTCGCCAACTCAGCCAACTCATCCATCGACGCGAGGTGTCGTGTCGCGAGGTGATGGAGGCGTTTTTGGCCCAAATCGCACGCCACAACCCCACCCATCATGCGATCGTGAATCTGCAAGACGCCGAAGCGTTGCTGAGCCAGGCCGATGCCCGCGACGCCATGTTGGCTCAGGGCCAGTCCATGGGCTGGATGCATGGCTTGCCGCAGGCGATCAAGGACTTGGCCGCGACTGCGGGCATTCCCAGCACCCAGGGTTCGCCCTTGCTGAAAGACTTTGTGCCCGCTGAAGATTCGGCGATGGTGGCCCGGATCCGGCGTGCCGGTGCGATTGTGATCGGCAAAACCAATGTGCCTGAGTTTGGTCTGGGGTCGCACAGTTTCAACGAGGTGTTTGGCGTGACTGCCAATGCCTACGACACCCGCAAAACCGCTGGCGGCAGCAGCGGCGGGGCGGCAGTGGCGCTGGCGTTGCGCATGTTGCCGGTGGCCGATGGATCGGACTTCATGGGCAGCTTGCGCAACCCGGCGGGCTGGAACAATATTTTTGGCATGCGTCCTTCGCAAGGGCGCGTACCCGGTGTCCCAAGTACCGATGTGTATGTGTCACAAATGCCAACCGACGGTCCCATGGGGCGGCACGTGGCCGACCTGGCGCTGTTGCTGTCGACTCAAGCCGGGCCAGATCCTCGCGCACCACTGTCGCTGACCAGTGACCCGGGCTTGTTTGCCAACGACTTGGCGATGGATGTCAGCGGACAAAGGGTCGGTTGGCTGGGTAATCTGAATGGCTATCTGCCTACCGAGGTCGGTGTGCTCGATGCTTGTCTGGCGGGGCTGGGACGCTTGCAGCAGATCGGTTGCCAAGTGGAGGAGGCGAAGTTGAACACACCGCCCGAGCAGGTGTGGCAGACCTGGCTGATGTGGCGCAAGGTATTGGTGGCCAGCCGTTTGGCACCGCTGATGGCCAACCCTGCCAACCGGCCCCACATCAAACCCGAGGCACAGTGGGAGTACGACCAGGGGCAGGGCGTGAGCGCCAGTGCGTTCATGGCCGCCAGCGTCGAGCGCACGGCGTTTTATCAGGGCATGCTCAAACTGTTAGAACACTGCGATGTGCTGGCACTGCCCAGCGCACAAGTCTGGCCGTTTGACAAGACTTGGCGCTGGCCGAAAGAAATTCAAACCGCAAACGGCGCGGTGCAGATGGACACCTATCACCGCTGGATGGAGGTGGTGATTTATGCCACCTTGGCCGGACTGCCGAGCATCAGCGTGCCGTGCGGTTTTGGGCCCAATGGCCTGCCGATGGGCTTGCAACTGATCGGCAAACCCCAGGGGGACTGGGCGTTGCTGCAATTGGCCCATGCTTATGAGCAAGCGATTGGCGATTGGCTGGCGGTCGTCCCGCCGGGGTTGGTGTGACGAATGGGGGGGGGGCCCATTTCTCTAAAATGGGTTGAGTTTCATCACAGGAGTTGGTCATGGCTGTGCGAACCGGGGGCTGTCTGTGTGGCGCCGTCAAGTTTCGATTGACGGCGGAGCCGATTTCATCGCGCATTTGCTGGTGTCGGGATTGCCAGCACATATCGGGCAATGGCACGGCCAATGCCGTGGTGCCCGCCGAGGCTTTCGAGGTCAGCGGTCCTTTGACGGAGTATGCCAAGACGGCCGACAGTGGTAACACCATTGCCCGACTGTTTTGCCCCACCTGTGGCGGCCATGTGTATGGACACACCTCGGCTCGCCCTCAATGGCGGGTGGTGCGCATCGGCGCCTTGGACGACCCCTCTTCGATTGCACCGCAACAAAACATCTGGACCGCCAGTGCGCCTACCTGGGCCTGCATGAACCCGGCGATCGAGCAAGCCAGCGGGCAGACCCCCGCACCGCGCCATGTCTGAACGTTTCATTCATTTGCAACGCGTCTTGCGTTGCCCGCCTGAAAAGGTGTATCGCGCTTTTTTACAGGCGGATGCCTTGGCCAAATGGCTACCGCCGTTCGGTTTCACCTGCACAGTGCAGCATTTTGATCCACGGGTGGACGGCACTTTTCAGATGTCGTTTCATGAGTTCTCCAGTGGCCATGCCCACTCTTTTGGTGGCCGGTATCTCGAGCTCATCCCGCACCGGCTGATCCGCTACACGGACCATTTTGATGATCCGCACTTACCCGGCGAATTGCAAGTCAAAGTCGAACTGCAAGCGGTGTCGGTTGGCACCGACTTGCGTGTCACCCAGTCGGGTATTCCAGAGGCCATCCCGTTGGAGATGTGTCACCTGGGATGGCAGGAGTCATTGTTGCAGTTAGCCCATTTGGTCGAATCGGGGGCGGCATGACCCGGGTTCAGGCCGCTTTGTCGGCCTCGGTGGTGAAGGAGTCGGCAAAAAATTCTTCTTCGGGCAGGCCTGCCCGGGCCACGAAATCGGCGCGGGCCGAGTCGATGACGATCGGGGCACCGCAGGCGTAGACCTGATGACCCGAGAGGTCCGGGTGATCTTGCAAGACCGCGCGGTGGACGAACCCGGTGCGGCCGCTCCAGCCGTCTTCGGGCAGGCCGTCGGAGACCACCGGCACATAGCTGAGGTTGGGCATTTCAGCCACCTGCGACTGGACCCAGTCGTCCAGGTACAGGTCAGCCGGTCGGCGACCGCCCCAATACAGGGTGGCACGCCGCTGCATGCCCTTGTGGCGCATGTGCTCGATCAGCGCTTTGATGGGGGCAAAGCCGGTGCCCGAGGCGAGCAGGATCATGGGCTTGTCGCTGTCTTCGCGCAGGAAAAAACTGCCCAAGGGGCCTTCGGCACGCAGGATCTCTTTTTCTTTCATGGCGCCAAAAACGTGGTCGGTGAATTTGCCGCCGGGCATGTGTCGGATGTGCAGTTCAACCGCCTGCAGTTCATCGCTGAGTTGGTGCGGGGCGTTGGCCATGGAGTAACTGCGGCGCGAGCCGTCGCGCAACAAAAAGTCGATGTATTGTCCGGCGTGGAATTGGAAGCGGTCGTTGGCGGGCAGTTGCAGTTTGACCCACATCACATCGGCAGATTTTTTTTCCAGAGCCATCACGCGCACGGGCATTTTTTTGACCGGGAATTGACCGACGTCGACCACTTGGCGCGATTCGAGCACCACGTCGGATTGGGCGGTGGCGCAGCAGGTGAGGACAAAGCCTTGGGCTTCTTCGTCGGCACTCAGGGCTTTGGCCTGGTGGTTGCCGTGGACGACCGTGCCGGATAGTTTTTTGCATTTGCACGAGCCGCAGGCCCCGTCTTTGCAACCATAGGGCAAACCGATGCCCTGGCGCATGCCGGCGGCGAGGATGGTTTCGTCCGCGCCGGTTTGAAATTGACGGCCGCTGGGTTGAACGGTGACATGAAAGCTCATCTTTGGTTATCCTCTGGGACTGCTACAGGCTGTTAACCCTCCATTTTGCCTTCAAACAACACCCCTTTGGGCGCTTTGCCAGCCCGCTTTCGTCGCCCGCGCATCCTGGTGGTGGGGTGCGGTGATGTCGGACTGCGCCTGCTGCGCACATCGCGTGCGCCGGTGCGCTGGCTGGCGCTGACTTCCAGCCCCGAACGTCACGCAGAGCTGCGCGCCGCCGGGGCGCAGCCACTGAGCGGTGATTTGGATCAGCCCGCTACCCTGGCACGGTTGGCGGGTTTGGCACAGCGGGTGATTCATTTGGCCCCACCGCCGGGCCAAGGCCGGACCGATCCGCGCACCCTGGCGTTGGCGCATGCATTGGCGCGCCGCGGCGTGCCCCGGCAATGGGTGTATGCCTCGACCACCGGGGTGTATGGCGATTGTGCCGGGCAGTGGGTGACCGAGACGCGCCCCTTGAGGCCCCAAACCGAGCGGGCTCAGCGGCGGGTGGATGCCGAGGCGGTATTGCGGTTTTGGGGGCGTCAGCATGTGGGCGTCTCGCGTGCCAGCATCTTGCGAGTGCCAGGCATCTACGCGCCAAACCGAGAGGGCGGCACGCCACGCGAGCGCTTGTTGCGTGGCACGCCAGTGCTGCGGACCGAAGACGATGTCTACACCAATCACATCCATGCCGACGACTTGGCGCGCGCCTGTTGGCTGGCTTTGTGGCGGGCGGGACCGCAACGGGTTTACAACCTGAGCGATGACAGCACGTTGAAGATGGGCGATTACTTTGATTTGGCGGCGGATTTGTACGGTTTGCCCCGACCGGCGCGGATTTCGCGGCAGCAAGCCCAACTTCAGATTGCACCCATGCTGCTGAGTTTCATGTCTGAGTCCCGGCGCATGGACGCGGGACGCATGAAACGCGAACTGCGCCTGCGCCTGATCTACCCGCAGGTGCTCGACGGTTTGCGCGGCTGAGCGGGTGCAGTGTGCAACCCTATGCCGGGCGATTCATTTGCGTTTTAACACGTGGATGAATTCATTGCCCACAGTTTGTTGCTCGACCAGTTCGTTGCCGGTTTGTTTGGCGAAGGCGGCAAAGTCGCGCAATGACCCGGCATCGGTGGCGACCACTTTGAGCAGTTGACCGCTGTGCATGGCGGTCAGGGCTTTTTTGGCTTTCAGGATCGGCAAGGGGCAGTTGAGTCCGCGGGTGTCCAGTTCCTGGTCGATGTTCATGTTGATGCTCACTCGATGTTCAAACGCGCACGCTCTTCCCAATCCATGAAGCGCGGCTCGATGCCCAAACGACGTTGCCAGTCGGCCACACCGTGCCCGGTGCCAGAAGGCCAGCAAATGATGTCTTCGGGTTTGTAAAGTTTGTATTCTGCCAGTTCAGGAGAAAGCCTGATTTCCTCACCCTCGGCAAGGGCATGGTAGACGATGAGCACCTGGTTCATGCGCTGGTGGTCGTAGACCCCGACCAGCGAGAGCTGAGTGACGCTCAGGCTCGTTTCTTCCATGACCTCGCGGCTGATGCCCTGCTCGGGGGACTCGCCGGCTTCCATGAAGCCTGTGATCAGGGCAAAACGTCGACCACTCCAGGCGGCGTTGCGGGCCAGCACGATCCGGCCCTGAAATTCGACGATGGCGCCCAGCACCGGCACCGGGTTGTTCCAGTGCGTCCAGCCGCACCCGGTGCAGCACAGTCGTTCTTTTGCGCCGCCGTCTTCGAGCCGGCTGAGCCACTCCAGTGGATTGGCGCAGCTGGGACAAAAGCGAAACGATGCGCTCATGCCGGGAAGACCCCGGTGGAGAGGTAGCGGTCGCCACGGTCGCAGACGATGAAGACGATGGTGGCGTTCTTTTCGCGTTGGGCGATTTGTTGTGCCACCCAACAAGCCCCGGCCGCCGAGATGCCCGCAAAAATGCCTTCTTCACGGGCCATCTGGCGGCACATGTCTTCGGCGTCGGCCTGACTCACCAGCATCAATTCGTCGACGCTGCTGGGGTCGTAGATTTTGGGCAGGTACTCTTGCGGCCACTTGCGGATGCCCGGAATGCGCGAGCCCTCGCTGGGTTGCGCCCCGATGATGCGGATTTTGGGGTTTTTTTCTTTCAGGAAGCGCGAGACGCCGGTGATGGTGCCGGTGGTGCCCATGGCCGAGACAAAGTGCGTGACTTGCCCCTGAGTGTCGGCCCAGATTTCGGGACCGGTGGTTTCGTAATGAATGCGCGGGTTATCGGCATTGCCGAATTGATCGAGCACCTTGCCCTTGCCGTCGCGTTGCATTTGCTCGGCCAGGTCGCGGGCGTATTCCATGCCACCGCTCTTGGGAGTCAGGATCAACTCAGCCCCAAAGGCCTTCATGGTTTGGGCCCGTTCGATCGACAGGTCTTCAGGCATGATCAGCACCATCCGATAGCCTTTGATCGCGGCCGCCATGGCCAGGGCGATGCCGGTGTTGCCCGAGGTGGCTTCGATCAGGGTGTCGCCGGGCTTGATTTCGCCGCGCTCCTGGGCGCGCTGAATCATGGACAGGGCGGGGCGGTCTTTGACCGATCCGGCCGGGTTGTTGCCCTCTAGCTTGCCCAAAACCACATTGCCCCGCTCGGCATGGATTTGCGCGCCGATGCGTTGCAGGGCCACCAAAGGGGTTTTTCCGATGGCTGATTCGATGGTGGGGTATTTCATGCCCATAAATGTGCCATAATTCTGCTTTCCCTCCGTGCCGGAGTGGCGAAATTGGTAGACGCAGCAGACTCAAAATCTGCCGGTGCAAAACA
>JACCDS010973251.1_pt1 | contig 15641 bp, 12 predicted proteins | sample 7446441 | NCBI WGS metagenome assembly JACCDS01 (sample SAMN15323445, study PRJNA562643) | freshwater metagenome | isolation source: river surface water | place: USA:Blue River Watershed | collected 2017-08-17
AAACAGCAGGTAGCCGACGAGCGGGGCGACGATCGCATCCAGACTCGCGGCGGGGACGGGACCGGCAAATCCGAGCGCGCGCCACCGGTAGACGGCGGCCATGAGCCGGTTGGCAAAACCGGCCTGGTGCTCGTGGAGCAATTGCGCGAGGAGATCGCTGGTCGGAGCCGGATACCGCGAGAGGTCGAAGCGCCGGCCGATCGGATTCGGGACCTCGATCGCGACGCCGTCTTTCCGCTCGACGATGAGGTCGCCCCAATGGTGCGGGAAGGCGTGGCCGGCGCCGGTCACATGGTAGCCGCCGAAGCGATCGCCGAGCGCCACGCCGTGGCCGCTCTCGCCGCGCCGGAAAGCTTTTTCGCCGCCGCCCGAGTGGCCGGGAACGACCGATTCCACGAGGAGCGCGGGAATCTGCCCGAGCTGGAACGGCGCATGGCAGGTGAGGCAATCGTCCGCGCGGTCGACCGCCGGCGGGCGGCCGGGGGCGAGGCGTTCGAAGATGTAGAAAATGCCGCCGAGCTCCGGGTCGAGGGAGATCACCTCGATCTGGCCGCCGGGGACGAAGCCGACGTAGGTGTCGTCGTTGAAATAGAGGGCCCGCGGATTGCGCGGGGTGATCCGGCCTTTCTGGAGACTGGTGGCCGAGGTCACCAGCATCTGCGAGGAAACGGGGATCTCGAGGGCCGCGAGGAGCGGGCGCAGAAAATCAAGTTCGTGGTCCGTGCGGAGCACGATCCGGCGCGCGTCCCAATCCGACTTGAAGGCCGCGAAGCGATCCCGGTGCGGCGCCGCCGCATAGCGGTGGCGGGGATCCTCGACGCCGACGTTTTCATCCGCGGCCGGAGCCGCGGCGGCCGCGGCCAAGGCGGCGGCGAGCCCGAGGCCGGCGACGGTGCGGCGACGAAGGCGTGGGCGGGAAGCGGGCATAAAAAGCCGGGCGCGGCGGCGCAGGCCGCCGGGCGCCCGGCCGAAGGGCGGAGGCTTACTCCGTCTTTTCGCCGGCGGATTTCCAGCCTTGGATGCCCTTGGCGTAGTGCCGGACGTTTTTGTAACCGAGGGCCTTGGCGGCCTTGGCGCCTTCGGCGTAGGCGGTGCACATTTCGTTGCCGCAGTAGGCGACGATGAGGGCGTTTTTGTCGGCGGGCAGCTTGGCGGCGAGGTTCTTGCCGGCGGCATCGAAGTCGATCGCACCGGGAATGTGGCCGCTCTTGTAGGAGTCGGTGCCGTTCACGTCGATGAGCGTGACTTGCTTGGCTTTGATCGCTTTGACGAGTTCGTCGTGGCTGATGTCGGGGAATTTCTCGGCGGCGAAGGCGACGGCGGAGAACGCGAGGGCGAACAGGAGGGAGGCGAGTTTTTTCATGGGCAAAACGTTTGGGTTCGGGGAGCCGGCGGCGGGACCGGCCGAAGATCGGGTCGGCTGCGCCAGCCAGCCGACCGTGTCCGTGAATCCGCGTTTTTCAAATCGCAACTGCAAGGTCCCCCGGCAGCGGATCCGCGGGCGGGTCGCCCGGGATTATCTGCCGCCGGCGCGGACGTTGAAAAAAACGAGGCGGAGCCACTCGGCGCGGGTGGTGGCGCCGGTCGGCGCGGCGATGCCGGCGGGCAAGAGGGTGGCCCACTTGGTCCGCAGCTCGGGCGTCAGCGGCAGATCGAGCTGGGCGGCATGGCCGGGAAACGCGGCCGTGTATTGGCCGACCAGGGGGGCGGGCGGCGGCTGCGGGCCGGAGGCGAGGCCGTGAAAGCCGCCGCGCAGGGCCCACCATTGGACAGCGGCGAAATCCGCCGAGTCGAGTGCGACATCCGAGAAATAGAGGGTGGCGCTGCGCTCGGTGTGCAAAATGGATTGGAGGGCGGAAACGTTCACTTCCTGGACGGGCTGCGGCGTCTGGATCGCGAGGTGGGCGGCCCAGCCGGCGGCCTGGCCGAGGGAACTCCAGATCGGTTCGAGGCGCAGGGCGCCGAAGCCGAAATGGCTCGCGGAGCAGGCGACCGGCACGAGGAGATTCTCGGTCCGCTGGGGCACGATCGTGCCGTAGGGTATCTGGTAAGGGGATACGTTGAGGTAGAATTCGCCGTCGTGCTCGCCGTCGAAGCGCGTGCCCGTGCGGCCGGTGCCGTGGCAATTGTGCACGTAGTCGCCGCTCGCGATGCTGTCGCCGCGCAGGCGCGTCCGGGCTTCGCCCGGGACCGGGGCGGTGTCGGCGCCGGTGAACACATGTTGTCCGACGAGGCGGCGGGCCTCGCGGATGTAGAGCATGGGCGGCACGCCGCCGGTCTCGAAAAACTCGTCTTTGCACAGGCCCCAGCGGCGGGCGTCGGCGCGGATGGCCTCGGGGACGGCGGTGTCGTTCTGCAGGAAATACAGCAGGCCGATGTTGTGGTTGTAGTGTTCCCGCACGATGCGCGTGCGGGTGGCGGCGTCGCCCTCGGGGTAGCCGTCGTTGAGATCGGGCAGGGAGAGGCGGACGGGGCCGCGGGGCGTGTCGTTCACGTCGGCTTTGTCGTTCGGCAACAGCGGCAGGTGCGTGCGGTAGATGCCGTCGGCGCCGGGAGAAAACACCTTGGTGAGCCGGCCCTCGGTGAAATAGGGCAGGACGCCGACGAACTCCTCGCGCCGGTAGCCGGCGGGGGCGACGGGCATGAGGCGGTTGTCCTCGCGGGTCGTCATGACGAGGCGGAAATTGTAACCCTGGACTTGGCCGTCGCCCTCGCCGCGGGCATTGCCGGCGAGCGGTTCGCCGTAGTGCGCGCGGGATTCGCGGCCCACGTGGTAGGGTTCGCCGGCGGCGGCCAGGAGGTCGCCCTCGTAGGTGCCGTCGATGAAGACGCGCCCGGCCAGGCGCTCTTCTGCCCCGGCATCGGCTTTGAAAACGGCGGCGTGGATCCGGCGGCGGCCGCGGTTGAACTCGGTGCGCTCGACCCGGACCAGCGAGTGCCGCCGCCAGACGCGGATCCGGGGCAACTCGGCAATCATCGCTTCGAGGACCTCGAGGTTGACGGACGGTTCGCCGTGCGTGCCGCGGAAACAGGCGGCGACCTGGGGCGAGCCGGCGCCGTATTTGGCAACGTAGTACGCTTCGACCCGGCGGGAGAAATCGAGGAAGAACCCGCTGAGCGACTCGAAGGAGCGGAAATCGGAATTCGACAGGCCGTGCGTGAGCATGCCGCCGATGCGGGCGGTCGGCTCGACGAGGTGGACCGAGCGGCCGGCCTTGGCCGCGGCGACCGCGGCGGCGATGCCGCCGGGGGTGGCGCCGTAGACCACGATTTCCGCCGGTTCCGCGGCCGCCAGGCGGAGCCCAAGACAGGCGAGCAGGAGGGACAGCGGGCGGAAAAAAGGCATGGGCGGCAGAGTGGGAAGCGGAACGGCGGGCGCAATTCCGGAACGCGCGGGCGCCCGGTGTTCTTCCGTTTGGCGGCGTTTCCCGCGCGGCGCAAGGCTGCCGCCGCGGCCGGGTGCGTCATCCGTGCCGGGGCTCCGCGTTGGCGTTTTTCCGCGGATCGGTTTCTGGTGCCGGGATGCTTGCCGCCGCCCGCGATGCCTTGACGAGCCGCACGGCCCGTTCGTACCTGCAGCCGAAGATCGCCGCCTATGCCGCGATCGAGCGCCTGGCGCTGGATTCGGCGGCCCGCCGCATCGATTTGGAACTGCGGTTGCTCGGCGAACCGGTGCCGGTCGCCGTGACGGTCGAGGCGTACCGCCTCGGGCAAACCGAGGCCGGACCGACGGTCGAGATCGTGGCGACGTCGGCGAGCCGGCCGTGGTTGGCGGCCGCATTGCGGACCCACGTGCACGGCCGGACTTTTCCCGTGCCGCCCTGGCTGGCCGCGCTGCTGTAGCGCGCGGGGCGGGCGCAAAAAAAACCCGCCGGCGGACCGGCGGGTTCGAAAGGAGGGAAGCGGACCGGGGCGGATCAGGCCACGGCTTTCGGAATCCCGGCGTCGAGGTCGACGGCGTGCGGGTGGTTGCGTTTGACGCGTTGCAACTGGTGGCGGCGCTGCAGCATGCGGTCCAGTTTGTCGATCAGCATGGCGACCGCCTTGTGGCATTCGTCGGCTTGGACGGTCGCGTTCATATCCGGGCCATGGATGACGATATGGCCCTTGGCCTTGAACTGGGCTCCGACCGCGGCGCCGCGATCGCACTCCAGTTCCACGCGGATGCGCACGATGCGCTCCTCGTGACGGAACAATCGCTCGGCTTTCTCGCGGACAAACGTCTTCAGCGACGGGGTCAGGTCGAGGTGAATGCCGGATACGATCAGTTCGTGTTGGTTTTGGCTGTTCATGTTTCTGCGTTTGGTTGCGGGTGACGCAGGGTCGGGACGCAGCCCGGCCTTGCGTGAAAGTGCGATGCTGTCTTTGTGCGGGGCGTGCCCTCGGCAAGCGCAGCGCTCCAACCTTTCTCGGCCGTCGTCCTGACCGGCGGATCTTCCGGTATTGGAAAATCGTTCATTGAGCTGATCCGGAAGCTGAAGCCCGACCTGGTGGTTTGCAACCTCTCGCGCCGCGATCCCGCGGAATTTTTTTCCGCGGCCGACCGCCAATTTTTGAACCATTTCGCGTGCGATCTGTCCCGGCCGGCGGAATTGGCCGCCGCGGCGGCGAAGGTGACGGCGTTTGTGGAAGGGGAAGCGCCCCCGGGGCCGGTGCTGCTCATCAACAACAGTGGCTTCGGCGCGTTCACCCCGTTTCCTGAGCCGAATCTTGAGCGGCAGCTCGAAATGGTGGACGTGAACGTGCGCGCCGTCGTGCACTTGACCGGTTTGCTGCTGCCGCTGCTGCGGCGGCGCGGCGGTGCGATCATGAACGTCGCCTCCGTCGTGGGCTTCATGCCGACGCCGCAAGCCGCCACCTACGGCGCGACCAAGGCCTTCGTGCTCAACTGGACCGTGGCGTTGAACGACGAATTGCGCGCGGCGAACACCGGCGTGCGCGCGATCGCGGTCTGCCCGGGGACGACGGCGACGTCGTTCTTCGACGTGGCCGGGGTCGGCAAAGCGGGGATGAAGGCCGGCATGACGATGACGACGGAGGAAGTCGTGACGATCGCGCTCGAGGCGTTGGCCGCGGGCAAGGCGCAGGTGGTGACCGGCTGGAAAAACCGGCTGATGACGTTTGCGGCGACGTGCGTTTCCAAACCCTGGGCCGCGAGCATCACGGGCGCGGTGCTGCGCCGGATGCGGCCGCCGGGAGGCGGCGCGTGAGCGTCGCACCGCCGCCGGCCGCGTTGCCCGACGACGATTTTTCCCTGCGGGCCTGCGCCTGGCCGCGCCGCCCGAAGACGCAGGGGCCGGTGCGCATGATCGCGCCGGAGGAAGTGCCCGGCTGGATCGTGCACGAGGACGCGCGCGTATTGGTGGTGAACAAACCGGGCGACGTCGTCTGCCATCCTTCCAAGGCCGGGCCGTGGTCGAGCCTGGTCGGGGCGTTGCGGGAATACGCGCAATTGCCGACCGTGCATCTGGTGTTCCGGCTGGATCGGGAAACCAGCGGCGTCGTCGTGCTCGCGAAGGATGCCAAGATGGCGAGCCGCCTCCAGGTCGCGATGATGGAACGGAAAGTCGGGAAAACGTACCGCGCGGTGCTGACGGGCGAATTGGCCGGGCCGGTGACCGTGAACCAGCCGTTGGGCGACGACGTGCACAGTCCGGTCTTTGTGAAATCGGCCGTCGTCGGGCCGGAGGAAAAGGGCCAGGCGGCGGTGACGCATTTCGCTCCCGAAGCGATCGGCGGCGGGTTCACGTTGGCGAAAATCGTGACCGAGACCGGGCGCAAACATCAAATCCGTGCCCACGCGCAATGGCTCGGGTATCCGTTGGTGGGCGACAAGATCTACGGGCCCGATGCGCGGCTCTACCTCGACTTCATCGCCGGCGGCTGGACCGAGGCGCTGGCGGCGCAGTTGCTGCTGCCGCGGCAGGCGCTGCATTGCGCGGAAATCGATCTGCGGCCGGCGGGATTGGACTTTGTGTTTGCGGCGCCGTTGCCGGCGGACCTGCGGGAGTTTTGCGCGGAACGGGGAGTCGGCGGAGCGGGATAGGGTTTGGAGTTCGGAGTTCGGGGTTTGGAGTTGGGAGATTGGCGGAGCGGGAAACCTGCCGGGGCGGTCCGGGGCGCAACGCGCCTTTGACAGCGGGGCGCGAATGCGCGGAACTTTCCCTTCCATGTCCCAAGTCCGCGTCCGTTTCGCCCCCAGCCCGACCGGGTTCTTCCATATCGGCAGCGCGCGCACCGCGTTGTTCAACTGGCTCTATGCGCGCCACACGGGCGGCACCTTCATTCTGCGCATCGAGGACACGGACAAGGAGCGCAACAGCGAGGCGTACCTCAACCTGATCTACGACAGCCTCCGTTGGCTCGGGCTCAACTGGGACGAGGGTCCGAACGTCGGCGGCGGCTACGGCCCGTACCGGCAGAGCGAGCGCGGCGACATCTATAAAGAGTACGTCGGCAAGCTGATGGCCGCGGGCCGAGCCTACGAGAAGGACGGCGCGATCTGGTTCAAACTGCTGGGCGAGCGGCACGAGGTTTTCGACGAGCACCGCAAGAAGACGGTGACGAAGGTCAAACTTCCGCCTGTCGCGATCGACGATCTGATCCGCGGCCGCGTGGAGCGGATCGAGGACGAGGACTTCGTGATCGTGCGCTCGGACGGGAATCCCGTTTTCCACCTCGTCAACGTCGTCGACGACATCGCGATGAACGTGACGCACATCATCCGCGGCGAGGACCACCTCTCGAACACGAGCAAGCACGTGCACCTGTATGACGGTTTCGGCGTGAAGCCGCCGGCCTTCGCGCACATTCCGCTGATCCTGAAACAGAACGGCCCGGGCAAGATGTCGAAACGCGACCAGGGTGCGCTGATCGAGGAGTATCAGCGGCGCGGTTACCTGCCCGAGGCGCTGGTCAATTTCCTTTGCCTGCTCGGCTGGAATCCCGGCGACGACCGCGAGAAAATGCCGATCGCCGAGATCATCCGGCTCTTCGATCTGCCGGGCGTGAACCAGAGCAACGCGCGGTTCGACGACAAGAAACTCGCGCACATGAACATGGGCTACCTGCTGGAGCAGCCGGCGGAGCGGTTCACGGCGTTGGCGCGGGAGTATTTCGGGCGGCAGACGGAAAATCCGGCCGCGGCGGCCGCGCTCGCGGCCGATCCGGCGTATTTCCGCGAGGTCATGCTGCTGAGCCAGCCGAAGATCAAAGGCGTCGAGGAACTGCCGGCTTACACGGCGTATTTCTTCGCCGAGAACTTCGCGCTCGACGCGAAGGTGAAGGAAAAAGTCATGGCCAAGGGCGACCCGCGGGCGCGGTTGCAGGAACTGGCGGCCGCCTTGGCGGCGCCGGAGGCGAACTGGAGCAGCGACGCCGCGATCGAGGAACTCATGAAAGGCCTCGCGACGGCGAAGGGTCTCGGCTTCGGCGACTACCAGGCGGTGGCGCGGCTGGCACTGTCCGGCACCAACGTCGGCCCGAGCATCACGACGATGATCCGCGTGCTCGGCCGCGCCCGCGTCGAGGCGCGGTTCGCGCGGTTCCTCGCGGAGTGAGGCTGGGCGGGTGGGCGTCGGCCCCGCGGGCCGGCACGGAAGGGGCGCCCCTTCAAGTCCAGACGGGTCCGTTCCGGTGGCTGCGGCCTCCGGCCCGGCGCCAACGGCGCTCCCGATCCCGGCGGAGGGCAACGCCCTGGGAATCCCATAGCCTCTATCGCCAAGGGCCGAAGGCCCGGCCGCTGCCAAGACCGACCCGTTTTTTTCGTGATCCCCAAAGCCCCGGCTTGCACCGGGCCGGCGCCGGCGCTGTATCGGGGCAACCCCCCTTACCCCGTGAGATTCCTTCCGCTGCTGCGTGTCCTGATTCTTGCCGGCCTCGTCGGCTTTGCCGCCCTCGGCCGTTTGTCCGCCCAAACCCCGCCGGCCGGAGTCGGCACGATTGAAGGCCGGGTTTCGAACGCCCGGAGCGGCGACTATATGGAGAACGTCCGTATCACCGTCGCGGGTACGGCGCTGGAAACGTTCTCGGACTCCGCCGGCGTGTACCGTCTCGCCAATGTGCCGGCCGGATCGGTGCGGGTGACCGCGTTCTTCAGCGGCCTGCCGCCGTGGACGACCGCGGTCCAGGTCGCGGCGGGCGGCGTCGTCGCCCACGATATCGCGCTGGCCGCCGGCGGGACCAGGCCGGACGGGTCGGTCGTGAAACTCGATGCGTTCCAGGTGGCGACCTCGCGCGAGATGGACGGCGCCGCCCTCGCGATCAACGAGCAGCGGTTCGCCGCCGGGATCAAGAATGTGGTTTCGACCGAGGAATTCGGCAACGTCGCCGAGGGCAACGCCGCGGAGTTCATCAAGTTCATGCCCGGCGTCTCGATCGACTACACCGGCGGCAACGCCCGCGACATCTCGATCAACGGCGTGCCGTCCGCCTTCGTGCCGGTGACCGTCGACGGCTTCAGCGTGGCGACGGCCGCGACCGGCGGCGCGGCGACGCGGGCCGTGCAGTCGGACATGATCTCGATCAACAATCTGTCGCGCATCGAGGTCAGCTATTCGCCGACGCCGGAGTCGCCGGGTTCGGCGCTGGCGGGCTCGGTCAACATGGTCCCGCGCAGCGCGTTCGAGCGCGCGCGGCCGGTGTTCAACGCCAGCGCCTACGTCGTGATGCGCGACAACGCCCGCGATTTCCGCAAGGTGCCGGGACCGCGCCCGAGCGCCGAGCGCAACGTCGATCCCGGTTTCGATTTCTCCTGGGTGGCGCCGGTCAACAAACGCTTCGGCTACACCGTCTCGGGCGGCATCTCCACCAACTACTCGCCGCAGGACAACGCGCAGTTGGTCTGGCGCGGCGGCAACACCGCCACCAACGGCACGACCTTTCCGAACACCACGCCCGACCGGCCGTACCTTTCGCAGTTTCTCATCCAGGACGCGCCGAAGACGACGACGCGCCGCTCCTTCGGCGCGAGCGTCGACTACAAGCTCACGCCCAACGACCGCCTCACCTTCGGTTTCCAGTATTCCTCCTTCGACGGCCAGTTCGTGGTTTCCAACGTCACCTTCAATGTCGGCAGTGTGCCGGCGGGAGGCTTCACGCCGTTTTCGACCCGCGGCGGCACCGCGACCGGCACCTTGACCACGGCGCACCAGGAGCGAAACCGCTACAACCGCACCTATATGCCGACCGTGATCTGGCGGCACGACGGCCCGGTCTGGAAGGGCGACCTCGGGCTCGGCCACTCGCAGCAGAGCGACTACAACCGCGACATGGAGCAGGGCTACTTCCGCGTCGTCACCGCCCAACGGACCGGCGTCACGATCGATTTCGCGGATATCTTCTACCTGCGGCCGGGCCGGATCGCGGTGACGGACGGCGCCACCGGGGCGCCGGTGGATCCGTACAACCTCGGCACCTACGCCATCACCACCGCGACGCGCCAGGCCGACCGCACCTACGACCTCCAGCGGACGGCGTACGGCAACCTCCGGCGCGATTTCTTCACGGCAATTCCGTTCACGCTGAAGACCGGCTTCGATGTCCGGGAATCCCGGCGCGATTTCCGCGGCGGCAACACCGTCCACAACTTTCTCGGCAACGCCGCGCAGCGGACGCCGGTGCCGTTCCTCGACCCCGTCTATTCGCAGCGTGTGCTGCCCTTCGGTTTCCCCGCGCTGCAGACGATCAGCAACCGCAAGTTCTACGAGCATTACGCGGCCAATCCGGGCCAGTTCAGCACGGTCGAAAACACCACCTACCGCAACCAGGTCGCCGGCTCCCGGATCTCCGAGGAGCTCGTGACCTCGGGATATCTCCGCGGCGATGTGGCGCTGTTCCAGCGGCGCCTCAAGCTGGTCGGCGGCCTGCGGGCCGAACAGACCAACGTGCAGGCGGCGGGGCCGCTGACGGATCCGACCCGCAATTTCCGGCGCGGTCCGAACGGCGAGATTCTCCGCAACCCCAACGGCACACCGGTCTTGGTTTTGCCGGCGACGGATGCGCTCGGCGTTTCGCGGCTCACCTTCATCGACCGCGGCGCGCGCACGGAAAAAGAGTACCTGCGCCTTTTCCCGAGCCTCAATGCCAGCTACACGTTGGGCGAGGACTGGGTGGCGCGCGGCGCGTATTTCCAGTCGGTCGGCCGCCCGGCGTTCACCCAATACACCGGAGGTATTACGTTGCCGGATACCGCCGAGCCGCCTTCGGTCAACAACCGCATCGTCGTCAACAACGCCGCGATCAAGGCCTGGCAGGCGGAGACGTTCTCGGTGCGGATCGAGCGCTATTTCCAGGGCGTCGGGCAGCTCTCGCTCGGGGCCTTCCGGCGCGAGATCGACAACTTTTTCGGGGCGACGGTGTTCAACGCGACGCCGGAGTTCCTCGGCCTCTACAGTCTCGATGCGAATCTCTACGATCCGTACGACGTGCAGACCCAGCACAACGTGACCGGGACGGTGCGGATGCAGGGCCTCGACTTCAGCTACAAACAGGCGCTCACGTTTCTGCCGCCCTGGGCGCGCGGCGTGCAGGTGTTCGTCAACGGCAGTTCGCAGCGCCTGCTCGGCGACGCGACGGCGTCGCTCTCCGGCTTTATCCCGCGCTCGGCCAGCTGGGGCGTCAGCGTGACGCGGCCGAAGTGGAACGCCCGCGTGAACTGGAATTACCGCGGCCGGCAGCGCAACGCGCGGGTGACCGGCCAAGGCATCGAATCCGGCACCTTCAATTATTCGAACAAGCGCCTCTATATCGATGTGCTGGGGGAATACTATTTCTGGAAGCGCGTCGGCCTCTTCGTGAACCTGCGCAATGTCGGGAACGCCACCGAAGATTCGGAGACCCTCGGCCCGAGCACGCCCGAGCACGCGCAGTTCCGCCAGCGCATCGACTACGCCTCGCTCTGGACGATCGGCGTCAAAGGCACGTGGTGAACCGCCGACCGGCCCCGGGGGCGGCCGGCGCCCCGTCGTCTCGGCCGTCCCCGCGAATCGGCCGGCGGGCTCCGGGCCGCGCGGTGGCGACCGCCGTTTGCCCGGACGCCAACATCCGCGGCGGCCCGGGCAAGGGACGCGCAGACGGCGGCGGTGCGAGGCGGCACACTGCGGCGTGCCGGGCTGCGTCCCCGGCCCGGTCGGATTCCCCTTCTTGCTCTCCCCTATGAAAACCCCGCGCCGTCACTTCCTCAAAACCGCGGCTCTCGCCGTCGGTATGCCCACCATCATCCCCGCCGCCGTCCTCGGCAAAAACGGCGCCGTCGCTCCCAGCAACCGCATCGTCGTCGGCGGCATCGGCATCGGCCCGCGCGGCCGCGAGGTCCTCAAAGCCTTCCTCGCGCAGCCCGACGTGCAGTTCGTGATCGACGCCGACGTGCAGGAAACGCGGCGCGAGGTCGTGCGCGTGATGGTCAACCGGCATTATCAGAACCAGGACTGCCGGAAGACCTGGGACATGGCCGAGGTGCTCGCGCGGCCCGACATCGACGCCGTGCTCATCGCCACCGGTGATCGCTGGCATGCCGTGGCGTCGATCATGGCGGCCAAAGCCGGCAAGGACATCTACTGCGAGAAACCGTGCAGCATGACGATCCGCGAGAGCCAGGAGATCGCCGACGGCGTGAACCGCTACGGCCGCGTCTTCCAGGCCGGCACGCAGCGGCGCAACGTCGACAATTTCAAATTCGCCGCGGCCCTCGCGCGCAGCGGCAAGCTGGGAAAAATCCGCACCGTCCACGCGGGCATCCTCACGTTGCAGGAAAGCCACAAGTGGCTGCCCGCGGAAGCGGAGCCCGCGCGGGAACTCGTCAATTGGGACCGCTGGCTCGGCCCGGCGCCGTGGCGGCCGTTCAACAAAGACTATATCAACGGCCGTTGGCGCGGGTACTACGATTTCCACGGCGGCGCGACGCTGCCGGAGTGGGGCGCGCACACGGTGGATCTTTGCCAGTGGGCTGCGAGCGCGGACGACACCACGCCGGTCGAGTTCGAAGCCGAGGGCCAGACGATCCACGGCCGCTACGCCAACGGCGTGAAAATGGTGATGCGCCTCGCCGGTTTCAAAGGCGAAGGCAACTGGGTCGTGCCGGGCACCTGTCCGGTGCGCTTCGAGGGCGACGAAGGTTGGGTCGAGGCGGCGGACACGGGCAAGGTGGCCGTCTCGTCGCCGAAGCTGCTCGAAGGGGGATTGCCGGCGACGATGGCCGGGACGGATCCGTCCAAGCACGTCCGCGATTTCCTCGATTGCATCAAAACCCGCGGCAAGCCCGCGGCCAACGTGGACGTCACGCGCCGCGGCCACATCGTTTCGCACGCCGCCGCGATCGGCTGGCGGCTCGGCCGCAAGGTCAACTTCGACCCTGTCACGGAATCGTTCGTGAACGATCCCGATGCCAACCGCATGTGCAGCCGGGCGCGCCGCGCGCCGTGGCACGCCTGAACCCCGCCGCCGTCCCATGAAAACCTTCCGCTGCCTTCTGCCTGTTTTGATCTGCTGCGCCTTCGCCGGGTGCGTCACGAATTCCGTCCCGCCGGCGGCCCAACCGCCGCATCCCAAAGAGGCGGAGCATCTCGCGGTACTCGCGAATTCGACGGACCTGCAGGCGCGGGCGCGCGCCTGCCAGGAACTCGGCGTTGTCGGCGGAACCGCCGCCGTCGCCCCGCTCGCGGCGCTGCTCACCGTCGAACATCTCTCCGACTACGCGCGGAGCGGCCTCGAAGGCATCCGCGATCCGGCGGCCGGCGAGGCCCTGCGCCGGGCGTTGCCGCAGCTGCAGGGCCGCCACCTGGCCGGCGCGGTGAATTCGCTCGGCGTGCGGCGCGAGGCCGCGGCCGTATCCGATTTGCAACGACTGGCCCTCGATCCGGCCCGCGGGGCGTCGGCCGACGCCCTGGCGGCGCTGGGCCTGATTGCAACGCCGGAGGCGGCCGAGGCCCTGCAGAAAGTGCTGGCCGAGGGATCGGCGGAAATGAAGGCCGCCGCGGCGCATGCCGCGCTGGCGGCCGCCGAGCGGCTGATGTCCGAGAACCGTACGGCCGTCGCCCGCCGCCTGCTCGAGGCCGCGGTGAAGGCGGTGCCCGAAAGTCCGGCCGCGACGGCGGCCCGGAGCCGGCTGGCCGCGAAGCGCTGAAGTGGCAATGGCCGGCGGTCTGCGGTTGCGCCGCAGCCGCGAATGGCAACGGTCTCGGCTTCGCCCCGATGCCGCTCTCCCGCCGTGAATTTCTCGCGCTCGCCGGCACCGCCGGGGCGGCGGCCGGCCTGCCGATAACGTTCCGGGGCGCGCCGGGAGCGGCGCGCGCGATTCCGCGGCGCGCGGTGATTCCGGCGGCGTTGACGCCGCTCGACGAAAATCTCGGCCTCGAAATGGCGGACTTCCGCCGGCACATCGCCGCGTTGGCGGCGGTGCCCGGGGTCGCGGCGATTATGGTCAACGGCGCGTCGGGCCACGACGCGACCCTGACGCGCGATGAACGCCGGCGGCTGGTGGGCGAAGCGGTGGCGGCGGCCGGACCGCGCGTGGCGGTGCTGGCGGCGCTGCGCGAATCGCCGGAAACCAAGTCACTCGCGCCGTTGGCGCAGGATGCGATGGCGGAGGGCGCGCATGCCCTCGTGATCATGCCGCCGTCGAGCAAAGCGGACGAGGCGTGGGAACGCGCGCGGGTTCGGTTCGAAACGGTGATGACGGCGAGTTCGCTGCCGATCGCGATTTACCAGACGGGCTACGACACCGAAACCTTGGTGCGGCTCGCGGCCCTGCCGCCCGTCTTTGCGATCAAGGACGGCAGCGGGACGCCCGCTTTGTACGAGAAAAACCTCCGCGCGGTGCGGGCGCTGGGGCGCGACACGGCGATGTGGACGACGCACAGCAGTTGGCTGTTGGCGGATCTCGCGACGGGCGCGGACGGATTGCTGTCCGGCATGGGCAGCGTCGCGCCCGAGTTGCAGGTCGCCCTTGCGGAAGCGGTGTGGCGCTCCGATCTCGCGGCGGCGCGGGCGGTGAACGACCGGTTGTTTCCGCTGACGCAGGCGTTCTACCGGCCCGGCCAGGATGCGCACACGCGGATGAAGTATGCGTTAAAGCGACTGGGCCGGATCAGCCACGACCACGTGCGCCCGCCGCGGCGGCCGGTCGACGAAGCCGACCGCCAGATCATCGACCGGGCACTGCGCGACAGCGGTTTGCTCTGAGCGGGGGGCGATCCGTCGATTCGCGCGCGAAGTGTTACTCGTGGCGGAGGGCGTCGATCGGGTTGAGCCGGGCGGCGCGGCGGGCGGGGGCGTAGCCAAAGAGAATGCCGACGGCGGCGGAGAAGAGAAAGGCGACGAGGTTGATCTGCGGATTGAAGGCGAACGGTACGTGGATGAGTTGCGCGAGCCCGGCGCAGAGGCCGAGCGCGAGCAAGATGCCGAGCAGGCCGCCGACGCAGGACAGCGTGATCGCTTCGACGAGAAACTGGAGCAGGACCTCGTGGCCGAGCGCGCCGATCGCCAGCCGGATGCCGATCTCGCGCGTGCGCTCGGTGACGGAGACGAGCATGATGTTCATGATTCCGATACCGCCGACCAACAGCGACACGCCGGCCACGGCGGCGAGCAACGTCGTCATGAGCTGCGTGGTGGAGCCGAGGGCCTCGGCGATCTGGCGGGTGTCGAACGCGAAGAAGTTGTTTTCCTGGTTGCCCTGCAGGTTCCGGCGCTGGCGCATGAGCAGCGTGATCTCCGCGATGATCGCCTCGCCGTCGACGCCCTCTTTGCCGGAGATCACGATCAGGTTTACGTCGCGGGCGGAGGCCTTGCCGACCAGCCGCCGCTGCAGGGTGGAGAGGGGCACGACGATGGTGTCATCCTGGTCGCCCATGCCGGCCGAACCCTTGGCTTTGAGCAGGCCGATGACTTCGCAGGACGCTGTGCCGAGGCGGATCTTGGCCCCGATCGGATTGGCGGTCGCGAACAGCTCGCGGCGCACCGTCTCGCCGATCACGCAGACCGCGCCGCCGGAGCGGAGATCGGCGGCGGTGAAGAAACGGCCGTCGGCCAGCACCCATTTGTTGATTTCGAAGTAGGCGGGGGTGGTGCCGGCGACGGCGGTCGTGCGTGCGGTGTGCAGGTAGACCGTGCTCAGGGTCGCGGTGCGGACGGGTGCGATCGCGGCGACACCGGCGATCTGTTCGCCGATCAGGACGGCATCTTGTTCGGAGAAATTGGGCACGCCGACGGAAGCCGGACGGAAGCCCGCGCCGGCGCCGGGCCGGAGCAGCATCAGGTTGCTGCCGAGACTGGAGATCTGCGCCTTCACGGCGACCGTCGCGCCTTGGCCGAGCGTGACCATGGTGATGATGGCGGCGACCCCGATGAAGATACCGAGCACGGTGAGAAACGCCCGCGTGGGGTTGCGGGCGATTTCGCGGACGGCGAGGGCGAAGGCGTTCCAGATCATGCGCGGGTGACGTCCGAACCGATGAGCCCGTCTTTGATCAAGACGGTGCGATGGGCGCAGGCGGCGACTTCGTCGTTGTGCGTGACGACGAGGACGGTGATGCCGCGGTCGACGTTGAGCCGCGTGAGCAGCGCCATGACGTCGCGGGTGGTGGCCGAGTCGAGGTTGCCGGTCGGCTCGTCGGCGAAGAGCGTGCCCGGTTCCGTCACGATCG
>JACCDS011759853.1_pt1 | contig 15631 bp, 16 predicted proteins | sample 7446441 | NCBI WGS metagenome assembly JACCDS01 (sample SAMN15323445, study PRJNA562643) | freshwater metagenome | isolation source: river surface water | place: USA:Blue River Watershed | collected 2017-08-17
AAAAGTATTTAGTTGCATCTTTTCTGAAAAAGTTCAAAATGAAAAATCAAAAGATGCAGCTACCCTAACTCACTGACGAACAATAAAAAAGGCGACATTTCTGTCGCCTTGTGCAGTTTGGCTCCCCCCGCTTTCGAAAGTTGCAACTATTATGAGGTGTTTAAGTAATTGATTTATAAAATCAAAGAGCTATTTTAAGGATAAAGTTAGCAAAAATTATATTTAATAAAATTTGCATTATCTAATTGCGCTTATAAATCTAAAAACTGAGTTATAGGTTTTATGTTCATTGAAATGATTTAGTTACTTCATTGCAATAATCATATAATTTCTTAGCATCTTCCTCATTTAGAGATGCCTTCGATGATTTTTCTACATTACAATTTGCATAATAAGCACCATTTTCTAAGTCATCAATAAGGGCAACTGAACAATAAACTTGTGTAGATGCACCAGCATCAGGTTTCGTCATTTTTATTTCCCCAGAAATTAGCTTAGGAATTGTTTTTAGCATATTCCAAACTGTAAAATGTTTTGACAAATTGGTTTGAACAACCCCCGGATGAACAGAATAACTTTTAATATACGGGAATTCTTTACTGAATTGTTTCGACAATAAAATATCTCCTAATTTAGATTGTTGGTATCTTCTCCAAGAATTATAGTTTTTTGAATCAACCTTAGTAATGGCGTCAATATCAATACGGGGAGAAGATTCAATACTTTGTTTACCAGGATATTGATCTATTAAAGTGTGCGCATCTGATGAAAGCCAAACTTGTCTTTTTGTTTTAGGTGCCAGAATTTTGGCAAGAAGAAAATGACCAATAACATTGGTGCCCATCTGAATTTCAAAACCATCTTTTGTTTTTCCGGGAGGAGTGCGCATCACACCTGCATTGTTTAAAAGTACATCAATTTGCTCGTATTTCCCATCTATATATTTTGCGAATTTACTTACAGATCCTAAATCACCTAAATCCATTGTATGTTCTGCATCTATTTGGTCAGATGAAATGCCCAAGGATTTATTAGTTAGCAATTTTTGGACAAACTTTTCTTGTAAAGACTTGTTTCTTCCTACAATAATTACCTGTCCTTTGGCTTTTAATAATGCCTCAACAGATGCTGCCCCAAGTCCAGAATACCCACCCGTTACTAAAAAGACTTTACCGCTCAAATCAAGATTTTTCACAGCATCAAATGCTGTTTGAATATTTTTATTTTCCATATTATTTTGTTTATCGTTATTATTTCACCTCTTGCATTTGTCTTGTTTGCTTAAGTATCATTTTTTTAGGAAAGAATGGCAAAAGCGACATCATTATCTTTTGTGACCCTGGTAATCCAGAAATTACTTCTAATTTTCCTTCGATCATAGCATTGTAACCATCTGTTGCAACACTTTTTGCAGATACTGGGTTATTGAATAATGAGGTTTTATCCATACCAGATGTCTTAGCAAACTCAGTGTCAGTAGCTCCAGGTAGTAACGCAGTTACAGTAATATTGGTATCATACAGTTCTTCTGCTACTGCATTACTTAAAAAAGATACATAAGCCTTTGATGCATAATACACTGCCTGTAAAGGACCGGGCATCAAACTGGCAGTCGAAGAAGTATTAAGGATTTTACCGCCCTTACGGGTAATCATTCCTGGTAAAAAAAGATACATCAACTCAGTAAGTGAAACCATATTCAGATTTATCATTTGAGATTGACGCTCCAAAGGAAGTTCATAGAATTTTCCTCGCAACCCAAACCCAGCATTGTTCATTAAATAATCGACTTGAATACCCAAAGATTCTACTTCGGTAAATAATTCTTTGGCGGCTCCAACCACACTCAAGTCTTTAGCAATTATGCTGACCTGTATACCATGTTTTTTTTCTAATTCGGATTTTAATTCATTTAGCTCATTTAATCTTCGGGCTACCAAGATTAGATTACCACCTTTTTCTGCGTGTATAATTGCTAATTCTTTTCCAATTCCGCTGCTTGCTCCTGTTATTAGTGCTGTCTTTCCCATAAATCTGATTTTTGTTTTTGATGTTTAAATCAAAATTAGATCTATGTGTGTTGTTCGATTAGCACTAATAATTGAAGGTTCAACACAAATCAATGAATCTCACGAAAGCAATGAACTTTCTTTTTTAATTCATTTTACGAAATTCTTGCGGTGTTTTGCCTGTTTTCTTTTTGAAAAGGCGACCAAAATAATGCGGATAATTAAAGCCTAAAGAATATGCGATTGTATTTACTGAATCTGTTGTACCAAGAAGTAAGTGTTTGGCTTTATCCAACAAAAAATCATTAATATGTTCTTTTGCTGAACGACCCGTTACCTTACTTAGCAAATCACTTAAATAATTTGGGGATAAATAACAATTATCTGCTAAATATTTAATGGTAGGCTGTCCTTTTTCAATTAGTTCATTGTTTTTATAGTAGTTCTTCAAAAGTGATTCAACTTTTGAAACAATATCAGAATTTTGTGCGGATCTTGTATTAAATTGTCTCTCGTAGAAACGCTGAGAGTAACTCAGCACAAGTTCAATGTTAGAAACCAATACTTGCTGACTGTGATTGTCAATTCGTTGATTAATTTCATTTTCAATTAATTTCACTAAATCGCATATAACAGATTGCTCTTTTTCTGATAGATGAAGTGCCTCATTGACTTCATAATTAAAAAAATTATAATTATCGATTTGTTCTCCTAATTTGGTGTTTCTTATTAAATCGGGATGAAAGTATAGTATCCACCCTTTGACTTCATTCAACTTCTGTACTTTTGAAACCGTAAACATCTGATTGGGTGCAGAGAAAAAAAGTACACCTTCGCTAAAGTCATAAGAATTTCTGCCATAGTCTAGCCCACAGCTTGCGTCTTTCAATCCAATGCTATATAAGTCTGAAGAAATATTGAGTCCAAGCATTTCTTCGCTAAAAGATATTTTGGCAGCATCAATTAATGTTATTAAAGGATGGTTAGGTGTTCCTAATCCAGAACTTTGAAGTAGCTGGCTTATAGATTTTATATGTATATGATTGTTTTTCATTAATGATTTTTGCAAAGATATTTTTCAAAACTTGGCAATTTTAACACTAATTCCTGTTAGTTTAACACGCATTCTTTCTATTGTGGCCAACGATTGTAAGATACCTGATTTATAAAATGTAGTGCTACTTAGAGAATGGGTTGTCTATTTTGACACCATAAGCACCTGTAAGATCGAGCTATTATGTGCTGAATGATTCTGTAGCCTTCAGGAAATGAAAGGGTTAAACTTCGTGTTAAATTTCAGGATGTTAGATTATGAATGTATTTCAAATTTTAAAATAGTTTGTATAAAAAAATCATCACTACTTACGAAAAATATTAGTGAAATTTCTGACTGCTTTAAAACTTTTCCATTCTCTTATTTTAAAGGTGGGGTCTACTTCAGTATGGAAAATATGATTTGTGTAATTACTAATAGTTTTTATTGAAATCGCAAGAATTATATCTAAGATGTGTTTTTCATTATAACCACTCTCAAGAAAACTCTTTACATCTTCATTACTTGGATTACCTCGTTTATTCACCATTATTGATGTGAATTCATACAATGATTTTAGTTTGGTATCAGGTATTTCTTCGCCATTTCTGATTGCATCAGTTATATTCGGTGGAACCTTTGATACCAAGTCGGCAATTAGACTATGTGCCGCCATACAATAACTGCAATTATTTTCTACACTAATTGTGAGAAAAATTATTTCTTGTTCTGTAGCTGAAAAATTACTCTGTGTCCGAAAACCTTTATATGCGTCCATATAGGTTTTTAACAAAATTGGGGTATTGGCCATTGCCTTATACATATTGGGAATCATTCTAAATTCCTTTTTGGTAATCGACAATAATTCTTTTTGTGATTCGATTGCAGTATCAAATTCTACAAGTGGTAATTGCATTTTGTAAGTCAAATTGTTGTTCATTGTTTGAATTTTTAGTTATTTTGATAGTGCAAGTATCTAAAATATACTTGGTATAAAAAATAACTCACTAAGATGAAACAAAGTAACCTAAATGAAACTGTTGTTGATAATCAGCTGGTTATAGACAAAAAAAAGATGGAAAATATTTTCTCAGATTTTGATTTAGAAAATCCTCCTACTGTTTGTCCTATAAGAGACGTATTAGCTAATGTGTTGGACAAATGGTCTATTCTTATTATTCTTATGTTGGGCTATTATGAAATCTTACGATTTGCAGATTTGAAGAAAAAAATCAAAGGCATTTCTCCAAAAATGTTATCAATAAGTTTAAAGCATTTAGAAAAAGATGGTTTTATAATTAGGACTGCTTTTGCGGAAGTTCCCTTGCGGGTGGAATATAAATTAACGGCGCAAGGGAAAAGTTTTTGTAATAAAATCTTAGAGCTTTCTGAATGGATTAGCATTTATTTCCCAACTATTGTTGATGGAAGAAATAAGATTGATGCAAGCACAAAGGATTAGTGTATGATATTGATACTGTAAAAAAACAGATACTTCAGTTCAAGGATGCCGTGTTAAATGACTGGGGCTAGGATTATGAATAAAAAAGGGTCATACTATCAAAGTATAACCCTTTTACATTAATATTTGCTCCCCCTTCTGGACTTGAACCAGAGACCCTCTGATTAACAGTCAGATGCTCTAACCAACTGAGCTAAGGAGGAATATGTTTCCCACGGTTGAGTACCATGGGGTTGCAAAAATAGGAAAATTTGCAATCTGGCAAAATCTAGTTGCAAAAATCATTAAAAAACAGTGCTAAATAGCAACATAAAGGCCATCTTCCCGCATTTGGGTAGGGTAGGTTTTTAAATAATAGCCTTCACCGCTGGTATTCCGCCCGTTTTGGAGGCTAAACCTGTACCGGTGCAGCGGACATACCACCATTCCGGCGGCGTCTATAAAGCCATCTGCCATGATTCCGCTTGCATGGGGGCATTTTTGTGCAAAAGCAAAAATTTGATCCTGAAATTTTCCGAGCGTTATTTTTTTATCCGCCACTTCCACAATACACATGTTGTTGGACTGCCAACCTAGTGATAATGGCGCATCTGTAATTTTATGCCAAGTGGGTGTTTTGGAAAAAAGAGAAAGCATGCGGTTAAAAATGAACGTCTCTGTAAGGGTAACGTATTTGGTATAGTTCACGCACTTTGGTTAAAATAATTTCACGTAGTGCGTCAATATTTTTTCTTTCCAGTGCCGAAATAAATACACAATTATTACCAGTAGCGCGGTCCCACTTTTCTTTAAGTTCTAATAACAACTCTTGCTTTACTTCGTCTTCAAGCCACTCATCAAAAGTAACAGACTCATATAAATCAAGTTTATTAAAGATGGTAAGAATAGGCTTGTCAAAGGCTTTTAGCTCTTGCAGTGTATGATTTACTACACCAATTTGATCTTCGTATAAAGGATGTGAAACGTCTACAACATGTAATAAAATATCTGCTTCACGCACTTCATCCAAAGTGCTTTTAAAACTTTCCACTAAATGGTGTGGTAATTTTCTAATAAAACCAACCGTATCACTTAATAAAAAAGGTGTGTTTTCGTAAACAATTTTTCGAGTGGTGGTATCTAGTGTTGCAAACAATTTGTTTTCTGCAAACACTTCAGATTTACTCAACACATTCATGAGTGTGCTTTTACCAACGTTGGTGTAACCTACTAACGCAACACGTATAAACTCTCCACGCTCTTTACGCTGGGTAGTAGACTGTTTGTCTATTTCTTTTAAACGGCCACGTAGTAAAGCAATTTTATCTTTAACAATACGTCTATCTGTTTCAATTTCTGTTTCACCCGGGCCACGTGAACCAATACCGGCTCCCTGACGCTCAAGGTGCGTCCACATTCCTTTTAATCGTGGTAAAATGTATTGGTATTGCGCTAACTCTACTTGCACTTTTGCTTGTGCCGTTCTTGCGCGAGAGGCAAATATGTCGAGGATTAAATCACTCCTATCAATAACGCGGCACTTCACTTCTTTTTCAATATTTGAAATTTGTGAGCCCGTTAATTCATCATCAAAAATCACTACGTTAATATCTCTTGATGCAACGTACTGTTTGATTTCTTCGAGCTTTCCTTTGCCAACAAATGTTCTGCTATCTGGGTGTGGAAGTCGTTGTGTAAACCGCTCTACAGTGGTGGCACCAGCTGTTTCAGCTAAGAATGCAAGTTCATCCAAATACTCTCTTACTTGATCTGGAGTTACTTCTTTTTGAATAAGACCAACAAGTACCGCTTTCTCCTCTTTTCTAATTTTATCTTGCTTCTCAATCAAAATATCAAAATTTATAAACCGCTGAGAGTAATGCCTACAGATAAACGGTGCATGGTAGGACCAAATCCTTCTTTGAGTACGCCGTTAAATTGATAGCCCGCATGAAGGGATAAACTACCATAACCAATTCTACCAGTAACAGCAAGCATGGTTCCGTTAATGTAACGCTTGGTTACATTTTTTTCGATGTAAGCCGTTCCATACACTGACTCACCTTGCTTATTCACTAAATTTTTTCCTTTTGTATATGCTTTTAATAAAGAACCTACTTTAACACCCAAAGCTGCCTTCCAAGATTTGTTAGGATTTTCTGGGTTAGAATAGTATCTGATTTCTGCAGGAATTTCGGCGTAAATGCTTGTGGCTTTATTTTTCTTGAAATGATCCACGCTATCTACTGCTGTATATTGAAGTGTAGGAGCGCCAGATTTAAAATCAATTCTTGTATTGTCAAAAAATATGTGGCTAGTTCCTAAACCAATACCGTAGGCTACGCTATATTTTGGATTTGATTTTACAGGCTTATCAAACATGAAATAAACATTAAAATGTCTGCTAAAGCCATTGCCCGTGCGAAGTCCGGCAGGCTTACCAGTCCATGAGTCAGATCCGTACTGAAATACTAAATGATCGGCAGCACGATTGGTAAAATCAAATTTACTCCAGTCTTTGGTTGGTTTTTTTGCTGTTTGAGCAGAAGCAAAAAGGGTAGCAGTTAGCGCAAGGCTTAAGAATACTAGTTTTTTCATTTTTTGTTTGGTTCGCTGTATAAATACAATTGGCCACAAAAATAACTGAATTGACATCAAGGCGGTGGTTAAAAATTAGTCAAATCTGCTTTATTTTGGTTTTTGAGGCCAATTTTACGCAATTTGTTGATTTTTAGGCAAATATCCCGCTGCATAGGTGATAATTCCGGCCAGGCTTTTAGCTCCAATTTTGTCCATAATTCTAATGCGGTAGCTCTCTACAGTTCGTTTTCCAATTTTTAATTGACCGGCAATTTCTTTGCTGGTGAGTTCTTTACAAATAAGTCCAATGATTTGTTTTTCAACTTCGGTAAAGCTGATGCTCGCATTATGATGTCGGACCGTTGTTTTTTGGGCGATAATTTTTGAAAGTCTTTCGGTAATGCTCTGAGAAAAATATGCATTGTGTTGATACACCGAATTAATCGCACTCACAAGTTCTTCATGAACAATGTTTTTAGATAAAAAGCCCATCGCACCGGCTTCAATCATTTCAATAATTTGCTGATCTTCACCAAATGAGGTAAGCGCAATAATTCTGATACCTGGATATTTTGCGCATAAAATTTTTACCGCTTCGGTGCCTGTAAGGTTGGGCATTTTTACGTCGGTAATAATTACATCCGGCGCGGTAGATGCTACAAGCGCAATTAATTGTGCGCCATCTGCGGCTTCACCAATAACATTGATGCTTGGAACGCCCGCCAGCATTAGCTTTAAGCCTTCTCTAAAAATTCGGTGATCATCGGCAATAACGATTTTGATTTTTTTACTTAGCATAATTAAGGGGGGTTTTAATTTGATAACGAACACCTTGTTGCGGCAAAGTGTCTATAATAATTTGACCACGTAATAATGCAACACGGTTAAATATATTTCTAAGTCCTGAACCAGTAGCCGAAAGAGCTACCGCGTCTTTATCAAAACCAATACCATCATCTGTGATAGACAAGAAAAAATATTTATTGTCGAGTGATGCATGTATCCAAACATTTTTTGCATTCGAATGCTTTAATGCATTGTTGAGTATTTCCTGAATGATACGGTAATGATGTAACCAGTGATCTGGTTCCGATTCGGGTAAGGCCCCAGTTAATTCCCAGTATATTTTGATGTTACCTAATTTATTGACCGTGGCAATTAGTTCTTCTACACCCCAGCAAAAACCTGCTGCTAGCAACTGGTTGGGCACAATGGCCTCACTCATCACACGCATACGCTTTAATACATCATCGATATGCGTGGCAGCTTCTTTAATGAGTTGCCTGTCGGCGGTAGATACGGGGTTGATGCTACTTACCTGAAGTCTAATAACAGATAGTAATTGACCAAAATCGTCGTGCAAATCGGCGGCAATTCTTTTGCGTTCTTTTTCGGCTGCGGTAATTTCTGTGGTGATGAGTTGATGTAGTAAATTTTTATTTTTTTTGTGGTAGAAATAAATCACGCAAATAAATAAAAATATAAAAACACCAAGCAGTGGTATAGAAAACAAAATAAGCGTGTATAAACTAGGCTGTTCCAACATGCAATAATTTTATTATTCAATTTGGAAATAATAAATATTACTTCCTAATTATTGCTGACAACTAGACGCTATTACATTGCCTCAAAAAAATATTACATTAGTGAAACCCCTGCTAACAAAGGGCATTAGGTGTTTATACGTAATTTTTAAAAATGCTAATCTAATGGGCGAATCCAAATATTTCTAAAACTTACAGGACTTCCGCCATCAAAGCCATGATCTTGTAAATAAAATGGAAGCTTGGCTGGATGCGCTTCATATACAGATGGTCCAATCCACTGAATCGTTCCTTTTATATCTACATTGTTTTGAATGAGTACGCCATTGTGTAATACGGTAAATCTTCCGGGCACTTGCACTTTACCATCGGCATAAAATTGTGGCGCCGTAAAAATGATATCATAAGTTTGCCACTCGCCTGGTTTTTTTGTTGCATTCACAAGTGGAATATGTTGTTTGTATAATGCACCAGCTTGTCCGTTCACATAGGTTTGATTGGTGTAAGAATCTAAAATTTGGATTTCATACTTACCCATAAAAAATACGCCACTATTGGCCCGGTATTGACCCGATTGCTTAATTACAGCCGGAGATCGCCACTCAATATGGAGTTGACAACTTCCAAAAGACTGATTGGTTTCTATGGAACCAGATCCTTTTACCACCGTTAGTGTTCCGTCTTTTTCTATTTTCCAACCTGCCTTACCGCCACCTAATCGGTGCCAGGCATCTAAATTTTTTCCATTGTATAATACAATAGCATCGGATGGTGCATCGGAAGGGGTTTTACCTGGCTCCACTTTTGTAGGCTTTGGTTCCCAGATTTCTGTTTTAGCAGCTTCTCTATTTAAACTGTCTTCTCTACTTTGTTGCGCACTAACATTTGCAACAACCAGTGTTAAACCAAGTAACACCACTATACTTTTTTTCATCAAATTAAATTTTAGGAATGCTGTATCCATTGTGGTACACAGCCGATAAATATTTTGCGTTAACCGCAGCGTCTGTAAATTGTTTTTTTGCATGATCCCACTGTAACTGTTTGCCACTGCGGTGTGCAATGTTTCCCATCTGACAAATGGTTGCCACTTTTGCACCTTCCTGAATCGAGCAGTGTAGTTTAGAAAAGTCACGAGATTTTACAACTTCTAAAAAGTTGATCCAATGTTTTTCTACACCATTGTCTACTGATCTGTTAAGAGGAACAATAATTTTATTGGCACTTCTAGATTCTTCAATTACTTCCCAACCATTTCTATTTAAAATGAGCGTGCCGTTGTCGCCCTGAAACGCAACACCATGGTCTCTTCCGTAGTTGCCATTGGTAATGCCCATTGTTTGCTCCCAAGAAACACTAAACTTGTCAAAACCATAGAGCACGTTTAACATATCTGGTGTTTCACTTGCAGCATTAGGGTCAGCGTATTTACCACCCACCGCAGATATCGTATTAGGCGCTGTTTCTTTCATACCTAATAAAGCATAATCCAATAAATGCACACCCCAATCAGTCATTAAACCACCAGCATAATCCCAAAACCATCTAAATGAATAATGGAAACGGTTGCGGTTATAAGGTCTTAACTGGGCTGGACCAAGCCATGTTTTATAATCCACGCCTGCTGGGATAGGCGCGTCAGCCTTGGGCTGCATTGGCGTAGACTGAGAATAGCACCACACTTTTACATTTCTAATAGCGCCTAATTTTCCGGTATGTACAAAATTAACGGCGTCACCAAAATGTTGTTGGCTGCGCTGCCACTGACCCGCTTGCACGGCTCTACCATATTTTTCTTGAGCAGCCACCATTGCGTTACACTCCACAATAGAATTACCTACTGGCTTTTCTACATAAATATCTTTTCCGGCCTGACAAGCATGAATCATTTGAAGTGCATGCCAATGATCTGGCGTACCAATAATAACAACGTCGATGTCTTTATTTTCTAATAATTTTCTATAATCTGAATAGATCGCAATTTTAGAAGTATCAACATTTTTAGATTTTAATTCGGCAATTCTTCCATCAATAACGGTGGTGTCAATGTCACAAAGTGCAGCAATGACAACGCCTGGAAGACGCATGGCAGTAGCCGCGTTGGCCCATCCCATTCCATTTAAACCAATCACACCAATGTTAACACGGTCCGATGGCATGATACTATTTTTAAAATAAGCAAAGCTCTCATTACCGAGCGCAGATGCAAGTACAGAGCCTCCCGTTAGGAGACCTGCGTTTTGTAAAAAGTTTCGTCTTGTAGACATGGCAAGCGTTTTAATTGAAGTATAAATTAAAACGTTTTTTGCATATCTGCTAAATTATTTAACGCTTTTTGGTACCCGGTCTTTGCTTAAAATTACCTCTACTGCGTTGCTTGGGTGCATACGCTGGTGTATCGCCAAATTCAGGAGGGACCGTGCCCTTAGTTACGGGGGCACCTAGTAGCTCTTCGATGGCTAAGAACTTATATTGTTCCTGCTCACTTACAAGCGTGAAAGCCGTTCCAGTAGTAGCTGCACGGGCCGTACGGCCAATGCGGTGTATATAATCTTCACCATCGTTAGGAACATCATAATTAATAACAAGGTCAATTTCTTCAATATCAATACCCCTGCTCAAAATATCGGTAGCTACTAGAATAGAAAGTTTGTGGTTTCTAAAATCTTGAAGCACCTGCTCTCTTTGTTTTTGATCCAGATCCGAATGAATTTCTTCGGCAGCAAGTTTAGCACGTTTTAATTCCTGAGTGAGTTGTTTTACATTTTGTTTTTTAGAACAAAACACAATTACATTTTTATACACATTGCTGCTAAGCATGTCGGTTATGATGGGCACTTTTTGTGGTTCATACACAATAAATGCTTTTTGTATAATTTGTTCTGGCGGTTTTGAAATCGCAATATTTATTTCTACCGGGTTCGTTAATATTTTTCTTGCAAGGTCACGCATTTTTACGGGCATGGTTGCAGAAAATAAAAGGTTCTGTCTTTTCGCTGGTAAAAAAGAAATTATTTTTTGAATGTCATCGTTGAAACCCATGTCTAGCATACGGTCTGCCTCATCAAGTACTAAATATTTAAGGCCCTTAAGTTTTACATAACCCATGTTTAAATGCGCAATCATACGGCCTGGTGTACACACCACAATATCAACGCCGGTATTCAGTGCTTTTTTTTCTGCGGCAAAAGAACTTCCGTCACCACCACCATATACGGCAATAGAACTCACATCGGTAAAATAAGAAAGGCCTTCTAGGCTTTCTGCAATTTGAATCGCTAACTCACGCGTTGGAACAATCACAAGTGCATTGATATCGTGTGAGTCGTGTTGTGTAGTGAGTAATCTATGTAAAAGTGGTAGTAAAAACGCTGCTGTTTTACCCGTGCCCGTTTGCGCCGCAGCTATAATATCCTTTCCTTCTAATATGGGAACCATTACTTGTTGTTGCACCGGTGTTGCCGTCTCGTAACCCATCGCATCAATACCGTCCAGTATTCGCTGATCCAACCCTAAATCTATAAACTTCAAAATAAAATATTTAATGTGTCTATAAACAAAGATAGGGCTTATTACGGCCCTATCTGTTAATCTATTACAACAACGCTTGCATTATAGCTTTTCGTACAAAGCGCGGAGTTTTTGACGCGTCATAATTGTTTCCCAGTCTTTACCAAGTGCGTTTTCCCAAAGTGGTTTTAGACTTAATGAAATATCAATCATGGTATTAAAATCTTGATCCGATAAACCCGCACAAATACCTACTGGAATGTCGATGTTATTTTTTTCTACCATGAATTTAAATTCTTTAACACCTGCTGGGTAATATTCTTCTAGATGGTTCATCACAATACAATTTCCAATACCGTGTTTGGTGCCCAGTAAATAACTGAGTCCATAACTCACTGCATGCGCAACACCTACCTGACTATACGCAATACTCATACCGCCAGCAAAAGAAGCCATCATTAATTGTTCATCGCTTTCATCATCCCAGTTGTTTTTTTCTACAAATACTTTTCTGCAAAGATCTAATGCCTTTTCGCCATAGCTCTTGCTAAATTCATTTAAGTAGGTACCCTCTAATGATTCGATGCAGTGTATATAACAATCCATGCCCGTGTAAAAACGCTGGTTTACCGGCGCGTCTTTTGCTAAATCTGGATCGAGTACAATTTGATTAAACGGTGTAAAATCTGAATTCATGCCAAGCTTTCGCACCGGACCCGTTAGCACTGTTGTTCTACTCACTTCGGCGCCAGTTCCTGATAATGTTGGTATACCCACTTTATAAACGCCCGCTTGTTTTACAAGATCCCAGCCCTGATAATCCGCAGATGATCCGGGGTTTGTCATCATAAGCGCAACCGCTTTTGCAAGGTCCATGGTAGAGCCACCGCCAATACCAATAATACCGCTAACGGTACCAAATTCTTCACGTAGTGATGCCGCCAAAGCGTCTACCTGTCCGGTTTTGGGCTCATGCGTAACATCTGCAAAAACAATTTTATCTTTTCCAGTGAGTGGAATTCTTTGTATGAGCGGCTTGCCTTCAAAAAAATGATCCACTAAAAATATCATTGGAGCATCTCCTTTTCTATTGGGTGCTAATATTTCATCTAGTTGATTAAAACTACCGCGTCCATACACTACATAGTCAACCATTTTAAAATTTCTAAAACTCATATCGCTTTGTTTTATTTCAGGTAATTATTGTTGTAAAAGCTTCGCTGCTTTTTCTAAATCTAGAGGGGTGTCAATTTCTACGCCCATATAATTTGTTACCACCATTTTTATAGGCACACCGTTTTCTAAATAACGCAGGCACTCAATTTTTTCTGCGGCTTCCAGTGGCGTCATTTCCCAATTGGTAAAAGCAAGTAGCGCTTCTTTTTTAAAAGCATACACGCCAATATGTTCGTAATAAACAATGGCTGTTTCCGTACTTCTCGGATAAGGTATCACGCTGCGCGAAAAAAACAAGGCATTGCTTTTTTTATCAATCGCTACTTTTACATAATTAGGATCATCGATATTTTGTTGTGAAGTGAGTACTTGCATCAGCGATGCAACACGTACATTTTCACTACTATCTTTAAATACTTCGAGTAATTTTTGGAGTGGCTCTTTTTTTACAAAAGGTTCATCACCCTGTACGTTTACCACCACGTCAATATCTAAATTAGCAACCGCTTCTGCAATTCTGTCGCTACCACTTTCATGTTCTTTCACACTCATGATAGCTTTACCGCCATGGCTTGTGATTTCATCAAAAATGATAGCACTATCCGTTACCACAAATACATCGGTAAATAATCCAGTTGAAAGCGTGTTGTCGTAGGTATGGCGAATAACGGTTTTATCTCCTAACGGCTGCATGAGTTTAGCAGGAAAGCGCGTAGCAGCATATCTAGCAGGAATAAAAGCACAAATTTTCATGAACATCAAATTGTGATGCAAAGAAACGGCATATTTAATAATCCGTCTTCACCGATTTGTCAAAAGGCACTTTTAACTGATAGGCCAAACTTTCATCGGTGCTATCATCGAGTACATCGAGGCCATACCGTAAGTTTTCCATAGGCGTAGCGTCAAAAGTTCCAAACAGGCGGTCCCAAATAGAAAAGATATTACCGTAGTTAGAATCGGTTTGAGGACGCATATAATGATGGTGCACTTTGTGCATATTGGGAGACACAATCACATAGCTAATAGCCGTATCCAGCCATAATGGAAGTCTAATATTGGCGTGGTTAAATTGAGAAAACACAGCGCTTAAACTTTGATAGAGCATTACAAGCCACATGGGCGCGCCGCAAACAACCACACCAATGAGGGTAAACACAACCCTAAAAACGCTTTCGCCTGGGTGGTGTCTATTTGCGGTGGTGGTATCTACATGGGTATCGGCGTGATGCACCATGTGAAATTTCCACAATATTTTTATTTTATGTTCTATAAAATGAATGAACCAAGCACCTACTAAATCTAAAAGCATTAACCCACCAATCATAAATACCCAGGTAGGCATTTCAACCATTTGTAGTACGCCAAATTTCCGTGCAACCGCCCAATCCGATGCTTTCACAATAACAAGTGCAAAAGCAAAATTGATAACAATAGTAGTTGCTGTAAAAAAGAAATTTACAACCGCGTGTTTCCACTTGTGGTATGAAAATGAAAATAGAGGAATTGCTCCCTCTATAATCCAAAATAAAGTAATACCACCAGCTAAAATAAGTGCGCGATGTGTACTTGGTATCTGGTTAAAATATTCTATTAAATTTTCTAGCATATGCTATTAATTATTTAACATGAGCGGCATCACAAGCATCAGTAAATCTTCACCATCATACATACAATTCATGCGCTCATTACCTTCAAAACTAAAATCAACATCTTGCGCAGCCATCTGTAACTCGCTGCCAGTAATGTTTAGCGCCACTTGATTGGTACTCTTGTTACTAAATACATTTACACGACGTAATGCATTTTGGAAATCATGTTTGTTAACAATTAGCTTGTACGGATTGTCTGCAGGAATCACCACTTTATAGTCTGGGAATCTTGCATCAATTAATCGGCAAATCATTTGTGTAGAACCATGGTTCACAAATAAATGATTGCTGTTATAGCTAATGGTAATTGGATCTTCGTTATCTGGTAACGCGTTTTTTAATAAGTTAAGTGGCTTGCGCGGCACAATAAACGAATCTGTTTTTGGTGCTTTTGCATCTGTTCTTTTATAACGAACTAGTCTGTGCGCATCGGTAGCAACAAATTGAACACCGCTTGTTGATAGTTCAAAAAACACACCCGTCATAGCTGGACGTAAATCATCGTTACTAACTGCAAACAATGTTTTGTTGATAGCCGTTAATAAAGCACCACTTGTCATATCAAAACTACTGGTGTCATCTGCAGATGGTTCTTTAGGAAAGTTATCTGGATTTTCACCCATCACTTTGTACTTACCGTTATCGCTGGTAATTTCTACTGCAAAGTTTTTGTCGATATTAAAAGT
>JACCDS010072470.1_pt1 | contig 15628 bp, 9 predicted proteins | sample 7446441 | NCBI WGS metagenome assembly JACCDS01 (sample SAMN15323445, study PRJNA562643) | freshwater metagenome | isolation source: river surface water | place: USA:Blue River Watershed | collected 2017-08-17
AAAAATCATTGTAGCCATCACCATTAGGAGTAAAAAACAAAGGAGCTTCAAGAACAACTAATTCTGAGTTTATTTGCCCACAACCATCAACATTTTCAATTATTAATTGGTGAATACCTCCAGGAATATTTTCAAATATTGGATTGTTTTGAAATGGAGTTGAGGTGCCGTCTTCGAAAATAATTTTATATCGATAAGCAGCAGCATTGTCTAATATTACAATGACTTGATTATTTTTTTGTAAATCTTTAATTTGTAATGAATTGATTCTTGCGAGTTTAGATAATGTAAGGGTTATATTTCGAGTTGCTTTGCAACCTAGATTATTAGTAATAGTTACATTGTATTTTCCTTCTTTATTTGTTCTAATTGTAGGAGAAGTTTCGTTAGTATTCCATAAATAAGTAAAATCATTTTCAGTTGCAGGAAAAATAATTCCAGCATCTAATACCGCAAAATTATTTGTGCCTTCACATACTATTTTATTTTCAGACAGAGCTACCGAAGGACTTGGATCTACATTAATATCAAATTGGCCAGTACCAAAACAGCCATCTTCATTTTCAGCTCGTATGAATATAGTTTTTGAACTAGATGTATATGTTTTTCCTAGTGGATTTATTCCTAAATCGGCATCATTTTTACTTGAATAGTAGGTCAAAATTACATTTTGAGGTAAATTGAGTTCATTTCGGATTTGCAATGTCTTATTTTCTAAATCAAATTCAGCTTTATTATTGCCATTGGTGCATGCATGTAAGACTGAAGGTAATAGTGTGATATTTGGATTTGCATGAAGCATTATATTTTGTATGCTGTAACATGATCCAGAAGGGAGTACTAATTTTGCATATATTATTTCATTAGGGATACTATTTCTGTAGATAGGATTTAAAGCATTTAAATTATTTTTATCTTCATTAGCTTCTGAAATAGATTTGTAATAATAAATTTCAATATCTGTTTGTCCGGTACGTAAAAAATCATTTACTAAATCAAGATTAAAACTAGCAAGTCCATCGGTTGAATTATTGTCTTGAGTATCACATTGAATTAATTTATATGGAGTAGAAGTTGTTTTGGGGCTATTATATATTGTTATGGTTTTTTCTATAGGTTCTCTTTCCTCGCCATTAACCGTTTTTATTAAAGTTACTTTATAGTCACCTGGACTAAGATAAGTGTGGTAAGCATCTTTATTGTTAGAAGTAGTCCCATCTCCAAAATCCCAAAGAACACTACTTGTTGTTTCTGATGAGTTGATGAAAAAGTGGGTAGCTTGTCCTAGACAATTGAATTCATAATTAAAGGTGTATAAAAATAATGATGTTATAAATGGAGGCAAGCCAAGATAGGCCTTTCTACCTTTTAAATCAATTTGATTTTGAAGGTAGTTACAATCTGAACCATCTAGTTCAGGATTGTTGATTACAGAAAGTTTATCATATCCATCCTGCGAAACAGGATAACCTGATCGGTATATTTTTTCATCTATTGCTAGTTGTAAAGCACCTGCAACATTATATGAATTATTGATTTCGATTTTAGAATTTATAATATTATCACTTTTTAAATTGTATTGAAATAACGAACTTCCTTGACTAATACCTTCAATATCAAATGAGTTGGTGGTCACATATAATTTTTTTGATTTTGCAGAAAATTCTACTCCATACGGATTTGATCCACTTAAAATAGTTATTCCATTGTTTACGTTACCTGTAGCAGTGTTGAAATCGAATAGCCAAACATTTCCAGTATTCCTTCTGACTTCTCCTTTTGGACCTAATTCGTTATTTGGTTTCGATGAAGAATTTACAATAGCTAATTTTGTACCGTTTGGAGAGGTCTTTAGGTATCCAATAGCATTTGAATGATAACCTCCAAGCATTACATTCATGGGGGTACTCGATTTTACAGGAGTTTTATTTACTCCAGTATTAGTTATTTTGAACGCATAAAAAGTATCTAAAAAATGAGTTATTACCCAAAAAGACACTCCATCTGCATGTTGTACTGCGGTTATTTTTTCTGAACATTTAAATTTTAATTCTTCTGTGTCTTCAGGATTGTAAGTAATTAAATGGATATTTTTTTCAGTAATAGGAATATCTCCTAATCCATTGTTTAATCTTAAATCAACTTGCGAATAATTTAATCCATTATTAGGGGGATCCTCGTCATTTAAAGGATCGTTGTCAACATTTTCGGCAAGAGGTTGGTCAACAGTAAATATGTAATAAACAAATGGATTATTTGGTTTAGGAACTATTATAGCAGATTGCGTACTTGAAACATGACCTAATAAGCCTGAACCATTAGGCATCACCTGATGTAATTTGTTATAAACAGTTGATCCGTCAGTATAAAATAGGATATTTCCATTTTTATCTGAAATACTAGCACATCCTTCACGTGTGATTAATTTTCCGTTTAATAAACCAACAGGAGTTCCAGAGTTGAAGTCTAAACCTGCTTTATCTCCAAAATACCATACTGCAGCTTCTTTTTGAGCAAAAGAATTGCCGAAAAAGAAAATCATGACTAATAGTAGGAGCTTTTTTTTCATGAATATAGTTTAAATCTTCAGAATTATATAAATATTATCGTTGTAAACTAAAGTGTCCTTTTGCTTCTCTGCCGTCTTCTAATTTAAGTGTAAACCAATAATCATCGGCAGGTAGTGGAGCTCCGTTGATAGTACCGTCCCAACCTTGGCTAGAAGGTAGTATTTGTTTCATTAATTTGCCATACCTGTCAAAAATATAGATGATAGATTTTGAACTAAAATTAGCATTAACACCTTTTATATTCCAATAATCGTTAAATCCATCGCCATTAGGAGTGAAAAATTTTGGTACACCAATTACGGCTATAGTTTTACTTACTGTACCACAACCATTTTTATCAGTAACAAAAATTTCATGAATTCCAGCAGTAACATTCTCAAATCGATTTGAATTTTGAAAAGGTCCTAATGGAGCGTCTAAACTGTATTCGTAGAGCCCTTTTCCTGAAGCGTTTACAGTAACAGAATTTAAATCTGTTAAATCAACAATATCAATGCTATTAATTGTAGCCACATCAGAAGCGTTTACTTGAATAATTCGTGTTCTATAACAGCCTGAATGTGTACTCACTGTAACAGAGTAGGTTCCTTTTGTATTTACATTTAAAGTAGGGTTGCTCTCTGCAGGTAAAACAGTACCATCTTTTGACCAAGTATATGTGTAATTGGTAGTTGGTGAACCATCAGTAATTCCAGCGTTGAGTTCTACAAAGAATGTAGGAAGATTGGAGCATACTAATTGATTATCTAATCCATTGCTATTAGTATTTATATTGGGCTTGGGATTTACAATTAATTTAATATGAGGGCCTAAACCATAACAAGAATTATCCAAAATGCTTTCTACTCTTACCCAGATATCTTGCTGATTGGGGTAGCCTGAATTTCTATAATTAGAAGTGTTTGTAATTTCATTAGTTTCTGCCAAAGCATCTGCCTCATTTGGATAGTATTTGATGGTATAATTTGTTAAAGGTGGAATTAAAAAACTTTGAATATCAGAAGTAACACTGCTAAAGTCAAATTTTGAAATTCCATCAGTATCTGTACTTATTGTAGCAATATCATCATCACAGTCTTGAAATTCTCGTTTGAAAGTCGTTGGGATTTGAGTAGAAGAAACAATTAAATTTATTTCTGATACACTAAAACAACCGTATGGATTTTCAACTCTAACCCAAATTTTTCTTGAATTTGAAGTAAAGGCTAGAGGAGTATTGATTAGAGCGGTATTATCTTTTGTTTGAGCACCAATCAATGAAGTATAATAGAAAAACGTCTCTGAACTATAATTTGCAGATATAAAGTTATTTTTTTCTGTTAAATTAAAATCAGAAACGCCATCAGAATTATCATCACATTGTTTTAAATCAATGGAAGATGCTAATGTAGGAAGTGCATAAACAGTCAAAGTAGCAGGATTAGAAATTAATCCGCAACTATTTCCTGATTTATTTAATTGAACACGGTATTGAAAACCGTTCATTGAATTGATTACTCTCGTGATAGTGAGAGTATTTGATGTAACTCCAGAATAAGTGGCGTTATTTGTGATATTGTTCCAATGAATACCATCAGTAGATAATTGCCATTGATAAGTATTGCCACCATTGTCAACTAAAGTAACTGAGGTATTTTGGAGTTCACAGGTTGGAGCTATTTGTGGTTGTGTACTGATGCTGATTGGGGCTGCTATAGTATAGTTTATATTGGGATTAATGTATCCATTGCCACTTATTACTACTCCGTTAGAATTTATAGTTGGCGGAATACTGTTTCCAAGAGTGGCATTTGTATTGCCCAAATACCCAGCTTCTATTACATCTGAGCAACCATCATCATCACTGTCTAATTCTCTGTAATTTTTAATTCCATCACCATCAATATCAGGGTTGGTTGCATTGGTTCCTGATTCGTCTAAATCATAGATTCCGTCATTATCAGTGTCCAAATCCAAATAATCTGGAATGGTATCATTATCAGTGTCTAGTGGTATAGTACCTGATCCAAAAACATCAAAAAGTCCGTCTTTATTATTGTCAAGATTAGAAACGGATGTAAAAATATTAGGGAGTGATTCTGTTGTGTCAGTTATACCATCATTATCGCTATCTAAATCGAGTTGATCAGCAATTGAGTCACCATCGGTATCCTTGGGAAGGCAAGTAGCTATTATTGAAAAAGTAGCTTTGTTATTAGTGCTATCGGATAAATTTTTATGAGTAAATGTTAACGAATTAGTTAGGTACGTATGAAAACTGAAGGTGCCAGTACCCGCTGTGAGAGATGTGATGCTATTTAGTCGAAAACGAATCTCAAATGAAGAATATTGAGTTACTCCACTTTCAAAAATACCATCATAATTTGTATCAATTAATAACTGATTGTTTGGGTTTAAAACGGTAATTGTCTTATCATTGTCTGATTTTATACTGAATTCTCCATCGGAGGTAATTAAATCAGTATTATTAGCAGAATCTACATAGTTTATAGCTAAAGAAATAGGTTTAGCAAAATTAATACTGTATTCTAACGTGTTTCCTTTTCCGGCAGGGACTTCGCTAATAAAATCACCATTTGTTTTACCAGTAAAAGGTGTAATAACAGCAGAATTATTTAAAGACAATGGATTGATACTTGTTGAAAAAGTAGTACTATACCCCATTTTAGTTACTATGCCAGTAGTAGAATCTATACCCATATCTCCGTATGATTCAGTACAATTTGTAATTCCGTCATTATCATTGTCTAAATCGATATTATCAAAAACGGAATCATTATCTAAATCTGTCGGACAATTGCTTATAGGAAATTGATCAGACAATGTGTTAGTGTTACAGCTAGGGATACTTCTTTTAACTTGATAATACCCCGCATCTGTTGGTGTAAAAGTATCTAAAGTAGCTCCTGGTATGTTGTTGTTATTTTTCAACCATTGGAAAGTATAATCAGGGTCAGGAGTGGTCTTTAATGTGATATTAGGAATACAACTGCCAGAAATTGAAGTTGAATTTTCTATTGTTAATTCAGGTTTTAAATCAAAACCTGAATAATAACCACCATAAGTAGCATAAACATTTGTTCCGTAATAGGATACATAAACTTGTTTCGTTGATTTTACACTAACATTTCCTGAAAGTCCATTAATAGAATAAAAGACAAAATTAGGGTTTCCATTAATGGTTATTGGGTTTGTAACGGGAGTATTATTTACTAAAACTCCTGCACCAGTTTCGGTTACAATATTGACAGTGCCATCATAAGTTTTGGAACCTATTTTATCTATTTGAGGAATATTATCTACAATTTTAGGAGTAGAACAGTTGAGAGGAGGTACAAAAAACAAATTTTGGTTTGCATTGGATGATGTTCCTCCAATGCTCTGATAAGCAAAAACTTTTTTGGAAGAGGATATGTATAAATTATTGTTCAAAAATGCACTTCCGTCAAAAATATAATATTTTCCACCCTGAAGAGTTGTAATAGGGCTAGTACTCCCGTTTGCATAAATTTCGGTGTTGTCTTCATCAGCTATTATTAATACTCGTTCTAACAGGTTGGACCCAAGTCCCTTTATGAAAATATATTCTTTGCCAATTTTATCTGAACTAACAATTTGGTCAAATCCTACATCTCTACCTCCTGAATTATCAGGATCGTTTGTACCCCCAAACGAACCACTATTTACAACAATTTCTTTATTTGACTCTATTAAAGCTCCTAATAGGTTACTACCTGAATCTCCATTTATAGCTAAAATGTAACTTTCATTTTTATTCAAATTAATTGTAATAGGTCCATTGTAGATAGTACCATTGGCTAATGAGGTACCATTGATTAAATTTGATATTGTAATTCTAGTATTATTTTCGGGAGCTAAAATGGAAAAAAAATTCAATAAACCAACGATATTAGATTGGTTTAGCATTGCTCCCACTCGGAATCGTTTTCCTAATGCGCTATTTCCCTTGCAGACTAATCCTCCAGCTTGATTGCCACCTCCAGCATTAGTTCGAATACTTGAGTAAATTAATCCTTCGCTTTCAATTATAAAACCTTTGTTTGTAACATTTCCAGTTGTAGCACTCGGTACAAATAATTGTGAGTTTTCGCCATTGCCTATGGAGTAAATATAGGGACTGCTTTTACTTACAGTACCAGTTATTGTTGTACCTCCAATCTGAATTATTTTAAAATTTATATTTGTAATGCTCGGGGTGGAAATATAAATATATTGATCTTGTGGAGTTACTCCTGAACTACTACTTGTCGTCAATGGCGGGATATAATGTGTTTTACTAAATTGAGCAAAACAATTCAGCGCAAATAGTAAAATGAAAACGAGTGGCATTTTTTTCATTTGCTAAAAATAGTAAAAATAGTTTACCTTTTTAAGCTAAAATGACCATGAACAGTTTGATTTTTATTTAGTATTAATTGGAACCAATAGTCGCTGGTAGGGAGAGGTGCACCGTTAAATGTTCCATCCCAAATCATAGGGTTAGATTTTTGTTGTTTTAGTAATTTGCCATACCTGTCAAAAATTGATAGTATGGCTTGAGGGTAAGCGTCTAAATTTTCAATTTTCCATATATCATTGATTCCATCCCCATTTGGAGTAAAAAAAGAAGGGTAATCTAAAATGGTAAAAGGATACGTAGTATATTCACAATTCGAAGTATTTCTGATATAGGCTGTATAATTTCCTCTAGGTAGTCCTGTAAAAAGTGGAGTGTTTTGATAATTAGTTCCGTTAATAGAGAATTCGTAGATAACATTGGTAGTAGGAGTAATTAATTCAATAGAATTTTTACCACCGGCAAATTCTTTGATAATAGGAGTTGGTAAGTTAGTTTGATTGAGACTACTAGACCTAGTGCGCAATGTAATTTGAGCCGTTTCCGAACAACTTATTTTGGAATTAATTCCTTTTGCATATACGATTTGGTCTCCCGTAGTTGTTTTTTCAAAAGCAGTAGGTGTAACAATAGGAACTGTTAAGGTATTGTCGGTATAGTATCCTTCAATAGTAGTACTTGAATCATTGTTGGTGATAATAGATTGTACTGAAGTTAGATCAAATACTGCAATTCCTAATCCGTTATCGTCGCATTTAGAAAGCTCGACGTCTTTTAGATTCATTCCTGGGGCGTATTCTATTTTTATTTCACCAGTAAAAACACATCCGCTAGTATCCATTGCTTCTACTTTGTATATTCCCGCTTGTGTTACTGTGAGTGTTGGATTAGTTGCGCCAATTAATGGGGTTAAAGCCCCGTCTTTGTACCATTTGTAAGTATATGTTGTTGACATATTGGTTTTGATGTCGAATGTTTCTCCGTTACAAATAGCGGTATTATCAGCGATTAGGCGGTCTTTTCCTAAATTAATTTTTGAAGTAAAGCTACCAGCTTCAATAAATAAGGCTGAGAATTGTGCCTTACTTCTATCCTCAGCAATTACGAATTTAATTCTGTATTTGTGTCCAATTTCTAATTTACTTTGAGCGTTTAAAACTTTAGTTTGTCCTGCATAATTGATAGGACTAAGGATAGCTACATCAGTATTGAATTGACCAAAATACGATTCGTTTTTAGCATCACATTTGGCTAAAGTTGGGTCGGAATTGCTTATTGCTGGATGTATGTTTTTTGAAGATACAGGAGTGCCATCAGGCAAAGTAGCAATATTAGTATAATTACTATTGGTGGTAATATCTTTAATTAGAATTGCTAATCCATCAGAATAAGAACAAGGATAATCTCGAATGTATTCATTCGAAGCAAAAATGTAATTGAAACTTAAAAAGTTTGTTGCCGATTCAAAATCAAATTCCAGTGTTGTAGCGTTTAGTGAGTTAATTCCCAAAATAGCATCCATATTGGAATCTCCATTCCAACTCGCTACACTACCACTAAAAGCAGGATTATAAGGGCCTGTTGAATTTTCAGTTTCCCAAGTGCTTAATACTATTCCGGAAGTAAAAGGGAAATTACTTCCGTTCTTATCAAATGTGGCAAAGCTATTTTTGATGGGAGAACCTGTAGCCGTTGCAGGATAAACAGTGAGACAAGAGTTATTATTGGTTACCACTCGGACTAATTGGTCGGCATTTTGTGTATCATCAATACTGATTTGAGCCATTATCCAATTAGGAAAACAACAAATGAATAGTACAAATAATAAGGTTTTTATCCAACTCATAATAAAACAAAGATACTACAATTCTCTTTTTTTGTTTAACTAACGGAAAAGGAAACCAAAAATTATTTTCAAGTATATTTTTCAGTAAATTTGTTGTAAATACATTCCTAATGAGCGAAGAACCTTTGATGATATTTAAAAAGCCGTCTTATCCCATTAATGAGGCTTTGTTGGACTATCTTGAACGATTTGATAGAATTTCTAAATTTCCAATTTCATACGACGATTTGTTGCGTTTCTCTGGTTCAATTAATGTATATGACAAAGAAGATCAGGATACGTTGTGGATTAGAGTCTATTACAACGAATTTGAGCGTGAAGAAATTGATTTGACTTTGAAAAAAATCTATTCGCTACTTCACTCTGATGGTAACTTAGAGATAATCAAATTCTTAAATGTCGATTCAATTGACTATTGTACCTTTGGAAATTCAAAGCCATTTCGAATTAAAATCCGAAATATTCTAAACGATAACTATACGCATTTTTATATTAAAAAAGCCGATGCCTCAAGGGTATATGGGTTGGAATTGGAACATATTTTATCACCTGATAAAATCAATTTCTTAGTGCATCAAGATACTTTAATTGAGGAACATATTATGGGAATTGCTGGAGATGTTTTTATTAATAACCATCTGAAAAATTGTTCTGAAACAGAAAAATCACAAATCGCTAAGGAGTTTGTAAAGTTCAATGAACGTTCCATGATTCGGTTACTTGGTGATATGCGCGCTTACAATTATGTGGTGATTCCTATTCACGATTTTGACCAAGTAGTGTATCGAATTCGAGCCATTGATTTTGACCAGCAATGTTATGAAGGTAATTTTAAGGTGTATCGTCCTCAATTTTTCAAGGAGAATTATCCCATGGTGAAATTGGTAAAAGATAAATTACAAGAAAGTTCTATCAATCAATATAAAAATGAGGAACGTTCTGTTTTGGCTAAACGAATTCACTCGGCCGAGAACAGAATTAAAAGGTTGTTGAAAATTATGGGAGAAGATACTTTGTCGACTCCTTCTCATTTGGAGCAGCTAAAATTAGAATTGTACCGATACACCAATGATTTGAATTTTAAGAAAGCCAAATCGATGGGAAATATTATGAGTGCATCTTTTCAGTACATTACTCGAAATTTCAAAAATGTCAATCCGTTTAAAGCGTAGTAAGTAAAAAAAATGCTTCTAAAAAAAGAATCGTCTTGTCATTCCGAATTTATTTCGGAATCTATAAATTTTTATATGTCAATCTATATAATAGAAACTGACCCGAGCAATAGCGAATAGGCAAAGCAAACAAGTTCAGTTTGACAAGATTTTGACTTTCAAATGTAGTCTTATTTTAATTTTTCTCTTCCTTATTGAAATATACCAAGTAATAGTACATTTGTTTTTCTTCGTCCCAGCCTTTTTCTACAAATTTTTCAGCACTTTCTGGGTTGATGAAATCCATTTTAATTTGGATGTGTGTGTCTAAATTAATCACGTTTTTGATCGATTTTCTAGCATCAGAAACTGCTGCGTTTGCAATAGGGAAGGTGGTGATATCTTCAATGCTGTATTTGTCGCCTTTGTCTACTTTATAATTTTTAAATTCAGGAATCAAATCAGGATTGTCTAACACCTCATTTAAGAAATTAGTTTCCTCAAATTGGTCGTTTTTGGCAAAATAATTCACAGAACGATTCATAAACATTACTTCTTCTTTTTTGTCTTCAGCAGGGAAAACTACGTCTTTAGCAAAGCCTTGACAGAATTTCAAGTATTTTTTAGTGATGTAATTTTCATCTTCAAAAGCATCTACAGATAAGAAATGCTCTAACCAATACCGGGCATCGTAACGATTACTATCTACTGTTAAGATTTTATATCCCTCTTCTTTTTTGTAATTGAAAATCAAACAGCCTTTGTCCAATTTATTCAAACTCACTCCGTGTTGTAAAATCATTTCAAGGTGGGTATCTTTTTCTTCAAATTGTAAAAAATCAGCTTGGATTTCGCTTTTGAAAATTCCAATGGCATCGACTACATTGTTATCAATAGCAAGGTTGGTTAAATACGTAACATATACTTCACCATTCTTAATGTGTGGGTGATTGGATTGTTCAAACAAATGTTTGGTGATTTGCTTTGAAACCTCATGAACATTAGACGGATTCTCAAATATTTGAGAAGCAAATTGGTACATTTCATTGTAATCCAAATCCACTTCGTGCGTAAACTGAAAGTAATTTTCCTCTTTCTCTCTGAAAGGCTTGAAGAAAAATTCTTTTATCAACGGAACAATTTCATCAGTTAAATTAAATGGTTGTTCGGATAAAAAAATAGCTTCGTTACGGCTTTTATTTCCTACACGGTGTATAGAAAGTGAATCAATATGGGTGTTGAATAGGTTAATCATAAGGTTTTTGCCCCTCCCGTCCTCCCCGAAGGGGAGGTGCAAGAATAGGTGTTTATTTTAGTTATTTTTTATTTAGAAATAGAATTTAAGTATATTTTATGCTCCCTCTCCTTTGGAGAGGGTTGGGGTGAGGCTTAATTCCAATTTTCTTCGTAGCCAAAGTCTTCAAAACTGTCATCACCTTCAAACATATCTAGATCGTCTTCGTCTAAATCGTCTTCAAATTCACCATAGATATCATCATGCATATCCGCCTCAAAGTTTTTTTCAATAGCCTCATCAGGCATTTCTCCGTGAGAAAATAGTGTTTCAGGATAAATTGCTCCTGCTTTAGGTTCTTCGATAGCGGCTAATTCTACCAAGAAAGTCCACATATTGATAAAGTCATATACGTAGATTATTTTTGTGTTCTCTTTATCTAAAATGTCCGACAATTTGTAATCGCTCATAATGGTTTGTTCTCCAGGAACATCTCCTGCGTCAAACATTGGAATTTCATCTTCTTGGTTCCAAGTATCATCACAAGTATAAAAAGAAGCCACTTCCATTCCGTCAAATCCAAAAGAATTGAAGATAGCATTGTGCAAATCTTCTAAAGTGTCTTCGGCAAGGATAGCAATATCTCTGAAAATATCTTCTTCGGCATCAAGAATTACTCTGAATTTATAAACCATAATCGTTGTTTTTATAGAAAGTTCAAAGGTAAATTATTAATTACTAATTACGAATTGTGAATTACGAATTGTTGAAAAGATTTTAAAATAATGAGAATGAGGTTTTTATTCTAGTTTCTTAATCACTTTCGCAGGATTGCCCACTGCCATAGAATAATCTAGAATATCTATCTTCTTGAAGTGTTAATTCTATTGGGTGTGAATTTAATCATTTTACAATTCATCGTGGTTTTTTGACAATTCGGTTTATCTTATTTTTATACTTGGATTCTTTGAACCAAATTTGTCTCATCAAAATAAAAATAAAACAGTATGATTCGAATAGTCATTTTATTAACCTTAAGTTTGGTTGCCTTATTGCAACAGCTATTATTTTAATTTAAGAATTATGATTGATAAATTAATTAAAGAATTTCCGAGAGCTTTTGTTCTTTCGCTAAGTATATTTTTAATCTTATTACTTGTACGTTATCTAATTGGAGATGCAATTGTGTTAGGTAATTCTTTTTGGATATACTTTGGATATACCATGTTATATGGCCTAAGTTTGTACTATGCTAATGCTGCAGTATTTATATATTTGGATTCTGTTTACAAAGACAACCGATTTACAATCAACCGATTAATTGTAGGTTTTGTAAGTACATTTTGTATTACACTTTTTGTGGTTTTTCTATTGCGTGTTTTTGAAGAAGTAATTATAAATGAAGTGTCATTTCAAAAATATATAGAGGAGGAAAGTATAGGACATTTTCTTATTCCCATAGTGTTTTTTGTGATTGTTTCGTTGGCTATTCATGCTTTCTATTTTTACAAAACGTTACAAGAAAACAAATTCAAAGAACAAAAAATAATTGCGACTACTGCCAATGCACAATTTGAAAGTCTAAAAAATCAAATTGATCCTCATTTTCTATTTAACAGCCTCAATGTATTGAGTTCTTTGATTGAAGAAAATCCTGAAAATGCCCAAAAGTTCACCACTTCTTTATCTAAAATATACCGTTATGTTTTGGAACAAAAAGATAAAGAATTAGTGGCGGTTTCAGAAGAATTGGCTTTCGCCAAAATTTATATGCAATTATTAACCATGCGTTTTGAGAATAGTATTTCGTATGAATTGCCAGATTGTACTAACGAAGAAGCCAAAGTAGTTCCTTTGTCATTGCAATTAGTATTAGAAAATTGCATTAAACACAATGTAGTGAGTAGTTCAAAACCACTGCACATCAAAATCAGTATTCAAGACAATCAATTGGTAGTTGAAAACAATTGGCAAAAGAAAGAAGTTCTTTCTGACGGTAAAGGTGTTGGATTGCAAAACATTCTGAATCGTTATGCCTTATTGACTGAACGTAAAGTAAAAGTGATTCAAGATGAAAAATCGTTTAAAGTCTATTTACCTATATTAACCAAACAAATTTCAATAATGAAAAAAGCTAAATTTACAGAAGAAGATATGGCTTATGCTCGAGCTAAAAAAAGGGTGGAGCAATTAAAAGGATTTTATGGAAATCTTACTTCGTATTGTATCGTTATTCCAACATTAGCACTAATTAATTACTATACCTTTTGGGGATTTCAATGGTTTTGGTTCCCAATGTTGGGTTGGGGATTGGGATTGTCTTTTCATGCCTTTGGCGTTTTTGGCTATGGAAAATCCTGGGAAGAACGAAAGATACAAGAAATTTTAAACAAGGATAAAAACAATAATTGGGAATAATATTTTAAAAAAGTCAACCAAATGGGAAATTTAAATTCAGAACAAATCCGTTACGAAGAAGCGGTAAAAAAAGTTAAAAAGCTTAAAGGATTTTATACACATGCTATAGTGTATGTAGTCATCAATATGATGTTTGTCATCGTCAATGTTCAAAATCTTCAACCCGGTGAAAGTTATTTTCAATTCAAAAATTTCTTTACGGCATTTTTTTGGGGAATAGGGTTGTTAGCTCATGCAATGGCTACTTTTGTTCCGTATTTTATTCTTGGTAAAGAGTGGGAAGAGCGTAAAATAAAAGAATTGATGGAGAAAGAAAAAGCGAATAAGTGGGAATAATTTAGTCACAGTTGTCACAACATAAGAACTTGAAACTTGAAACAAAAAAACAATGAACATTATCATCATCGAAGACGAAAAACCAGCGGCTCGTTTATTACAACGCAAACTTGAAAAACTAGGCTATTCGATTACAACCTTACTACATTCGGTTGAGGAATCGTTAGTGTGGTTTCAAAATAATTCACATCCTGATTTGATTTTTTTGGATATTCAATTATCAGATGGTTTGTCGTTTGAAATTTTTGAAAACATCAATATCAAAAGTGCCGTGATTTTTACCACGGCCTATGATGAATATGCGTTGCGAGCCTTTAAATTGAATAGTATTGATTACCTATTGAAACCTATTGATGAGGAGGAATTGGCCACTGCAATTTCAAAATTCAAAAATCAATTTCAAATCAATAGTATTTCGAGTTTAGACTTTGAATCTATCAAACAAATGTTGGTGAATCCTGTTTCAAAGGAATACAGAAAACGTTTTTCGGTTAAGATAGGTCAACAACTCAAAATAATTGATGTAGCTGAGATTGAATGTTTGTATAGCGAAAATAAAGGCACTTATATTCATACCTTTGACAATAGGGACTATTTGATTGATAGTAGTTTAGAAATTGTAGAAACAGAACTCAATCCCAAGGATTTTTTCCGCATTAGTAGAAAATTTATTATTCCGATGCAGTCTGTAAAAGAGATACACGTGTACGCTAATTCTAGGCTAAAAATCAGTTTGCCAACGTATAAAGGCGATGAGGTAATCGTAGCTCGAGAACGTGTTTCTGATTTTAAAGAATGGTTGGGTTAATTAATTGAAATTAGTTTTTCGAATCCCAATAAAAATAAGTATCAAAACAGAATACGCAATAAAAAACGGAATGATCCATTCTATTTGTCCCAAAGGTAAAAGTACGGCAATAATCAGCAATTGGAATCCTAAACCATACAAGGAAACCAAGGTCATGAACCAGTTGGGCAAGGTTTTTACCTTATAAGCATCGCTGTCTAAGGCGTGAATAATTTTATCAAAACCACCATAAACTACGGTATAGATTTTAAATAGAATATTGACTGCTTTTTGAGTTTCTCCAGGTAAAGCTCTAGGTGTTTTGTATTCAAAAACCTTGCTGGTAGTATCCCCTCCAATAGATTTGTTTCTTAAAATCACATAGTAATAATTGTATAGTGTGCCTTGCAATTGAATGCAAAAAAATGCAATCAAAGTAAGCCAAAACGAAGTTTGAGAAACATAACAAATTGTTATTAAAAATAGAAAGTTTAAAATAATATCAAATACACTATCAAGGTACCTGCCTACATAAGAAGGCGTGTTTTTCAATCGAGCCAATTCGCCATCGGCAGCATCAATTCCTGATTTTAGTACAATGAAAAAACCTGCCCATAGATAGTTTTCGTTAAGAATGAAATAAATTGCGATTAATCCAGTAATGCCAAACAATAGAGTGACATGAATAGGAGTAAAGCGCGTATCCTTTAAGCTATTGGCAAGAAATTTTCCAAAAGGTCTTCCGTAATCGGATAAATCTAAAAATTTATCTTGAGTGGCTAGTTTAGACATTGATTATGGTTAAGACGATGTTGTGACATTATAGTCGGGTATTATTGGGTAATTTTTTTAAAATTTTCTAAAACTAAATAGAATTGTAAGCCAAATAGAAGGGTCGCCATTACGATATGAATCGTTTGAGATCCAAA
>JACCDS010814809.1_pt1 | contig 15628 bp, 16 predicted proteins | sample 7446441 | NCBI WGS metagenome assembly JACCDS01 (sample SAMN15323445, study PRJNA562643) | freshwater metagenome | isolation source: river surface water | place: USA:Blue River Watershed | collected 2017-08-17
AAATGGGCAGTTGCTGGAATCAGTAGCTGCTTTTTTATGGCTTCTTGTGAAAACAATGTAAATGATGTAAAAAATTTAGGAAAGAAAAATGGCGGAGTAGATATTGGTAAAGATGTTGCTATTTACATGAGTAGCGGAGGAAAGATGTCTGCTAAAATAATGGGACCTATCATGAATAGATATTTAGAAGACAGCAGCAAAATGGTAGAATTTCCCAACAATATATATGTAGATTTTTTTAAAGACAGTGCCAAAGTAGATAGCAAGCTTAGCGCTAATTACGCCAATTATAAAGAGACAGAGAATAAGATATTTTTACAAGGTAATGTAGTGGTGTTTAACTTAAAAGGAGATACTTTATGGTGCCAAGAAATGTATTGGGACCAAGAGACCGGCAAATTTCATACAGATAAAGATGTAATTGTTAAACAACATAACCCACTAGTTAAAACCTTTGGTAAAGGATTTGAAGCGAATCAAGATTTAACAGATATTCGTATCTTTCAAGTGCAGCCAAACAGCTACGCAATCATCAACGATAGTAGTACAATACACCCTTAAATACATACAAGATGGAATATAGAAAAATGGGAAAGACTGGACTTCAATTAAGCACATTAAGCTTTGGAAGTTGGGTAACATTTCACAAACAAATTAACGATGGCATTGCAGATACTTTAATGGGCATCGCTTATGACGCGGGTGTCAATTTTTTTGACAATGCAGAAGTATATGCTGCAGGTGAAAGTGAAAAAATGATGGGCCGTGTTTTAGCAAAGAAAAAATGGGATAGAACAAGTTATGTTCTTTCTTCTAAAGCTTATTTTGGATGGAGAGGCAAAGAAAATAAACCTAATCAAACTGGATTAAGCAGAAAGCACTTAACAGAAGCATGTCACGAAGCATTGCAAAGAATGCAAACTGATTATTTGGATTTATATTTCTGTCACAGACCAGATAAAACAACTCCCATTGAAGAAGTGGTACATACCATGAACACTTTAATTCAACAAGGTAAAATTTTATATTGGGGAACAAGTGAATGGAGTGGCGTAGAAATTATGGAAGCGCATAGAGTGGCAGAGAAATATAGATTGATTGGACCAAGCATGGAGCAACCTCAATACAATATGTTTGAGCGTCAAAAAGTAGAAGTAGAATACAATGAAATTTACAAGAATGTTGGTCTAGGCACTACCATCTGGAGTCCATTAGCAGCAGGACTTTTGACAGGAAAGTACAATGATGATATACCTGAAGGATCAAGATTTCAACTAGAAGGATTTGAGTGGTTGAGAGATAGATGGTTGATGCAAGATAAAATTAGAAAAGTACAACAGTTAAGCGCTCTTGCGAAAGCATTAAAAGTTAGCACTGCATCATTAAGTATTGCTTGGTGTATCAAAAATCCGAATGTAAGTACTGCGATATTGGGTGCTACAAGTGAAGCGCAATTAAAAGATAATTTAACGGCTATTGATACTGCTGCATTATTAACTCCAGAAATCATGGAACAAATAGAAGGTATTATCGAAACCAAACCCGCATTCCCTGAGTGGTAATTAAAACAAGTATATGATATTCGCCATCATTGCATCTTTATTATTAATTGGCTTTTTCTCGGGCTATGAAATTGGCTTTGTAAGTGCCAATAGACTTAGCTTGGAATTAAAGAAAAAGCAGGGCAGTCGCTCAGGCAATATCATTGCTAAGTTTTTAGAAGCCCCTACCCAATTCATTGGCACTTGCTTAATTGGGTTGAATATCTCCTTGGTAATATTTGGTATCCTATTTGAAGAAGCCTTACATGAATATATTTGGTCGGCATTTAATTTAGGACCTTATGCCATTTTATTCGGTAACACAGTAGTATCTACATTGGTTATTTTATTAATTGGAGAATTGGTCCCTAAAGCCATATTCAAAGCAAGAGCTGCATCGATGATTACCAGCTTTGCACCCATTGCTAACTTCTTTCATTTACTGTTTAAGCCATTGACCATTGTGATGGTTAGTTTAGCGCAATGGGTATTGAGAAATTTATTCAATGTAAAATTGATCAATAAGAAAGAAGCTTTTACTAAAATTGACTTGGCGCATTTTGTGCAACAAACCAAAGACGAGCAAAATCAACAAGACCTTAATACCGACTTATTTGAGAACGCTTTAAGTTTACCAGATATTAAAATCAGAGAGTGCTTGGTTCCTAGAACTGAAATTGTAGGGGTAGAAATTAATACCACACTAGAAGAATTGCAAAAAATATTTGAAGAAACAAAGCTGAGTAAACTTATTGTTTATGAAGAAAGCTTGGACACTATAGTAGGTTATGTACACCAATTAGATTTATTTAAAAAGCCTACAAAATTAGCCAGCGTATTACACTCCATACCATTGGTTCCAGAAAGTATGAGTGCTGCAGATTTAATCAATTTGTTTTCTAAAAAAAGAAAGAGCATTGCTTGGGTGGTAGACGAGTTTGGTGGAACAGCGGGTATTGTAACAATGGAAGATGTGTTGGAAGAAATATTCGGAGAGATCGATGATGAATACGATGAACAAGAATTTTTGGAAAAGAAATTATCAGATACCGAATTCATATTTAGTGGCAGACTTGAATTAGATTACTTATATGAAAAATATGGCATAGACTTCTCTGCAGACAGCGCAGAGACCTTAAGTGGCTATTTAATTCACAATTACGAGTCTATACCAAAGGTGAGAACTACCATACAATTGGCTCATTTTGACGCAGAAATATTGTCGGTGAGCGATACCAGGATTGAGAAGGTAAAAATTAGGATCCGCTAGTGTAAATTTTAAGGCCCTAACCCCCATAATTCCTCTAAAAAAAGTAACTTTAGCGCTCATTCATTTTTCGCATGGCAATATTCGATAGATTCAAATCAGATGAAAACTCAGAGATGTCTTTTATAGATCATCTTGAAGTGTTGAGAGGTACGATAGTGCGTTCTTTATTCTCCATTTTAATAGCATTTGTTGTTTTATTTATATACAGAGACTGGATCATGGACCATATCATTATGGGACCACTTTATCCGGATTTTGTAACTTATAAAGCATTTTGTGATTTAAGCCATTATTTACATTTAGGAGATTCATTATGTATGCCTCCTGTAAAAGTGACTTTACAAAGTACCACATTTGGTGGCCAATTTTTAAGCGCTATCAGTATGGCATTTATTGGTGCAATCATTGTAGCCTTTCCTTTTATCTTTTGGCAGTTCTGGTCTTTTGTAAAACCAGCATTAAAAGAAAACGAATTGAAGAATACAAGATTCATGATCTTCTTTGTTTCTTTTTTCTTTTTTGTAGGAGCAGCGTTCGGATTTTTTATTTTAGGTCCGTTTACATTTAACTTCTTAGCTGGATTCCAGTTGGGTACTAGAGGCGCAGTAACAACCATACCTACATTTGCAGATTATATAGACAATCTAACCAACTTAATTTTAGGTTGTGGTATTGCTTTTGAAATGCCTGTGATTGTATTCTTATTAACGAAGATTGGTATTGTAACCCCTAAGTTTTTGAGAAGTGTAAGAAAATATGCAGTGATTGTAATCTTGGTAATATCTGCCTTTATTACACCAAGTCCAGATTGGTATAGCCAAACAATTGTATTCATTCCATTATATTCATTATTTGAATTTAGCATCATTGTTTCTGCATGGGCATATAGATCTGTACAGAAAGCAGATGAGGAATGGGATTAAACTAAATAAATAAAAATTACCAATATGGCATTTGTATTTGATGCAAGTAAGCCCATTGCAATGGGTGCAGACCATGCAGGAGTAGACTACAAAGATCAAGTGAAGACTTGGTTAGAATCATTAGGATATACCGTAAAAGATTTTGGAACTCATGGAAAAGATTCTGTGGACTATCCAGATTTTGCGCATCCTACAGCGAGTAGTGTAGAAACAGGAGAAGCAGCTTTTGGAATTTTATTTTGCGGAAGTGCTAATGGAGTGGCGATGACAGCCAATAAACATGCAGGCATTCGTGCTGGCTTGTGTTGGGAAAAAGAAATTGCAGAGTTAACGCGTTTACACAATGATGCAAATATGATATGTATTCCAGCGAGATATGTAAGCATTGAAAAAGCAAAAGAAATGATTACCGTATTTATGGAAACAAATTATGAAGGTGGTAGACATCAAAATAGAGTCAACAAAATTGCTTGTTAATTAAAAAATCAACTATGAAAAAAGGGATTTGGATTTTAATTGCTTTTATTAGCACAACTACTTTTGCTCAAAAAGCAGAAGACTTAAAAAAATTCGGGAAGTACATTACACAAGAAGGATTAAAAGAAAAATTAAGTGTAATTGCTAGCGCAGAAATGGAAGGCCGTGAAACAGCTACTCCAGGTCAAAAGAAAGCTGCAGCCTATATTGAATCTCAGTTTAAGAAATGGGGATTACAACCAGGTAATGGCGCAAGCTATCAGCAAATTTATCCAGTATACCAAGATGCTTTAACAGAAAAAAGCTTAACGGTAAATGGTAAAGCATTTGAGTGGGATAAAGATTATTCTTTCTCTTTACAAACTATTGGTTCTGGCAATTTCAATTATACCAATGTAGTATATGCAGGTTATGGAATCATCGATGCAGCAAATGGCATCAACGATTATGAGAACTTGGATGTACAAGGCAAATTAGTAATTGTATCAGAAGGCTCTGCTGCTGGCACTCCTACAATGGGTCAAGGTGGTAATAGAGCTTTCAATGCAAATCCTGCTTCTCCAATGGCTAAGATGAGAAATGCTATGGCAAAAGGTGCAGCTGGTCTATGTGTGATTAGCGCTGACTTTCCAAAGAAATCAGCTACTCCGACAAAAGGTAATATGTATACCAAAGCAAATACTGCTAAAGGTTTTGCCATGTTGAGTATTTCAAAAGATTTAGCGAATGCAATACTTGGAACAAGCAACTATACTAAAGGTAGTTTTGCCACTCAAGTAAATTTAGTAGCAACGAAGGTGACAGAAAATTTAGAAAGTAGCAATGTAGTAGGATTTGTTCCTGGTACAGATAAAAAAGACGAATACTTAGTGGTATCAGCTCACTATGATCATTTAGGAAAAAAAGGAGATGTAATTTGGTATGGTGCGGATGATGATGGTTCTGGAACAGTAAGCGTAATGCAAATGGCAGAAACATTTGCACAAGCAGCAAAAAAAGGTAAAGGACCAAGAAGAACTGTGGTATTTGTAATTGTAAGTGGTGAAGAGAAAGGTTTATGGGGATCTGATTACTATTCAGAGCACCCACTGTTTCCTTTAGCTAACACTACTGCAGATTTAAATATTGACATGGTGGGAAGAGTGGATACAGAAAGACAATCAGCTGATTCTTTAAACTATGTTTATGTAATTGGACATGATAAATTAAGTACAGATTTACCTGTAATCAATGAAGCGGCTAATAAAGGATCAAGCAATTTGACTTTGGATTATAAATACGATGATCCAGCAGATAAAAACATGATTTATTATAGAAGCGACCATTACAACTTTGCTAAAAAAGGAGTGCCTGTATTGTTCTTCTATGATGGTATGTTATTAGCAGATTATCATAAGCCAACAGATACTATCGAAAAAATCAATTTCAAATTGATGCAAAAAAGAGTAATGATGATTTATTACACTGCAGCAGAAATGGCTAATAGAGATGATATGTTAAAGAGAGACCTTAAATTAAACATGCCAACGAGATAACTCAAATAATGACGCTTTTGAAAAAATACGTATTCCTTGCTCTCGATCGCAAGCTCAAACGTTCGCTCGGAATAGTATTTCTTTCTAAAGCTTAATTAAACTAAAATTAAATCGCCACCCTCGTTTATGGTGGGGAGAAGACGCGAGAGCGTCTGATGAATAATAATAAAGAAGCCCTTAAGTAATTTAAGGGCTTCTTTATTATATAGGCGGGAAACCCGCGAGGATGAGGTATTTTTTCTAAAGCTATAGCAATCGGATTACTGACCTAAGATATAAGCAAAGATCAATGGAACTACGATAGTAGCATCACTCTCTACGATGAACTTTGGCGTATGTATATCTAATTTACCCCAGGTAATTTTTTCATTTGGAACAGCACCAGAATAAGATCCATAAGAAGTAGTACTATCACTTACTTGACAGAAATAACTCCAGAATGGAACATCATGCCATTCCAAATCTTGATACATCATTGGTACAACGCAGATAGGGAAATCTCCTGCGATACCTCCACCAACTTGGAAGAAACCAACACCCTTGCCGCCACTGTTTGCTCTATACCACTCTGTTAACATCACCATGTATTCAATACCGTTTTTAACGGTAGATGCTTTCAATTCATTTTTGATTACATAGCTAGCAAAAATATTACCAGTAGTACTATCTTCCCATCCTGGAACGATAATTGGAATATTCTTTTTAGCTGCTGCTACGATCCAGCTATTCTTTGGATCAATTTCATAGTATTGTTCTAAGTCTCCACTTAAAACCACTTTGTATAAAAACTCGTGAGGGAAATATCTTTCACCTGCAGCTTCAGCATCTTTCCATACTTTCACTAAGTGCTTTTGTAATCTTCTGAATGCTTCTTCTTCAGGAATACAAGTATCTGTTACACGGTTATAATGATTCTCTAATAAATCCCACTCATCTTGAGGAGTCAAATCACGATAATTAGGTACACGCTTATAATGACTATGCGCTACCAAGTTCATCACATCTTCTTCCAAATTAGCACCTGTACAGCTAATAATAGCAATTTTGTCTTGACGAATCATTTCAGCCAAGCTAATACCTAATTCGGCAGTACTCATCGCACCTGCTAAACTCACTAACATTTTACCACCCTCTAATAAATGGGTTTCATATCCTTTAGCAGCGTCTACTAAAGCGGCAGCATTAAAATGTCTATAATGGTGCTCAATAAATTGCGAAACTGGTCCCTTGCTCATTTTTTCAGATTTGATGCAAAAGTAATTTTTTTTAGCCATAAATAGTAACTTGTGTAACAATACAGAAGACCTACAAAACCAATAGATTATGAAAAAGTCTACTCCCAACCTAGTAATTGCCTTAATCTTAATTGCCATTCCATTTGGATATGCTGCATATATTTATCCTAGTTTACCTGAAACCATCCCTACACATTTTAACTACAAAGGTGAAGCGGATGGGTTTGGAGGCAGAGACAGTATTTTCTTAGGCCCAGGCATTTTAGCTGCAGTAAGCTTATTTACTTTTTTCTTGTTATCCAATATCAAAAATTTTGATCCTAAAAGAGTAAAGGAAGATGATGGGATGTTCAAAAAATTTGCTTTACTTATGGTGGCATTTTTAAGTTTATTAAGTTTGATTATTACTATTTCCGCGAATAGTCCAAGCATAAATGTTACCAAATTAATATTACCAGCCATTGGATTATTTTTAGCATTTATTGGATGGATGATGCCCAAATTACATCAGAACTATTTTGCAGGATTCAAATTACCATGGACCTTAGAGAATGTAGACAATTGGAATGAAACACACAAAGTAGCAGGAAAATGGTGGTTATACGGAGGTATATTTCAAGCAATAAGTGCTTTTATTTTGGAAGGAAAATGGGCATTTATTTGTTTTATGACCGCAACTATTATAATGGTGATAGTTCCCACTATATTTTCTTACCGTATGTATAAAAGAGGCAACACCATTCAATAAATATATTTAAGCATAACATGAGCAGTTCAAAAAATTTAGGTACCAAATACATTCATGCAGGCGCGCATCCAGATCCAAGTACTGGTGCGATTATGACTCCTATATACCAAACTTCTACTTTTGTGCAAGCATCGCCAGGTGTTCACAAAGGATACGAATATGCTAGATCACAAAATCCAACCAGATTTGCCTTAGAAGAAGCATTTGCAGTAATTGAAAACGCCAAATTCGGATTAGCTTTTAGTAGTGGTGTAGCAGCAACAGATGCAGTAATGCGTTTATTGGTGCCTGGAGACGAAGTGGTTGCAGCGCATGATATGTATGGAGGTACTTATAGATTGTTCTCCAAAGTATATGAAAAGATGGGTATTGTATTTAATTATGTTGATACTGCAAATGCAGAAAATGTAGCAAATGCAATTACCCCAAAAACAAAACTTATTTGGATTGAGACGCCCACGAATCCATTAATGAATATCACAGATATTGAAGCAGTGGCTGCCATTGGTAAAAAGCATGGCTGTATAGTTTGTGTAGATAATACATTTGCTTCGCCCTATTTGCAAAACCCATTGGATCAAGGCGCTAATATTGTAATGCATTCTGCTACCAAATACCTAGGTGGTCATAGCGATGTAATACAAGGTGCACTGATGATGAATGATGAAGGCCTAAGAGATCAATTATATTTTATTCAAAAAAGTACAGGTGCTGTCCCAGGACCACAGGATTGTTTCTTGGTATTAAGAGGGATCAAAACATTGCATGTAAGAATGCAAAGACATTGTGAGAATGGTGTTAAAGTAGCCCACTATTTAAGACAGCATCCTAAAGTACAAAAAGTATATTGGTGCGGATTTGAAGATCACCCCAACCATGCTATTGCCAAAAAACAGATGAGAGGATTTGGAGGCATGATAAGTTTTACATTAAAAGACGATAGTGTTGAAGCAGCTACTAAAGTGCTTTCCTCTACAAAAATATTTTCATTGGCAGAAAGTTTAGGCGGAGTAGAATCTTTAATCAATCATCCAGCCAGCATGACTCATGCAAGTATTCCTAGAGAAAGAAGAATTGCGAATGGATTAAGTGATGGATTAATAAGATTAAGTGTAGGCATTGAAGATGCAGAAGATATCATAGAAGATTTGGCACAAGCCATTGGATAATGAGTGAAGAAATTAAAAAAATACTAGATCAAAAAGTAAAGCAATATAATCAAGTAAGCTTTATTGCCAAAGATCCCATTTGTATACCACATTTATTTCAAAAGCAGCAAGACATAGAGATTGCTGCTTTTTTTGCTGCCATTTTTGCCTGGGGCAATAGAACAACGATTATCAATAAAGCGACAGAGCTGATGCAAAAAATGGATCATGCACCACATGCATTTTGCCTAAATCATCAACCCAAGGATTTAAAAAAATTATTTGGATTCAAGCATCGAACATTTAATGATACCGACCTTTTATATTGTATTGCATTTTTAAAAGCACATTATCAACACAATGAAAGTTTGGAGTCTGCCTTTTTCATTCATCATACTGATGGAAAAAAGATCAATAATATTACTGATGCATTAAAACATTTTCAGCAATACTTTATGAGCTTGGAAGATGCTCCGCAAAGAACTAAAAAACATATCTCCAGTCCAGCTGCAGGATCCACTTGTAAGAGATTGAATATGTTTTTAAGATGGATGGTGAGAAAAGACCAGGCCGGAGTGGACTTTGGTATTTGGACTGCCATCAAGCCCAGTCAGTTAATAATTCCAATAGATGTTCATGTAGCCAGAATTGCAAGAACCTTAGGTATTTTAACTAGGCCTCAAACTGATTGGCAGGCCGCATTGGAATTAACCGATTATTGCAGAACTTTAGATAACAAAGATCCCGTGAAATATGATTATGCCTTATTTAGCTTAGGGGTCATTGAAAAAATGATTTAAATGGAATTAACCATTCAAGCTTTAGAAAAATTGGCGCCCGAAGATTTAGCGAATGCCATCAACGAACTCATAAAAAATGATTTCTCAAAACTGGTGCAACTGTTATACCGTATAGATGTATCAGAAGCAAAGCTTAAATATATTTTACAAGCACACCCTAATGAAGATGCAGGAAAGTTAATTGCAGCAGTGGTGATAGAAAGATTGGCTGCTACAAAAAAAGCAAGAGAAATGTTCTCTACTCCAAAAGAGGACGATTCAATAGATCAAGAAGAAAGATTATAATTAAATTACAAATCTCCTAACTGAGGTCGCATTACAATATCTTCCACAACTGCCTGAGGACTTAATTGACTTGAAGCATAAATCATATCAGCTATATCATTTGCTTCCATAATTCTTTTTGGATCAACCCCAGAACCCTTCCAGCTATTGGTATACACAGCACCAGGACAAACTGCAGTTACTTTAATGCCTTTGTTTTTTAGTTCTAGTCTTAGATTTTTAGAAAACCCTAGTAAAGCAAATTTGCTTATACTATAAGAACCTCCATTTTCATAGGCATCCAAAGAAGCAATTGAACAAATATTAAAAATATGGCCCTTGCCTTTTTTTAACATAGCAGGAAGTAAATCCTTAGTAGTATAATAAGCAGATAATAAGTTTGCATTTAATTGCGCTTCTAAAGTTCCAGAAGCTTCTTCAGCAATTTTACCAGGCAAGAAATAACCAGCATTATTTACTAAAATATCGGGTTGTGTATGCAATAAACACCATTCAGTAAAGCAATGCACCTGACCTTCAATAGACAAATCAGCATGTATACCTTCAATAGTAACATTAGGATACAATTGTTTTAATTCATCCACTGCATTCACTAAATCAGCAGCAGTTTTGCTGGTTAAGAAAAGATGGTGGCCATGTGCAGCAAATTTTTTTGCAATGGCAAAACCAATTCCTTTTGATGCTCCTGTTATTACAATATTCATATAAATACAATACTAATATTGAATAAAGATAGGCGCATTATTGTAAATTCGCTACATATAAAGTTAGAAATGAAATATAAAGACCTGTTTTTTGACTTGGATCATACTATTTGGGACTTTGAATTAAACTCCAAAGAAACCCTTTTGGATCTTCACCATAAATACCAATTAGAAGAAAAAGGCATCACTAATTTCGATGAATTTTATTCAAAATACAGTGAACACAATCATCGTCTTTGGGACAGATATACCAAGGGGTTTATCAAACAGGAGGAACTAAGATGGAAGCGTATCTATTTAAGTTTATTGGATTATAAGATTGCAGATGAAAAACTATCCAAAGAAATGTCACATGATTATTTGGACATCCTTCCGGATAAAACCAATTTATTTCCTTACACCCACGAGATATTAGAATACCTGCAAAATAAGGGATACAAAATGCATTTGATCACTAATGGTTTTCAAGCAGTTCAGTTTAAGAAGATCAACAATTCAGATTTAGCGAAGTACTTTATAGAAGTGATTACTTCAGAAGCCAGTAATAGTTTAAAGCCTCATAAAGAGATCTTCGAGTATGCCTTAAAAGCATCCAACGCAGAAGTTAGCTCTAGTTTAATGATTGGAGACAATGAATCTGCTGATATACAAGGGGGCATTAATATTGGAATGGACACGGTGTTTGTAAATCACTTAGAAGTAGTACCTACTATTCCAGCAACATACACCATTACTCATTTAAAAGAATTGGAAAGCTTTTTGTAATTACCACTTAGCTAAAACAGATACACCGCCTTTCACCACATCTCCAATTTTACATTGAATATTGGTTCCTACTGGTAATAATAAATCTACCCTACTACCAAATTTGATAAATCCATATTCATCACATTGTTGGTAAGAAGTACCTACTGAAGCGTAATTACAAATTCTTCTTGCTAAAGCGCCAGCGATTTGCTTACATAAAATACTACCCTTTTCATTTTCTACTACCACCGACCATCTTTCATTGTCTGTAGAAGATTTAGGATGCCATGCTACTAGGTATTTACCAGGATGGTATTGGTTATAAATGATATTTCCTGCAATAGGCATTCTATTCACATGCACATTTGCAGGACTCATGAAAACACTTATTTGAATTCTCTTCTCTTTATAATATTCATCTGGCTCCACTTCTTCAATCACTACCACTTTGCCATCTGCAGGAGAAACAATTGCACTATTGTCCATAGTGTGATTTCTTTTAGGCATTCTAAAGAAAGAAACAATAAATAAAAAGAAGCCTAATAAAATGATAAACAAAGCCCAAGCAGCTATTTCGCTTATAGGATATAAGTATGAAAAATTAGCAATATTCAATAAACCCACTACCAATGCAACTAAAGATATCGTAGCGGTTCCTTCTCTATGAATTGTCATAATAATTTATTAAAGCGCAAACTTACGAAAATTAAAACAGTATTTGAAGAACCAACCAAACAAATGGAACAGCAAATAAAATAGAATCAAATCTATCTAAGAAGCCGCCATGGCCAGGCATCATGGTGCCGCTATCTTTCACTCCTGCTAATCTCTTGATTTTGCTTTCAAATAAATCACCAAAAGTGCCTGCAATCGCAGCAACTGTGCTAATTAAGAAAATATATTTTTCTTGAATAGGAATCCAAATTCCTAAAACTTTAGAAACAAATAAAACAGAAATCACAATACCTGCAATAGTACCTTCCCAGGTTTTATTGGGAGAAACCGAAGACAAAGGTCTTTTACCAATAAAAGAACCTACTATATAAGCCATAGTATCATTGATCCAAATAGTGGCAATTAATAATAAAGGAATAGAAAATGCCCAATTAATAAAAAAGGTATTCACCATAAAATTTCTCAATTGGAACATCAGGCTTAAACACATCGGAATATAAATCAAACCAAAAAAGGAAATCGCTACATTCTGTAAATTAGATTTTCTGAAATACAATTCTCCCGCCACCATAATAATTAATATAACAGGCAAAATTTTACTGCCAATATATTTAATACTATATCCATTAATGCCCAAAGAATTGGGTGCTAATACCATCATCATCACAATACCCACTAACAATAATCCCCAACGATGAGTAGGTGCTAAAGAATGGTACTCTGGATAAATAAGGCCCATTAATTTTATGTATTCATTTAAGCAACCTAATTGAATTATGGTAAACAAGATGAAAAAAGACCACTGATTGATCACCAATCCTGCCATCATAATCACTACAAATACAATTGCAGAAATGGTTCTTGTTTTAAATACAGATAAATTAAGCGCCATACTCTTTTAATTTTTTTAATAATAGATACACTACAATAATAGCAATAAAAACCCAATAATAGGTTAGATTTCCATTGACTACTGCTTCCACTTTTTGAGGATTGTTTCTTACAAAATATAAAGTGGTTACACCAATAGCATTATTTAGAAAATGCATTAACATGGGCAACCAAATTGTTTTGGTATAATAATAAATGCAACCCAATACAATTCCTAAAGACATTCTAGATAAAAAACCAAAATAAGAAAAATGAAAAGCACTGAAAATAATGGCCGTAATGACAATAGCCCAATAAGGCTTTTCAAAAGTGTCCATGAAAATCTTTTGTAAACTTGCTCTAAAAAATAATTCTTCAACAATTGCAGGAATCAAAGCAACAGTTACAATAGCGAATAATAAATCAATCCATGACTTCATCTGCGTCATGGCCAACAAAGCTTTTTTATATTGATCTTCCATACCTCTAGCCCAAGACTCAACATTGGCTGGTAAAGGAATTTTTTCGGTCAAATCACCTAAGGCACCGCTTAAAAATAGTCCTGCAATAGACAACAGAATAACCAATCCAATTTGATGCTTATTACTAATAGGATTAAAACCCATATTACGAACCCAATAACCTTTTGCAAAAAAGGCAATAATAATACTTGGAGCTCCAAATGCGATTAAAGAAGCCAAGGCATTTGCTAATTGAGCCATCATGGCGTGTTCTGATGACAATAATATAGTTTGCATCTCTGATAAAGAAGTATGCAAGATGGCTGCTACAATAGAGAAGCTAATAAAAGCCCCTGCAATCATAGCGATTCCTGTAATGGCCATAAACAAGACCAATCTCATTGGCCCAGACATTACAAAAATTGAATTAGAAGCAGATTCCATGTAAAATAATTTATTGGTACCTTTGCAATCGTATCGGTTAGATGCAAGATAATGAATTCATATGGTTTCTATAGGCAATATACAATTACCGGATTTTCCTTTGTTACTCGCTCCAATGGAGGATGTAAGTGATCCCCCATTTAGAGCAGTGTGTAAAGACAACGGAGCCGACCTAATGTATACCGAATTCATTAGTAGCGAGGGCCTTATTAGAGATGCCATAAAGAGCAAGCAAAAATTGGATATCTATGATTACGAAAGACCCATAGGAATTCAAATTTTTGGAGGAGATGAAGAGGCATTAGCGCTATGTACCAAGATTGTAGACACCGTTAATCCAGATTTAATTGATATCAATTTCGGATGCCCTGTAAAAAAAGTGGCTATGAAAGGGGCTGGCGCAGGGGTGTTAAAAGATTTGGATCTAATGGTAAAGTTGACCGAGTCTGTTGTAAAAAGTACCAATTTGCCAGTCACCGTAAAAACAAGACTGGGCTGGGACGAGAGCACTAAAAATATTCACGAAGTTGCTTTAAGATTACAAGATGTGGGCATCAAAGCATTGGCCATACATGGTAGAACAAGAATGCAGATGTACAAAGGAGAAGCAGATTGGACCATGATTGGAGAAATCAAAAACGATCCAAGAATTCATATTCCTATTTTTGGAAATGGAGATATCAACTCACCAGAAAAAGCAGTGGAGTATAAAAATAAATATGGCGTGGATGGGATCATGATTGGAAGAGCTGCGATTGGATACCCGTGGATATTTAGAGAGATCAAACATTTTATTGCAACAGGCGAACACATGGCTGGCCCAACTATTGAAGAGAGAGTGGAAGTAGCTAGAAAACATTTGATAGGATCACTCGCATGGAAAGGACCCATTGCAGGAATCAATGAAATGAGAAGACATTATGCCAATTATTTAAGAGGCTTACCAAATATCAAAGACTATCGTGCAAAATTAGTTCGTATGACTGAACAAGCAGAGATAGAAGCAGTCTTAGATGAGATTAAAACAACTTATAAAGGCATGGTAATTGAATCTGGCAAAATAGTTTTAGAAAACTACCACGAGCACTGCCCTATTAATTAATCGCATCAATAACTGACTGATCCAATGGATCCACTGTCATTGGGAAATAATGTGTTAACACGCCATCTTCATTAATCAAGTATTTACAAAAATTCCATGCAGGCGCTTGATTACACCATCCATTGAGTGAAGCATCAGATAACCATTTATACACTGGGTGCTGATTATTTTTCTTTACTACAACAGATTTAGACATTAAAGGAAATGTTACACCATAATTTTTTTGACAAAAACTAGCAATGTTTTTTTCATCCGCTTTTTCTTGTTCTTTAAAATCATTTGCAGGAAAACCAATCACTACTAATTTGCCTTCAAATTGTTTAGATAATTTTTCTAATGCTTCATATTGACCAGTAAAACCGCAATCACTTGCAGTATTAACAATCATAATTTTCTTTCCTTTTAACGCAGCTAAATCAAAAGCCTTGCCGTTGATATCAGTAAATTGTAAAGAAAAAAAAGAAGCAGTTGGTTTGACTAGATCTTTATTGATCAGTGTTTGTTTTTTACCAGCAGCTTTACTCGACCACATAATCACTGGATACATGGTTTTTAAAATAGATTGTCTATAAGACATGTCTTTCTTTTTCATTAATAACGCAGCGGTTACCAATATGCCAATAGCAATTCCAATTTTTATCATGATCGATTTTTTAATCATAT
>JACCDS011098481.1_pt1 | contig 15626 bp, 11 predicted proteins | sample 7446441 | NCBI WGS metagenome assembly JACCDS01 (sample SAMN15323445, study PRJNA562643) | freshwater metagenome | isolation source: river surface water | place: USA:Blue River Watershed | collected 2017-08-17
GACGTCATGGGTGCCGCCCAGACCGGCACCGGCAAGACCGCCGCCTTCTCGCTGCCGCTGCTGCAGCGCCTGCTCAAGCACGAGAACAGTTCCACCTCGCCGGCGCGCCATCCCGTGCGCGCCCTGGTGCTGCTGCCCACGCGCGAGCTGGCCGACCAGGTGGCGCAGCAGGTCAAGCTCTACGCCAAGTACACCAACCTGCGCAGCACCGTGGTGTTCGGCGGCATGGACATGAAGCCGCAGACGGCCGAGCTCAAGAAGGGCGTCGAGGTGCTGGTGGCCACGCCCGGGCGCCTGCTGGACCACATCGAGGCCAAGAACGCGGTGCTCAACCAGGTCGAGTACGTGGTGCTCGACGAGGCCGACCGCATGCTGGACATCGGCTTCCTGCCGGACCTGCAGCGCATCCTGTCCTACCTGCCCAAGCAGCGCACCACGCTGCTGTTCTCGGCCACGTTCTCGCCCGAGATCAAGCGCCTGGCCAACAGCTACCTGCAGGACCCGGTGACCATCGAGGTCGCCCGCTCCAACGCCACGGCCTCCACCGTGGAGCAGCATTTCTACAGCGTGGGCGACGACGACAAGCGCCACGCCCTGCACCAGATCCTGCGCACGCGCGGCATGAAGCAGGCTTTTGTGTTCGTGAACAGCAAGCTGGGCTGCGCCCGGCTGGCCCGTTCGCTGGAGCGCGAAGGCCTCAAGACCACCGCGCTGCACGGCGACAAGAGCCAGGACGAGCGCCTGAAGGCGCTGGAGTCCTTCAAGAAGGGCGAAGTCGATCTGCTGGTCTGCACCGACGTGGCCGCGCGCGGCCTGGACATCAAGGACGTGCCGGCGGTGTTCAACTTCGACGTGCCTTTCAACGCCGAAGACTATGTGCACCGCATCGGCCGCACCGGCCGCGCCGGCGCCTCGGGCCTGGCGGTGAGTTTCGTCTCGCCCAAGGACGCCCGCCTGGTGGCCGACATCGAGAAGCTGATCAAGACCAAGATCGAGCTGGAGCCCGTCGAGTACGACGAGGACAAGCCCGACATCCGCCGCCAGGGCCGCTTCAACGAAGGCCGGCGCCTGTACGAGCAGAACGAAGAGCGCAGCGAGCCGCGCGGTGAGCGCCGTTCCGCCCCGCGCGAGAACCGCCGCCCGCCCGCACCGCCGCAGGACCCTTTCTTCAACCAGCCCTACGAAGCACCGCAGGCCGTGGCCGAACCGGCGCCCTGGGAAGCCGTGGCCAAGCCGGCCGGTCGTGTGGTGTCTGCCAACATCCGGCCCAAGCGCAAGGTGGCGGCGCTGTTCAACAAGACCGAAGAAACCTCGAGCTAGTTTCCGTTTGAGCCGGGCGTCTGCGCGGCCTCACACTTCACCTGGATCCGTTCGTGCGCATGGGCTGGTCCCAGGCGTACCGCACTGAGACAACCGCCCCAGACGCAGCCCGTGTCCAGCGCCAGCACATCGGGCCGATCCAGCCAGCCCAGCGTGGACCAGTGGCCGAAGGCCACGGTGATATCGGCAGTACGGCGCCCCGGCACCTCGAACCAGGGCTGGTAACCCGCCGGCGCCGCGCCGGCGCCCTCCTTGGTCGCGAATTCCATCTCCCCCTCGGCCGTGCAGAAGCGTAGGCGCGTCAGGGCGTTGACGATCACGCGCAGCCGCGCGTCGCCCTGCAGGCTGTCGTCCCAGCGCGCCGGCTCGTTGCCGTACATGCGACGCAGGAAATCCGGCAGGTCGGGGCCGCGCAACACGGTTTCCAGTTCATCCGCCAAAGCTATTATTTTTGTAGCATCCCAGGAAGGCAGCACGCCCGCATGCACCAGCAGGATGTCTTCCCCGGCGAAGTTCTCCTGCAATGCCAGGTGCTGGCGGCGCAGCCACTCCAGCAGGGCGGGGCGGTCCGGCGCGTTCAGCACGTCGGCGATGGTGTCGCTGCGGTGCGGCGGCCGCACGCCGTGGGCGATGGCCAGCAGGTGCAGGTCGTGGTTGCCCAGCAGGCAGCGTGCGGCCTGGCCATAGCCCATGAGGCGGCGCAGCACGCCGGCCGAATCCGGCCCACGGTTGACCAGATCGCCCAGCAGCCAGAGGGTGTCGCGGCTGGGCGAGAAGTCGATCGTGTTCAGCAGGCGCTGCAGTGCGGCGTTGCAGCCCTGCACGTCGCCGATCAGGTAATGGGCCATGGGGTTTTCGATGGAGTTACAGGAATTTTCGCATTCCGTGCGCTGTCCTTGTCCCGTGCCCGGTGGCTGCATTAGACTGAACTGTGGATGGATCGATGCGGGCGTACCACCGGGGGCATCTCTGCCGTCGGGCCGTCGTTCGCACAAGACAAGAAAGTGGGCGGCATGAAACACGCGTCGTTTTGGCGTCAGGACTGGCTGGTCGGGCTGCTGGTCGCGGTGGTGCTTTTTCTGGCCGCCGGCACGGACCTGATGCAGAGCCTGGAGCGCAAGGCCTATGACCTCGGGGTCCTGGCCAGCACACGCGTGCCCAGCGACAAGATCGCCATCATCGCCATCGATGACCAGAGCATCGCCAATCTGGGCCGCTGGCCCTGGCCGCGCGAGATCCACGCGCGCATGGTCGATCTGCTGGCCCAGGGGCAGGCTAAGGTGGTGGGCCACACCGTCTTGTTCACCGAGCCCCAGGTCGAGGCCGGCCTGGGCTATATCGGACAGGTCGGCAAGTGGCTCGATGGCTCTTCGATCCGCGGCTCCGGCAACCCGGCGCACCGCGCCGACGTGGCGCGCCTGGAGACGTTGCTGGAGGACGCCACCCGCAAGCTCGACAACGACCGCAAGCTCGGCGAGAGCCTGGGACGCAGCGGCCAGGTGCAACTGGCCATGTACTTCGAGCCGGGCGAGCCCCAGGGCAAACCCGACCAGCCCCTGCCTGACTTTGTGCTGCGCAACCGGCTGACCCAGGTGCAGGCCGCGGCCTCCGGCGCCTTGCCCGATCCCTCCTTGGGCGTGCTGCTGCCCATCCCCGCGCTGGGCAGCCAGGCCCAGGCCATCGGGCATCTGAATGTTTCGCGCGACGTCGACGGCGCCGTGCGCGGCGAGCCGCTGCTCATGGGCTACTACGGAGCGTACTATCCCTCGCTGTCGCTCATGCTGGCCGCGCGCAGCCTGAATCTCAAGGCGGAAGACATCCAGGTGCAGTTGGGCAGCGGCGTGCAACTGGGGCAGCGTTTCATCAGCACCGACCCGACCCTGCGCATGCAGACCTTCTTCTACAAGGATGCCGGCGGCCGCCCCGCTTTCCAGGTGGATTCCTTCTACGACGTGCTCAGCGGCAAGATCTCCGCCAGCAAATACCGCGACAAGATCGTGCTCATCGGCGCCTCGGCCGCCGGCGTGGGCACGCTGCAGGTCACGCCCATCGCGGCCAGCATGCCCTCGGTGGTGACGCTGGCGCACACGGTTTCCAGCATCCTCAACGGCGACTACTTCCTTGTGCCGACCTGGGGGGCGCTGGCGCAGCTGGGCATTTTCCTGGGGGTGGCGCTCTACATCATCCTGTTGCTGCCGCGCCTGCGCGCCGCCACCGGCGCCCTGGTGACAGGTGCCGTTTTCGCGGCGCTGCTGCTCGCTCACTTCGGCCTGATGACGATGTATGCCACCTGGCTGCCGCTGATGCTGCCCGTCGTGCTGCTGCTGGTGGGGCATCTGCTGCTGACCACCAAGCATTTCCTGATGGCCGAGGAGGGCAAGCAGAAATCCGACGCCGAGTTCGCCGAGAGCAATCGCATGCTGGGCCTGGCCTTCCAGGGGCAGGGCCAGCTGGACATGGCTTTCGACAAGTTCAGCAAGGTGCCGATGGACGACGGCATGATGGAGCTGCTCTACAACCTGGCGCTGGACTTCGAGCGCAAGCGCCAGTTCAACAAGGCCGAGGCCGTGTTCCGCCGCATGGCCGATTACAAACCCAAGTTCCGCGACCTGGAAGCACGGATGGCCCAGTCCAAGGCCCTGGCCGAGACCGTGATCCTGGGCGGTGGCGCCACGGGGCGCGGCAACGACAGCACCCTGGTGCTGGACCGTCCCGGCGTGGCCAAGCCCATGCTGGGTCGTTACGAGGTCGAGAAGGAACTCGGCAAGGGCGCCATGGGCGTGGTCTACCTGGGCAAGGACCCGAAGATCGGCCGCCTGGTGGCGATCAAGACCCTGGCCCTGGCCCAGGAGTTCGATGCGGACGTGCTGGCCGAGGTCAAGCAGCGTTTCTTCAGCGAGGCGGAATCGGCCGGGCGACTCAGCCATCCCAACATCGTCACCATGTACGACGCGGGCGAGGAGCACGACCTGGCCTACATCGCGATGGAGTACCTCAAGGGCAAGGATCTGGTGGGCTACATCAAGCCTGGGGCCCTGCTGCCCCTGCCGGTGACCCTGGGCATCGTGGCGCGCGTGGCCGAGGCGCTGGACTATGCGCACCGGCAGAACGTGGTGCACCGCGACATCAAGCCCGGCAACATCATGTACGACCCCGAGACCGATACGGTCAAGGTGGCCGACTTCGGCATCGCGCGCATCACCGATTCGAGCAAGACCCGCACCGGCATGGTCATGGGCACGCCGTCCTATATGTCGCCCGAGCAGCTGGCCGGCCAGAAGGTGAGCGGCGCTTCGGACCTGTTCTCGCTGGGGGTCATGCTCTACCAGCTGGCCTGTGGCCGCCTGCCTTTCGACGGCGACTCCATGGCCCAGCTGATGTACCGCATCGCCAACGAGGCGCCGGTGGACATCCGGACCGCGCGTGCCGATCTGCCGCCCTGCCTGGTGGCCATCCTGGACAAGGTGCTGGCCAAGCAGCCCGAGGACCGCTACGCCAGCGGAGCCGAACTGGCCGAGACGCTGCGCCAGTGCGCGGCCGGGCTGCCTCAGCAGGTGTGGGCCGCGACGATACCGGCGGGCGAGGCTCTGCTGGGGCAGGGTAAAGTCTAGGGCCGTTTCGCTCACGCGTGACCTTGCGTGAACGTACCCTCGCTACCTACACTCCCCGCCAGGCTCCATGGAATTCCTGCTGATCGCCCTGCTGATCGTCCTCAACGGCCTGTTCGCCATGTCCGAATTGGCCTTGGCCGCCAGCCGCAAGGCCCGCCTGCTGGCCATGGCCGAGGCCGGGGATGGCGGCGCGCAGAAGGCGCTGGAGCTGCTGGACCATCCCAACCAGTTCCTGTCCACCGTGCAGGTGGGCATCACCTCCATCGGCGTGCTCAACGGCATCGTCGGCGAGGCGGCCTTCAGCATCGACCTGGCGGTCTGGCTGGAGGAAATGGGCGCGACCGGGCGCGCGGCCGAGATCACGGCCACGGCCTTGGTGGTGGCCATCATCACCTTCCTCACCATCATCTTCGGCGAACTGGTGCCCAAGCGCATCGGCCAGCTTTATCCCGAGACGGTGGCGCGCTGGATGTCGCGCCCCATGCACTGGCTGGCCATCGCGGCCCAGCCCTTCGTCAAGCTCCTGTCAGCCTGCACCCAGGGGGTGCTCAAGCTCTTGCGCATTCCCACCGACGTCACGCGCAGCATGACCGAGGAGGAGATCCGTCACAGCCTGGCAGAGGGGGTGGACGCCGGCGTGATCGAGCAGCAGGAGCACCAGATGGTGCGCAATGTGTTCCGCCTGGACGACCGGCCGCTGACCTCGCTGATGGTGCCGCGCGCCGACATCGACTGGCTGGAGGCCTCGCTGACCGTGGCGCAATGCCTGCGGCATGTGGGGCAGGCCGGCCAGACCGGCGCGCATTCCTGGTACCCGGTGTGCCGCGGCTCGCTCGAAGACGTGGTCGGCGTGATCAGCGTGGGCAAGCTGCTGGCCCTGGGGCCGGCCGCCGAGGGGACGATCGAGGCCCATGCCCAGCCCGCGCTGTTCGTGCCCGAGACGCTCTCGGGCATGGAGCTGCTGGAGCAGTTCCGCGAGCGTTCCGGTCGCATGGTCTTCGTGGTCGACGAGTACGGCGTAGTGCAGGGCCTGATGACCCCGGGCGACCTGCTGGAGGCCATCACGGGTGAGCTGCAGCCGGTGGCGCAGGTCGATGCCTGGGCCACCGAGCGCGATGACGGCTCCTGGCTGCTCGACGGCATGATCCCGGTGGACGAACTCAAGAGCCGGCTCGACATCCGCGATCTGCCCGACGAGGAGCGCGGGCGCTACAACACCGTGGCCGGGCTCTTGCTCTTCGTCAGCGGCCATCTGCCCAAGGTCGGCGAGCGCATCGTGTGCGCCGGCTGGGAGTTCGAGGTGATCGACCTGGATGGTCGGCGCATCGACAAGGTGCTGGCCCGCGCCCTGCCGCCCGCGCTGCTGGGCCTGTGAGCCCGGCGCTCACTGCCAGTTGACGATGCGGTTGCGCCCCGCGCGCTTGGCAGAATAGAGCGCCTCGTCGGCCTGCTTGATCAAGGCCTCCACGTTGTCGTTTTCGTTCAGCTGGGTCACGCCGATGGAGAGCGTGGCCGTGCACCAGGTCTCGTTGAAAGGATGCTTGATCTGGCCGAAGTCGTGGCGGATGCGGTCCAGCACCTCCACGGCGCGGGCGGCGTCCGCCGCGGGCAGCACCACCAGGAATTCTTCGCCGCCGTAGCGGCCGATGATGTCGCTCTTGCGCAGGCGCTGGCCCAGGAACCAGGCCAGGTTGCGGATCACCTGGTCGCCCATGGGGTGGCCGTAGCCGTCGTTGATCTTCTTGAAATGGTCGATGTCGATCATCGCCACCGTCAGGGGCTGCTGTTCGGCCCGAGCCTGGCGCATGGCCGCGGCCAGCCTTTCCTTGGAGGTGTTGTGGTTGAGCAGGCCGGTCAGGCTGTCGTGCAGCATGGCGCGGCGCAGGGCGCGGTAGCGCTCGATCTTGCTCTGCACGATGGCATTGAGCACGACCGGGTTGTAGGGCTTGGTGAGAAAGGCGTCGCCGCCCAGGCGCAGGGCCTCGACCTGCAGGGGCACGTTCGTGTCCCCCGACAGGTAGACGATGGGGATGGAGAGGAACTCCGGGTGCTGGCGTATCACCCGGGCCGCCTCCACGCCGGTGCAGCCCGGCATGAACATGTCCATGAGGATCAGGTCGGGCTGGAACCGGGCCAGGCAGTCCAGCACCTCGTGGGGCTGGGCGATGGCGTGGGTTTCGATGTCGCACATGGCCAGGGTGCGCTGGATGGACTTGCTGGCCGTGATGGAGTCCTCCACGATCAGCGCCCGGTAGGGGGCCTCCTGCGTGCCGCTGCACAGCTCGATGAGCTTGGCCAGGATCAGGGGCTGGGCGGTGCCGATCGGGAAACAGACATCACTGCCCGCCGACAGCGCGGCGCGCAGGCTGTCGAAATCACCCGCGAGCTCGTGGACCAGCAGGGTGCTGGCGGCAAAACGCCCGCGCAGCTGCTGGAGCTGCTCGACCGTCTGCGGGCTGCTCAGGCCGCCGGCATTGAGCAGCACGATGGCGGGCTCGTCGCCCTGGCCGGGTAGGTTGCGGATCTGGTGGAATTCGGCGTCGATGTTGAAGTAACCCAGCTGCAGCGCCAGTTCCTGCCAGACCGTGCCGCTGCTGCCGACCAGCCAGGCGCGATGGCGCGGCGCGACGTCCAGCACGGAGGCCTCGACGCTGCGGGAACGGCGCTCCATGACCGGCTGGCGCTGGCCGTCGATGAAGTCCGTCACCCGCGTGCCCAGCTCCTGCACGCGCAGGTCCAGTTCGGCCAGGATGGCTGATCCGATGGGGGCCTCCGTGCCGCCGTCGAGCAGGGCCAGCGCCTGCTGCTCCAGGCCGCGCGAGATCTGGTGCAGCCCCGACAGCCCCTTGCCATGCAGGAACTCGGTGAAGCTGGAGAGCGAGACGGCAAATTCCAGCAGGGGATCGGTGCCGGGAACGGCCAGGAAGGCCTGCCACCCGGCGGCCAGGGCCGAACTGCGTTTCAGAAGTTCTTCGGGGGAGCAGGACATGGCACGGACCGGGCTGAGACCGGCAGCCGGGGGCCGGTCGACGGTGCCGCTTGGGCGGGGACTTCAGCAACCGCCTGCCCCACATGCCGGGCGTTGGGGGCTGGGGACGGCTGCATGGGGCGAAGTATAGGGCGCCGCCCGGGCCGTCCGCGCGGGCGGGCGCGCTGGTGCGCACCCACACCCATCGTTCAGTCGGAGGACTTGGGGTCGCGCAGGCTGTCGAGCAGGGGCTCCAGGTGCTGGTACAGGGACAGCACGAGCCAGATGGCCGCCGCCAGGGTGCCCAGGATGAAGAGCCAGTCGTAGATCTTGCGCAACTCAGGCCCCAGCAGACCACCGAGCACCAGCAGCAGCACCGGATGCGTTGCCGGCACGATGATGACGGTGGCCAGCGGCAGCACGAAGTGGCTGGCCTGCGGCTGCCAGCCGCTGCGCTTGTTCAGCTCCTGCGCGGCGCGCTGGGCGAGCAGCCACAGCAGGGCCAGGGCGCTGCCGTAGCCCAGAAAGCGCACCAGGTTGGCGGCCGTGAGCTTGAGCGCGGCGATGCTGGTCTTCTGGAAGAAGGTCAGTTCTCCGAGGGCGGCCCCCAGGACCAGGGTGACCACGATGACCAGCAGGTAACGGATCCACCAGGCGGCATTGGCGTTGTTGTTCATCTCATTGCTCCGAAGGGGTGTGTTGAACGGCTGGATTGTAGGCAACAGATGTAGCAAATTTGTATCAGACGTGGCCGCTCGGGCGATAGCCTCACAGGCCCGGATGCTCGTGCAGGGCCGTGTGCCGTTTGGCGGGGACGAAGCTGGTGCCTGCGGTCTCGTGGCTATGATCGGACCGATGAGCGATGCCCACCCCCCCGCCGCCCCCGAACCCGTGAGTTTCTGGCTAGCCTTGCGTTTCTGGCTCAAGCTCGGCTTCATCAGCTTTGGCGGGCCGGCCGGTCAGATTGCCATCATGCATGAGGAACTGGTGGAGCGGCGGCGCTGGATTTCCGAGCGGCGTTTTCTGCATGCACTCAATTACTGCATGGTGCTGCCCGGCCCCGAGGCCCAGCAACTGGCCACCTACCTGGGCTGGCTGATGCACCGCACCTGGGGCGGCATCGTGGCCGGCGTGCTTTTCGTGCTGCCCTCGCTCTTCATCCTCGTCGCGCTGTCCTGGATCTATATTGCTTACGGGGAGATGCCGCTGGTGGCCGGCCTGTTCTACGGTATCAAGCCGGCGGTCACGGCCATCGTGTTGCAGGCGGCCTGGCGCATCGGTTCGCGTGCACTCAAGAACAGTGCCTTGTGGGCCATCGCCGCGGCGGCCTTCGTGGCGATCTTTGCGCTGAACGTGCCCTTCCCGGCCATCGTCGCTGCCGCGGCTTTGACCGGTTACCTCGGCGGGCGCATCGCGCCGCAGCGTTTCCGTGCCGGCGGAGGCCATGGCGGCAAGCAGAAGTCCTATGGGCCGGCGTTGATCGACGACGACACACCCACCCCCGAACATGCGCGCTTTCGCTGGCCGCACCTGTTGCGCGTGCTGGCCGTGGCTGGCCTGCTGTGGGCCGTGCCCATGGTCTTGCTGATGGGCGTTTGGGGCTGGCACCATGACTACACGCAGATGGGCTGGTTCTTCACCAAGGCCGCGCTGCTGACCTTTGGCGGCGCCTACGCCGTGCTGCCCTATGTCTACCAGGGCGCGGTGGGCCACTACGGCTGGCTCACGCCCGAGCAGATGATCGACGGCCTGGCCCTGGGCGAGACCACCCCCGGGCCGCTGATCATGGTGGTGGCCTTCGTGGGTTTCGTCGGGGGGTATGGCCAGGCCCTGCTGGGGCCCGATGCGCTGTTCCTGGCCGGGGCGCTGGCGGCGGTGCTGGTGACCTGGTTCACCTTTCTGCCGTCCTTCCTGTTCATCCTGGCGGGCGGGCCGCTGGTGGAGTCCACCCACGACGACCTCAAGTTCACCGCGCCGCTGACGGCCATCACGGCGGCCGTGGTGGGTGTGGTGCTGAACCTGGCGTTGTTCTTCGGCTACCACGTGCTCTGGCCCCAGGGACTGGGCGGTCGTTTCGACTGGGTTTCGGCCCTCATCACCCTGGCTGCGGCCGTGGCCCTGCTGCGCTACCAGCGCAATGTCATGCAGGTCATCGGGGCCTGCGCTCTGCTGGGGCTGGGGCTCAAAAGCGCCGGGTTCTGAGCGCCATCTCCCCTGGTTGACACCCCGACCCCTGCGCTTTTGCAGGGCGCCATCTTTGTGCGCTGCGATAAAACAGTGCCTCCATGCGCTCTATTTGTGAGTGCCAATCTCTATTGGTGCGCCGCAATAAAATTTTCCTATATTTAGCATTGATAAATCGAAAATTAATCTTAATAGTCACTGGCTACAATCTGGGCATCGGCTCGCAAACCGGTCTTTTTCATAAACCCCCTTAATCAATCAACCAGGAGTTAATTCATGTCCCTGATCAACACCCAAGTCCAGCCCTTCAAGGCCGAAGCCTTCCACAACGGCCGCTTCGTGCAGGTCAGCAATGAAACGCTCAAGGGCGAATGGTCCGTGCTGATCTTCATGCCGGCTGCCTTCACTTTCAACTGCCCGACCGAAGTGGAAGACGCTGCCGACAACTACGCCGAGTTCCAGAAGGCCGGCGCCGAGGTCTACATCGTCACCACCGACACCCATTTCGCGCACAAGGTGTGGCACGAGACCTCCCCCGCCGTGGGCAAGGCCAAGTTCCCGCTGATCGGCGACCCGACCCACCAGCTGACCCGCGCTTTCGGCGTGCACATCGAAGAAGAAGGCCTGGCCCTGCGCGGCACCTTCATCATCAACCCCGAAGGCCAGATCAAGACCGCCGAGGTGCATGACAACGCCATCGCCCGCGACGTCAAGGAAACCCTGCGCAAGCTCAAGGCCGCCCAGTACGTGGCCAAGAACCCCGGCCAGGTCTGCCCGGCCAAGTGGAACGAGGGCGCCAAGACCCTGACTCCCTCGCTGGACCTGGTCGGCAAGATCTAAGTCCTCAGATGCGACCGTCAGACCACTGACAGTACCGCAGCCCGATGGGCCGCGGTCCCACCAGGACCCCGGCCCATCCCACGGCGGCATTGCATGCCCACACCTACAGGAGAGAACCATGCTCGACGACACCCTCAAGGCCCAGTTGCAGGCCTATCTGACCAAGCTGCAGCGCCCGATCCGCCTGATCGCCTCGCTCGACGGTGGCGAGAAGTCGGTCGAGCTGCGTACGCTGTTGCAGGAGATTGCCGCTCTGTCGGAGCAGGTGAGCTTCGACGAGAGCGGCACGGATGCGCGCAAGCCCTCCTTCGTGATCGCCCGTGAGGGTGAGAGCACCGGTGTGCGCTTCGCTGCGATCCCGCTGGGCCACGAGTTCACCTCCCTGGTGCTGGCCCTGCTGTGGACCGGCGGCCATCCCCCGAAGGTCGAGGCCGAGGTGATCGAGCAGATCAAGGGCCTGCAAGGCGATTTCAAGTTCGAGGTCTACATGTCCCTGAGCTGTCACAACTGCCCGGACGTCGTGCAGGCCACGGCCCTCATGGCCATCCTGAACCCGCGTGTGCAGACCACGGTGATCGACGGCGGCCTCTACCAGGCGGAAGTCGACGCGCGCCAGATCATGGCCGTGCCCATGACCTGGCTCAACGGCCAGGTCTTCGGCTCGGGCCGCATGACGGTGGAGGAGATCGTCGCCAAGCTCGACGTGAAGTCGGAAGAGCGCGAGGCAGCCAAGCTGTCCGCCAAGGACCCCTATGACGTGCTCATCGTCGGCGGTGGCCCGGCCGGTGCAGCGGCCGCCGTGTACGCGGCGCGCAAGGGCATCCGCGTGGGCGTGGCGGCCGAGCGTTTCGGCGGTCAGGTCAACGACACCATGGCCATCGAGAACTACATCTCGGTGCTGGAGACCGACGGACCCAAGTTCGCCGCCGCGCTCGAAGCCCAGGTGCGCCACTACGAAGTGGACATCATGAACCTGCAGCGCGCCGACAAGCTGGTGCCGGCGGGTGAACCCGGTGGCCTGGCCGAGGTGCACATGGCCAATGGCGGTGTGCTCAAGGCGCGCAGTGTCATCCTGTCCACCGGTGCGCGCTGGCGCAACGTCAACGTGCCGGGCGAGCAGGAGTACAAGAACCGTGGTGTGGCCTATTGCCCGCACTGCGACGGCCCCCTGTTCAAGGGCAAGCGTGTGGCCGTGATCGGCGGTGGCAACTCCGGCGTGGAAGCGGCGATTGATCTCGCAGGCATCGTGCAGCACGTGACCCTGATCGAATTTGCCGACCAGCTCAAGGCCGACGCCGTGCTCGTGAGCAAGCTCAAGAGCCTGCCCAACGTCACGGTCCACGTGAACGCGCAGACCACCGAGATCACCGGTGACGGCGCACGCGTCAACGGCCTGGGCTACAAGGACCGTGTCAGCGGCGAAACGAAACACGTCGAACTCGAAGGCGTGTTCGTGCAGATCGGCCTGGTGCCCAACACCGAATGGCTCAAGGGCACGCTGGAACTCAGCCGCTACGGCGAGGTCGTGGTGGACGCCAAGGGCCACACCAATGTGCCGGGCGTGTTCGCCGCTGGCGACTGCACGACCGTGCCCTACAAGCAGATCGTGATCGCCGCCGGTGACGGCGCCAAGGCAGCCTTGAGTGCCTTCGACCACCTGATACGTACGCCGGTGACCGAGGCCGTGGCCGCCTGATTCCCGCTCACGTTGCCAGAAAGGGACAGCGCCGTCAGGCCTGTCCCTTTTTTCATGGGGGCGGAGCAGCGTGGGCAGCGCTGCTCTTATGATGGGCGGCCAACAACAAGGAGGGGCAGCTCATGTCTATCGGTTCCGCGATCTTCTGGGGTGTGCTGGTGGTGGTCGGCGTGTACATCGTCATGCTCTACAACGGCTTGGTGCAGCTCAAGCACAACGTGGCCAAGGCCTGGGCCAATATCGATGTGTCGCTCAAGCAGCGCCATGACGAGCTGCCCAAACTGGTTGAGGTCTGCAGGCAGTACAAGCAGTTCGAGCAGGCCACGCTGCAGTCGGTGATCGAGGCGCGCAGCCGCGTACAGAGCGCGCGAGAGGCGCATGACGTGCCCGCGCTGAGTCGCGCCGAGGGCGCGCTGCGCACCGGTCTGGGCCAGATCTTCGCCGTGGCCGAGGCCTATCCCGAGCTCAAGGCCAACGAGCACTTCATGCAGCTGCAGCAGCGCATCAGCTCGCTGGAAAGCCTGATCTCCGACCGTCGCGAGCTCTACAACGAATCGGTCAATCTGAACAATGTACGCGTCGACTCCTTCCCCGACACGCTGATCGCGGGCCTGTTCCGCTTCCAGCGCCATCCCTTGCTCGAGTTCGCCGACCATGAGAAGGCGGACGTCGACGTGCGCCAGCTCTTCAACAGCTGAAGCTGGCGGGCCGCCATGGCGTGGCAACTCTCCTTCGGACGCCTGGGGCACTCGCTGCATGCCGGCCTGGCCTTCGGGCAGTTCGTGCTGCTGGCCGTGGGTTTCAAGACCGGGCAACGCGAAGTCTGGCTGGGCGTGCTGGCCGGCATGGCTGCGCTGGCCCTGCTGGGCTGGGTAGGGGCCCTGCGGCGGCGCCATGCGATCACGGGGATGGCGACCTCGCGCATCGCCAGCGCGGCCCAGGGTTATGTGGAACTGCACGGCCAGGGGCGGCCCCTGGACCTCAACCCCCTGCATTCGCCCCTGAGTGGCGCGGCCTGCCTCTGGTACCGCTACCAGGTGGAGCACAAGAACAGCGATGACAAGTGGGAGATGCACGAGCAGGCCCAGAGCCAGGCCAGTTTCGTGCTCGACGACGGCAGCGCCCAGTGCCTGGTCGATCCCGATGGGGCGGAGATCGTGACGCGGCATTGCCGGCGCTGGAACGATGGCAACTACCGTTATGTGGAGTGGACGCTGCAAGCGCGCGATCCCATCTATGTGCTGGGCAACTTCATCACCCGGCATCCGAGCCAGGGGCTGGACGCGGGTGCCGACGTGCGTGATCTGCTCGCCGAATGGAAGGCGGACCGGCCCGGTCTGCTGCGCCGTTTCGACCTCGACCACGATGGCCAGGTGGATGAACGGGAGTGGGCGCTGGCGCGGCGTCTGGCGCGCGGCGAGGTCGACAAGCGCCACCGCGAACTGCGTCGCCAGCCCGAACTGCATCTGGTCGAGGGGGCGCCGTCCAGCCTTTACCTGATCAGCAACCATGAACCCGAGCAGCTGGCACGGCGTTTTTTATGGATGGCCGCGGGCCAGTTGCTGGTCTTTTTTGCAGCCCTGGGCTGGCTGGCCTGGTGGTGGCGCCAGCCGGCCACGTTTTAGAGCTCGCGGCGCAGGGCGCGCTGCTGGGCCTGGCGCTCGCTTTTGCGCGAGATGCGGTGCGTGCCGGCCTTGCGCTGCAGGGCCGCCGCGACCAGGGGGTTGCGCGGCTTGTGCAGCTTCAGTTTGAGCTTGAGTTGACGAGCGGAATTCATGGCGGACCCTGATCAGGGCAGGGCCTGCATTATCAACCCCGCCACCCCTACAATGGGCGACCCCGGGGCACCATCGCCTGCCGCTTCGACCACCGACACCCATCCACCATGCAAGTTTCCGCCTCGATCTTCAAGGCCTATGACATCCGCGGCATCGTGCCGTCCACCCTCGACGAAAGTGTTGCCGAAGCACTGGGACGTGCTTTTGGCAGCGCTGCGCGCCAGGCCGGCGAGAAGAGCGTCGCCGTCGGGCGTGACGGGCGCCTCAGCGGCCCGGCCCTGAGCGCCGCGCTCATCCGCGGCCTGGTGGCCACCGGCATCGAGGTCATCGACGTCGGCATGGTCACCACCCCCATGCTTTATTTCGCCGCCAGCACCGTGTGCCGCAGCGGCATCCAGGTCACGGGCAGCCACAACCCGGCCGACTACAACGGTTTCAAGATGGTGCTGGCCGGCCGTGCCATCTATGGCGAAGAGATCCAGGGCTTGTGCCGCACCATGGAAACCGAGTCCTGGACCCTGATGGCCGGTGGCTCCGTGCGCAATCTCAACGTCTATGCCCCCTACCGCGACCGCATCGTGGGTGACATCAAGCTGGCACGTCCCATGAAGATCGTGGTCGATTCGGGCAATGGCGTGGCCGGCGCCTCGGCACCGGCCATCCTGCGCGCCATCGGCTGCGAGGTGACCGAGTTGCACAGCACCGTGGACGGTACCTTCCCGAACCACCACCCGGACCCGAGCAAACCCGAGAACCTGCGCGACGTGATTGCCGCGCTCAAGAACGGCGACGCCGAACTGGGCCTGGCCTTCGACGGCGATGGTGATCGCCTGGGCATCGTGACCAAGGACGGCAGCAACATCTACCCGGACCGCCAGATGATGCTGTTCGCGCAGGACGTGCTTTCGCGCGTGCCTGGCGGCACCATCGTCTTTGATGTCAAGTGCTCGCAACGCCTGGCGCCGGCCATCGAGGCGGCCAGCGGCAAGGCCCTGATGTTCAAGACCGGCCACTCACTGATCAAGGCCAGGATGAAGGAAGTCGACTCCCCGCTGGGCGGCGAGATGAGTGGCCACATCTTCTTCAAGGAACGCTGGTTCGGCTTCGACGACGGCACCTATGCGGGCTGCCGCCTACTGGAAATCCTGAGCCGCTCGGCCGACGCCAGCGCTGTACTCAATGCCCTGCCCACCAGCCACTCCACGCCCGAACTCAATGTGAAATGCGCC